>MDTD01111003.1_pt1 | contig 15244 bp, 9 predicted proteins | sample 811221 | NCBI WGS metagenome assembly MDTD01 (sample SAMN05326646, study PRJNA326480) | marine metagenome | isolation source: seawater | place: Pacific Ocean: South West | collected 2011
AAAATCCATGAGTAACTGATAATGATGCAAGCATGGGTAGGCCAACATAAATTAATGGCAGACCAGTTGATGATGCTATTGTAAAAACCAATGGAACTAGAATCACAAAACCGACGGAATAGAACATTGGAATTCCAACTATGAATCCTGCCAATACCAATGCAAATTGAACATATTTAAGCCCAAAACTTGAAACAAGTTTAGTAGTAATTCTTTGAGCAGCTCCACTATCTGCAACTAATTTACCAAGCATAGCTCCAAAGCCTAATATCATAACTAAGAATCCTAAGGTATCTCCAATTCCCTCTTGTATGGATAAAATGATATCATCTAGGGGCATACCCTGAAAGAGCCCTACAAAAAGACAGATAATTACAAATGAGATAAACGCATTTAATCTTAATAGTGATATAAGAATGAAGAGTAAACTTATTGATGTGATTACAATCAATAAAGGCATAAATTATAATAGTTAAATGAATAGATTAAACAATAAAAAAAACCCCTTTCGGGGTTTTTATTATTCGCCCATAGCTAAAATTTCTTCAAAAACTTTCCAACTGTCTGGGCATTTCTCTTTCATTGATGACTCCATTTGTGCCTGAGTGACTGAACTGTATTCATCTTCTTTAGATGTAACATCCATCATTGCAATGGCAGCATCCATTAAAGAGGAAAGATCACTTGTGTCTACTCCACTTAAAGCTTCACACATTTCATTAGTCATCTTGTCAACTGTAGCTTGATCTGCACCACATGATGAAAGTGTCAAAAAGCCAACTAAAATTATAATATATTTTTTCATTTTATATGATTTGAAATTTAATAAATGTTAATATAGTAAAAATTGGAATATTAAAGTATTTAATTATTGTAAATCAGGTGATACCAAACAAAAAAGTTAATCTTTTAGCCTATTTTGCGGAGGGACTGGGATTCGAACCCAGGCAACGCTTACACGTTGACAGATTAGCAATCTGCTCCATTACCACTCTGGCACCCCTCCTGTTTAAATGGAGTGCAATTTAATCTTTATTAAAAAATTAAACAAGTGTAAATCCTTAAAGAAAAATCATTTGGGATATTCAATTCTCAAATTGTAGATATTCGTTAATTTCTTAATCAAAACTTTCTTAACTGTTTCTATATCTGCAAATGTGATTTGACATTCTGAGAACTGCTTTTCTTCAACTTGCTTGTCAATGATTGAATTGACAAAATCAGTAATTTGATTGATATCTGGATCTCTTAAACTTTTTGATGCGGCTTCTACTGAGTCGGCCATCATTAATACCGCTGTTTCTTTTGAAAAGGGTTTAGGTCCATGATATGTAAAATCATTCTCATCAAATTTAATGTCTTTACTATCGATGGCCTTTTTAAAAAAATAGTATACTTTACTTGTTCCATGATGAGTTCTGATAAAATCAATAATACGATTTGGCAATTTATTCTTCTTTGCAATTGAAACACCATCACTTACATGATCGATAATGATTTTAGCACTTTGAATTGGTGTGAGTTTTTTATGTGGAGAATATCTGCTTGTTTGATTTTCGGTAAAAAAACTTGGGTTATTTATTTTTCCAATGTCATGATAAAGAGCGCCAACGCGTGCAAGAAGTGTATTTGCTCCAATAGCACTGGCAGCTGTTTCAGATAAGTTAGCAACTTCAAGGGAATGATGAAATGTTCCTGGAGCTTTATTTGATAGATCCCTTAATAAAGGTGAGTTGGTGTCAGAAAGTTCTAATAAAGATACATCTGAAACCAAATTAAAAGCTTTTTCATACAAGTATATAAGAGGTTGAGCAAATAATGTCAATAGTCCATTGATTAAAAATAAACCAATTATATTAGGATTTACTTCACTTATGCTACCCTCCCTAATTAAGGTAAAAGCAACATATCCAACAATATAAATTAAAACTATTTGTGCAACAGTAATAAATAAATTTGCCCTGTTTTGAAGTTGAGTAACAGATTGAATTATTACGATTCCAGCAATTATTTGCAAAAAGACAAATTCAAAACTATTTGGAACAATAAATCCAAGAGTCAAGATTGCAATTACATGAGCAAAAAGACCTAGCCTTGGATCAAAAAATGTTTTAAGAATTAGAGGCAATATGCATATTGGAATAGCATAAGTATAATCAGCGTTAAAATTAACAACAAGTGTTGTCAGCGAGATCACAGCAACAACATTTAGAAATATAAAAGTGACTTTTTTATTACTTAAATAAAGCTCAGAGCGATAATTATAAATGAAAAGCAATAGAGTTAAAAATGCAATTACTGCTAGAATAGAGTATCCTAAAATAATCCAATAGTAGCTGTATTCTGACCAGAGTTGAGATTCGTATTCTGTTTGTAATGATAATAAGATCTGTAGGTTTTCACCCATAACAATCTCGCCTTTAGAAATAATTATTGAATTTTCTGGAATAATTCCCCGATATGGTGAAACATTATTTAATGAAGATTCAATAATATTCTCAGTAAACTCTTTTTCAAAAAAAATATTAGGCTGAATAATTTCAAAGAAGAGGGAATAGAAAGAATCATCAAAACCATTAAAACTCTGATTACTTACTTTTTGACTAATCCAATTTTTTAAATCTTCAATTTTAAAAAAATCATTAATATCTATATTAGTCTCGGTGTTTCCTTTAACTAAAAAAATAATATCATTCCCTTTATTTTCGAGACCTAGTGGAAGGACTCCAATAGAGTATATCTCTTCAAGTAAATTCAATCCATAATTATATACATCCACATAATTAACATCAGATGCTGGAAGTAAAACGAAATTTGAAAAATTGTTTTCATAAGAAAGCTTAACCTGTTCTATAATACCCTCATCATAACGATAATAATTACTGTTTTTATTTAATAATTCATTTTTTTCGATTTCTAATTCCTCATCTGATTTTAATATGGCAAAATCAAATGGTGCATAAAGAGTATTATATTGCCATGGTCTGCCTTTCTGAAAGTTATATTTAAACTTTCCCCCGCTAGGAAAGAAATATACAGTCAAAATACTACAGCTTATGATTAAGAATATCTTGTAGATTGAGTCTTTATTATTCAAAAGAAAGTTCCAGAAAGCTTTAAACATTTTAAACAAATTGAGATGTAAATTTAGTAAAAGGAAGAGTATAAAGACTATTCTTCAAGAATAGCTTTCATTGATTTAAATCCAGCTGTATCCCCTAAAGTTCCATAAATATTCATCAAAGTCCTGACAGCTTCTTTATTCTTATCAATTTCAATAATTTTTAATAAGATTGGTATACACTCTCGATATAAATCTTCTCTTTTCTCTTTTAATAGGTCATACCTTTTATTTTCCGCACTGGAAGTGCCTAAACTATTCATTTCCTCAACAATGGAAGATTCTCCTTCCAGAATTAAGGATACTAAATTTAAATATGCATTTTCAAGTTTTGGATCTAACTCAATAGCCTTTTCATAATATTCTCTTGCTAAACTTACATTTCCAAGATCTCTAGTCACAACCCCCAAATTATAGTATAGATTTCCATTATTTGGATCCATTGAAATTGCCTCACTCATTAACTGTCCGAACTTTTCTTTTTCATCTAATTCAATATAAATATTTGCTTCAGTTAGAATCAAATTAATATCATTTGGATTTTCTTCTCTTGCTTTTTTTATGGCAGCAAATGCTTTTTCATTATCACCTTTTTGAGCAAAAATGAGGGCGATATTTTTAACAATTTCTGGAAATTTAGATTCTGTTTGCTCTTCTCTGAAGTCTTTATATTGCTTTGTCTTTTTATAGAGATCATATTCTGATTTGGCAACTTCAATTTCATTTTCAGATTCAACCTCAGTAACAAAGTATTTTGTTGTAACACCATCATATTTAATCTTCTCCAGCATTAAATAGTATTCTAAAGCTAAATCATAATCTTTTGCATTTACAGCACCCGATGCAGCAAAATATAAATAATCACTATTTGTTTCTGGCGATATAGAATAGGCTAAAAAAAGTTTTTTTGCAGAAGCAGAAAACTCCTTTATTTCATTGTCTTTAATTGCACTATTTACTAAATCATTCGTTAATTGAATTAACTCATTGGAAACATCAGTTTTAACAGAGGGAGAGTTTGTTATTGGAGATAAAAAATCATATGCTTTTTTAAACTCTGATTTGGATCTAGCAATCTTTGCAAGAAGAAGACTGTAACTTGCTAATGTTTTATTATCAGCAGCATCAAATAAAGCATCATTATCTTCGAGCATTTTAAAAGACTCATCAACTTTACCTTCGCTAAAAAGCTTTTGAGCTTTTCTTAGCTCCTTTTTTTGAGCAAATCCTGATACCGATATTAAAAGTGTAATTGCAAAAAAGATTCTTATCATAAAACAAATTTATAATTATTTTACAATTGTGCCATCTTCAACTTCAATTTCATTTACATCTTCAACCTCCTCATCATCTTTCATAACTTTAGCTACTGCAGCAATAGAATCATTTTCTTTAATATTTATAAGTTTCACGCCTTGAGTAGCTCTACCCATAACTCTTAAATCCGATACAGTAATTCTTATGGCTATTCCAGATTTATTAATTATCATAAGATCATCTAAGTCAGTCACGTTTTTAATTGTAACTAGATCACCTGTTTTTTCAGTTATAGAAATTGTCTTAACTCCTTTTCCACCTCTATTTGTTATCCTGTAATCTTCAAGATTTGATCTTTTACCATAGCCATTTTGTGAAACCACTAGAATATTTGTATCCATATCATTAACAGAAACCATTCCAACTAACTCATCATTCTCATTTGCAAGCCTTATACCTCTGACTCCTGAAGCATTTCTACCCATAGGCCTTGTCTTACTTTCTTCAAATCGAATGGCCTTTCCAGACTTTACAGCTAAGAAAATCTGACTATTACCATTTGTTAACTTTGCTTCTAAAAGTTCATCATCTTCCCTAATTGTTATAGCATTAATTCCATTGGCTCTTGGTCTAGAATACTTTTCAAGTGAAGTTTTCTTAACTTGACCTTTTTTTGTAGCCATGATCACATAATGACTATTTATATAGTCCTCGTTCTTTAAATCTTGAGTGCAAATAAAAGCTTTTACCCGATCCTCTTGTTCTATACTAATCAAATTTTGTATAGCTCTTCCTTTAGATGTTCTTGATCCCTCTGGTATTTCAAAAACACGCATCCAAAAACATTTTCCTTTTTGAGTGAAAAATAACATGTACTGATGATTAGTGCCTACAAATAAATATTCTAGAAAATCTTGATCTCTGGTTGTAGATGCTTTAGCGCCAACACCGCCTCTATTTTGAATTTTGTAATCAGAGAGTGGTGTTCTTTTTATATAGCCAGCATGAGAAATAGTGATTACAACTTTTTCATTGGGTATCATATCTTCTACACTGAAATCACCTCCAGCATAATTAATTTGAGATCTTCTTTCATCTCCATATTTTTCTTTGACTTTTAAAAGCTCATCTTTAATTATTTCCATTCGACGATCTTTTTTGTCTAAAATATCTTTAAGATCTGCTATGGTCTTAATTAATTCACTATGCTCAGTTCTTAATTTGTCTTGCTCAAGTCCAGTTAACTGCCTTAGTCTCATCTCAACTATCGACTTTGCCTGTATCTCAGTTAATTTATATGTTTTCATTAACTTTTCCCGAGCTTGATCAGCATCAGAAGAGGCACGGATAATTTTGATAACGTCATCAATATTGTCTGATGCAATGATTAAACCCTCTAATATGTGAGCTCTTTCTTCAGCTTTTTTTAGTTCAAATTTTGTTCTTCTGACAACTACATCATGCCTGTGATTAACAAAATAATGAATAAGCTCTTTAAGGTTTAAAAGTTTAGGTCTTCCATTAACTAAGGCTATGTTATTAACACTAAAAGATGACTGAAGCTGTGTATATTTATATAGTTTATTAAGCACGATATTAGGAATAGCATCACGTTTAAGTATGTAAACAACTCTAATTCCTTTTCTGTCAGACTCATCCCGAATATTGCTAATACCCTCAATTTTACCATCATTGATCATCTCAGCAGTCTTTCTGATCATCTCTCCTTTATTAACTTGATAGGGTATCTCTGTAACTACTATGCATTCACGATCATTAATTGATTCAATTGTAGCATTAGCTCTCATCACTACTTTACCTCTTCCTGTTAAAAATGCATCCTTAACACCTTCATAACCATAAATAGTGGCACCAGTTGGAAAATCTGGCGCCTTTATTTCCTGCATAAGTTCTTCAATGGTTATATCATTATTTTCGATATACATTGTAATTCCATTAATAACCTCTGTTAGATTATGTGGTGGCATATTAGTAGCCATCCCAACTGCTATTCCTGACGCACCATTAATTAATAAATTTGGGATTCTGTTTGGTAAAACTGTTGGCTCTTTTAAGCTATCATCAAAGTTCAATTGGAGATCAACAGTATCTTTATCTATATCCGCTAAAAGATCTTCAGAAATTTTTTGCATTCTAGCTTCAGTATATCTCATTGCTGCAGGACTATCACCATCAACAGAGCCAAAATTACCTTGTCCATCAACTAACAAATATCTTAGGCTCCATGTTTGAGCCATTCGAACCATAGAGTCATAAACAGAACTATCACCATGTGGATGATATTTACCCATGACCTCTCCAACTATTCTTGCAGATTTTTTATATCCAGAACTTGATCTAATACCCATGTCATACATGCCAAAAAGAACCCTTCGGTGTACAGGTTTCAGGCCGTCTCTTACATCAGGCAATGCTCTTGAAACAATTACAGACATTGAATAATCAATGTAAGACGACTTCATCTCATCTTCAATATTTATTGGTATTAGTCTATCGCTTTCACTCATAATCTATGTGTTATATATTGCTAAATTAATTTAATAGCTAAGATTTAATAGTCATGGTAAAATCCTTTATTAACCAATTTATTAACATATTAATCTAAAAAAACGGTATTTTTTTTCTAAACTATTTTTCTAAATGATATTTTTTTTGTCAATTAGCAGCAAATAAATTTTGGATCAATTCATTAATAGGTAAATTTATATGGATGATAACTTTTCAGCTAGAGTCAAAGATGTAATTTCTTACAGCAAGGAAGAGGCTTTAAGATTGGGGCATAGCTTCATAGGCACTGAGCACCTGATGTTAGGTATTTTAAGAGATGGTGAAGGTAAAGCTATATCAATATTAAAATCAATAGATTTAAACTTAGAGGATCTTAGAAAAAAAATTGAAATTTTAAACCCTTCTTCTATTGAAGCTCCAAATGAAATTAATCATAAAAAAAATCTGCATTTAACTAGGCAAGCTGAACGTGCATTAAAAACAACCTTTTTGGAAGCTAAGTTATTTCAGAACGAACTAATTAATACAGTTCACCTATTGCTTTGCATACTGAGAAATGAAAATGATCCTACAACAAAATTACTGTTAAACTTAAACGTTGATTATGAAACCGTAAAGGAACAGTTTAAATTAATGCTAGCTAGTGATGATAATGATTTTGAAGAGCTTCCTTCTTCATCTACCTTTTCAGATGAAAAAGAGGATCAACCAAAAGAAAATCCATTTATTCCATCTCAAGAATCCAGAGGAAGTACAAAATCCAAGACTCCTGTATTAGACAATTTTGGTCGAGATATTACTGCTTTAGCTCAATTAAATAAGCTTGACCCAGTAATAGGTAGAGAAAAAGAAATAGAAAGAGTTTCTCAAATTCTCAGTAGACGGAAAAAAAATAATCCACTGTTAATTGGGGAGCCAGGTGTTGGTAAATCAGCCATTGCCGAAGGATTAGCTCTTAGAATAATTAATAAGGAAGTCTCAAGAATTCTTTATGGAAAGCGAGTTGTCTCATTAGATTTAGCAAGTCTGGTTGCAGGAACAAAATACCGAGGGCAATTTGAAGAAAGAATGAAAGCTTTGATGAATGAATTAGAAAAAAATGACAATGTAATTTTATTCATTGATGAAATTCATACAATCGTTGGTGCTGGAGGTGCTACTGGAAGTCTAGATGCATCCAATATGTTTAAACCTGCTTTAGCAAGAGGAGAAATTCAATGTATAGGAGCTACTACCCTTGATGAATATAGACAAAATATTGAAAAAGATGGTGCGCTTGAAAGAAGATTTCAAAAAGTACTGGTAGAGGAAACAACAGTTGAAGAAACTCTAGAGATTCTTAAAAATATCAAAGAGAGATATGAAAATCATCACAATGTAATATATTCAGAAAAAGCAATAGAAGCTTGTGTAGATTTAACAGATAGATATGTTACTGACAGATATCTTCCTGACAAAGCAATTGATGCGCTTGATGAAGCTGGCTCAAGAGTTCATATCAACAACATGGATGTTCCAGAGGAGATCATAAAACTTGAAGAAGAGCTTGATAAGGTCAGAGATGAAAAAAATTCAGTAGTTAGAAAACAAAAATATGAAGAAGCTGCAAAACTTCGTGATGATGAAAAACGAGTTGAAAGAAAACTTAAGGAAGCACAAGAGCGTTGGCATGAAGAATCAAAAATGAATCGTGTTTCTGTCGATGAAGAACACATTGCAGATGTTGTATCTATGATAACTAATATCCCAGTAACCAAAATTGTAAAAAGTGAAAAAAATAAATTGAATAATCTATCTAGTTCAATTGAAAGTAAAATTATTGGTCAAAGTGAGGCTGTTGCAAAAGTTTCTAAAGCTATACAAAGAAATAGAGCTGGATTAAAAAATCCTGAAAAACCAATTGGTTCATTCATATTTCTTGGTCCAACAGGAGTAGGTAAAACACATTTAGCTAAAATATTGGCCAAAGAAATTTTTGATTCAGAAGAAAATCTAATTAGAGTTGACATGAGTGAGTACATGGAAAAATTTGCTATCTCTCGATTAATTGGAGCTCCTCCTGGATACATTGGGTACGAAGAAGGTGGGCAATTAAGTGAAAAAGTTAGGAGAAGACCCTATTCTGTGATTTTATTAGATGAAGTTGAAAAAGCTCATCCCGATGTATTTAATATGCTCTTACAAGTTCTAGACGACGGGTTTCTTACTGATAGTTTGGGAAGAAAAATTAATTTTCAAAATACAATTATAATAATGACATCAAATATTGGCGCCAGAGAAGTAAAGGATTTTGGGACTGGCGTTGGCTTTGAAACTTCCACAAGAAAGGCTCAGGCACCTGAAATTGAAAAAAATCTAATTAGAAATGCACTTAAAAAAACATTCTCACCTGAGTTTTTAAATAGAATAGATGATGTAATTATTTTTAATACACTGGAAAAGAAAGAGATTGGTAAAATTATTGATTTGGAACTAGACAAATTATTTGCTAGAATTAATAAAATAGGTTATGGACTTGAGCTTTCTAAAAAGGCAAAAGATTTTATCATCCAAAAAGGCTATGACAGAAAATTCGGTGCAAGACCATTAAACAGGGCAATTCAAACCTATGTGGAAGATCTTTTGGCAGAGAATGTCGTTGCTAATAAAATTAAAGAGGGAGACATCATTACTTTGGATCATAAGGAAGGAGAAGAAAAGTTAAGTTTTACTATCGGAAAAAAAAGAATTGGAGCTTAATTTAGCTAAAATTTAATCATTTCTGATATTTTTGCAATTATGATCAATCTATATCTGTTAAAATTGAACTTGTTTATCTCATCTTTAAAAGGCCTAGAAAATTTTAATGCATCGCTCTTGTCAGAAACCCCTATGGGGTGAGCTTTTAATTTATAATTCATAAATATTTATCTTTTTGTCATCAAAATTTTGATAAAATATCTCATTAATTTGTAAAAATTATAAAAATGAAAGTACTTAAATTTGGAGGCTCATCAATTTCTAGCTCAAAATCTATTTCAAATGTTATTGAAATCGTAAAAAATGAAAGTGATAAACTTTGCATTGTTGTATCAGCAATTGCAAATGTCACAGATCATTTATTAGATTGCCTTGAATTAGCTAAAACCCAAAAAAAGGATGAGTATAAATCGTTAATTTCAAAAATTGAGAAGATAAATCTTGAACCAATAAAAGACTTTATTCCTTTTGAATATCAAAGTAAATCAATCAGTTTTGTTAAAAAGCATTTGAATGAAATAGAGTCATTATTAGATTCCATTTTTTTATGGAAAGAAATAACAAATAAAAATTTATATACTATTTCAGGTTATGGTGAAATAATATCCAGTTATATAATTAACGAAATATTTATTCATAATGGCATCGAATCTGAGCATAAAGATTCTCGATTATTTGTAAAGACAAAATTGGAGGATGGAGTTCAAATTTTGGACGATGAGTTTACAGGTAAAAAATTTAATGAGCATTTTAAATCAAAATTAAAAAACGTCCTTGTTTTTCCTGGGTTTATTTCAAGTGACAGAAATGATGAGATAACTACACTAGGACGTGGAGGCTCAGACTTTTCAGCCTCAATAATTGCAAATCATTTGAATGCAGATTCTTTAGAAATATGGACTGATGTAAGTGGAATGTATACAGCAAATCCAACTATAGTAAATCAAGCAATTCCGATAAGTAAATTAAGCTATTATGAGGCTATGGAACTTTCTCATTTTGGCGCAAAAGTAATATATCCTCCATCAATACAACCACTCATTAATAAAAGAATTCCCTTATTAATTAAAAATACTTTCAGTCCAAAAGATCCAGGAACAAAAATAAGTGAGATGTCTTCTCACAAAAAGGATGTTGTTAAGGGCATTAGTCATATTGATGATGTTAGTTTGATAAATATAGAAGGAAGTGGAATGGTTGGAGTTACTGGTTTTGCTAAAAGAATGTTTGATGCATTATCTGAAAAAAATATCAATGTCATAATGATTACTCAGGCCTCATCAGAACATTCTATATGCATTGCAGTAAAAACAGAGTTTGATGAAAATGCAAAAAAGACTCTTGATAATAAATTTTCAAATGAAATATCATTAGGTAAAATTAGCCCCGCAAGTATTGAAAAAAATATGGTAAATATTGCAATTGTGGGTGATAAAATGAAAAATCATCAAGGAATAAGTGGTAAGTTATTTAGTACTCTGGGCAACAATAACATAAATATTAAAGCAATAGCTCAAGGAGCATCTGAAAGAAATATCTCATTAATTATTAATAAAAAAAATCTAAAAAAAGGACTTAATTCTTTACATGAAAGATTTTTTGAGTCACAAATCAAGCAATTGAATTTATTTATCATTGGTGTTGGAAATGTTGGTGGCAAATTATTGGATCAAATAAAGTTTCAGCAAAATTATCTCAGAGAATTTTTAGGTTTAAAGATAAGAGTACTTGGTATATCAAATTCTAGAAAAATGATATTAAGTAATTCTCCAATTAAACTTTCAAATTGGGAGAAAAAATTAGATCAAAGTGATAAAATTGCAAATAAGGATGATTTTTTTAATCATGCAATTAGTTTAAATTTAAGAAACAGCATTTTTGTTGATAATACTGCCAATGAACAAATAGCAAAAGAGTATTCAAGATATTTAGAAAATAGTATCGGTGTTGTCACTTGTAATAAAATAGCAGCTGCAGATTTATTAAGTAATTATTTGAAATTAAAAAACATATCGCGTAAATATGGAAGTTCATTTCTTTACGAAACAAATGTCGGAGCAGGTCTTCCAGTAATTGATACACTTAACAATCTTGTTGCGTCAGGTGATCAAATTATAGAAATTCAAGCTGTTTTATCTGGAAGTCTAAACTTTATTTTCAATAATTTCAAAAAAGGCATTTCTTTTTATGAAGTCACAAAAACTGCCCAAATTAATGGTTTTACTGAACCTGATCCAAAAATAGATTTATCAGGTGTTGATGTAGCAAGAAAAATTTTAATTTTAGCTCGCGAAAGTGGTCTAAATATTGAATTCGATGAAATTGAAAATAATTCTTTTTTACCAGATGATTCTATACATGCCACTGATAATGAATCATTTTTTAATTCACTGAAAAAAAATAATAGTCATTTTAATAACCTTCTTGAAAGCGCTGAGAAGAAAAATTCAAAACTCAAATATGTAGCAACTTTAAAAAATGGTAAAGCAAGTGTAGGTTTAAAAGAAATTCCAAAAAATCATGATTTTTATAATTTAAAAGGTAGTGATAACATAGTTCTTTTTTATACAAATAGATATAAAAATCAACCACTAATGGTTAAAGGTGCCGGGGCTGGTGGAGAAGTCACTGCTTCTGGTATATTTGCAGATATAATTCGAATAGGGAAAAAGTGATGGAAAAAATTAGAGTCTTTTGTCCAGCAAGTGTAGCAAATGTTTCTTGTGGGTTTGATGTTCTTGGCTTTTGTTTAAAAGAAGTAGGGGATGAAATAATAATCAGAAAATCAAAACAAAAAAGTGTCAAAATTATTAGCATAGAAGGATACAGATTACCTTCTGATCCAAAAAAAAATGTTGCAGGAATAGCAATTAATTCCTTTTTAAATAAATATCCATCAAATTTTGGTTTTGAAATTGAAATAATTAAAAGGATTAAGCCTGGAAGTGGTATTGGAAGCAGTGCCGCTAGTTCAGCGGGAGCAGTTTTTGGTGTAAATAAAATTTTAGGAGATCCTGCTACTAAAGATGATCTTATTAAATTTGCAATGGAGGGTGAAAAATTTGTCAGTGGAAAAGCAATTCCAGACAATGTGTCCCCTTTAATTTATGGAGGTTTTACTTTAACTAGAAGTGTTGACCCAATCGATGTTATTAAACTTCCAATTCCTAAGGAACTTGTAGTGGTTATAATTCATCCTCAAATTGAGATTAAAACCCTTCATTCAAGAGAGGTTTTAAAAGAAAATGTTCCTATGGAGCTTGCAATTAAGCAGTGGGCAAATCTTGCTGGCATGGTTAGTGGACTTTATGAAAATGATTATGATTTAATTTCAAAGTGCCTTGTTGATGAAATTGTTGAGCCCTATCGATCACCACTAATTCCCGAATTTTATAAGTTAAAAGATGTTGCTAACAAAGCTGGAGCTTTGGGATGTGGAATATCTGGTTCTGGCCCATCAGTATTTGCTTTTACTAAAGGGAATGAAATAGCGAAAAAAGTAGCTAATGAGATGAAAAAAGTTTTTAAAAATCATGATATTGGAATTCAGTGTTACATTTCAAAAATTAACCCTAATGGGATTAAGATCATTCCTTCTAAATGAAATACTATTCACTTAAAAACTCAAATATTTCTTTAACCTTTGATCAGGCACTAAAAAAGGGGCTTTCAGCTGACAAAGGTCTATACTTTCCAAAAAAAATTCCAAAACTATCAGAAGCATTTTTTCAAAAAATGAATAAAATGACCGATAGCGATATTGCATTTGAAACTATCAAACCCTACGTTGGTAAATCTATTGAGAAAAGCTCATTGCTAGAAATTGTAAGAGATACTTTAAATTTTAATTTTCCACTTGTCAAATTATCAAAAAATATTTACACACTTGAATTATTTCATGGCCCTACCCTAGCATTTAAAGATGTTGGAGCAAGATTTATGTCTAGATGCCTAAGCTATTCTTTAAAAAAAGATGAAAAAATTACTGTTTTAGTCGCAACGTCTGGTGATACAGGAGGTGCTGTAGCAAATGGATTTATGGATATTGATGGTATTGACGTTATCGTTTTATATCCAAAAAATAAAGTCAGTGATTTACAAGAAAGACAATTTACAACTCTTGGTAAAAATATTAAAGCAATTTCAGTTGATGGAACATTTGATGACTGCCAAAGATTTGTAAAAGATGCGTTTATGGATTTTGAAATTAATAACTATTTAAACCTCACATCTGCAAATTCAATTAATATTGCTAGATGGCTACCACAAATGTTCTATTATTTTATAAGTTATAAAAAACTATCTGAGTTAAATAAAAAATTAGTTTTTTCTGTTCCAAGCGGAAATTTTGGGAATTTATGCTCTGGAATACTTGCAAAACAAATGGGTTTGCCGATTGATCATTTTATTGCTAGTACAAATATAAATGATATTGTCCCAAAATATATAAACACTGGTGTTTTTACTCCAAGAGCATCTCAAGAAACTATTTCAAATGCTATGGATGTCGGTAATCCAAGTAATTTTGTTAGAATTGAAGAAATATTCAATAAAAACTATAAAGAAATAGTTAAAAATATTAGTGGCTACAAGTTTTCTGATACTGAAACTAGACGTTCTATATCGTATTTATATAATTTATTTAGCTATGTTTCTGAACCACATGCTGCGATTGCCTATTTAGGTCTTAAGAAATTTTTAAGACAAAAGAGTTCTGATTTTATAGGGGTTTTTTTAGGGACTGCTCATCCAATTAAATTTAAAGATGTTGTAGAAAAAGAAACTAAATCAACAATAAAGTTTCCAAATCAATTAGAAGGCATGTTTTCTAAGTCAAAAAAAGTAGTAGAAATAAAAAAATTTCAGGAATTTAAATCACTATTACTGAGCTAATTAATTTCTGGTAAAACGAATGAATCAAGAGCGCTATCAAGCTTCATAATTTCTTCAATTTCATTCCACTTTCTAGGAGCCAATTCTGAAAGGTTTTCTGGTCCATTTTCGGTTATTAATATGTCATCCTCAATTCTAATACCAATATTCCACCATTTTGGATCACAGTTACTTCCTTCAGGAATATATATTCCTGGTTCTACTGTGATGATCATTTCTGGTTCAATTTTTTTATAATTACCAGGGTCATGAACGTCAAGTCCTATATGGTGGGCTACTCCATGAGGGAAATATTTTCTAACCTCACGATATCTTTCACTTTTACTCAGTGGTTCTATTATTCCCAACCTCAATAATCCTCTTTCTATGACATCATAACAAGCTTGATAGACATCTGAAAATTTAGCTCCAACAACAGCGGCTTTTATTCCCGCTGATTGAGCTTCGTAAACAATTTCATATAATTCTCTTTGCTCATAACTATACTTGCCATTAGCAGGAATTGTTCGAGTAACATCAGCAGTATAACCCATATGTTCTGCACCTACATCCATTAAAACTAATTGATTGTTAAATACAGTATCATCATTTTCTATATAGTGAAGGATGCAGCCATTGCCTCCTGCACCAACAATTGATGGATATCCTTCATAGGGAACACCATATTTTTTAAAAACAAATTCATGAATACCCTGAATTTCACTC
>MDTD01174768.1_pt1 | contig 15244 bp, 18 predicted proteins | sample 811221 | NCBI WGS metagenome assembly MDTD01 (sample SAMN05326646, study PRJNA326480) | marine metagenome | isolation source: seawater | place: Pacific Ocean: South West | collected 2011
GAATTCCAACCAATATGAGGTAAAAATTGCTTGTCGTTAATATTAATTTTTTTAACATTTCCTGGAATAAGATTTAATCCTTCAGTTGGTCCATCTTCATCTCCAAGGGTTGCTAGAAGTTGCATGCCTAAACAAATACCCATTATTGGTTTTTTATTTTTTGCGAATTAAATAATTTTTTTATCACCATTATTCCCCCTTAAACCTTGCATTGCATTAGAGAAGTTTCCTACACCTGGAATAATTGCGTGAGAATACTCATCTGTTAAATTTTCAGCTTTTATAATTCTATAATTAAAATTAAGAAAATTTAATGAGTTACTGATTGATTTTAAATTTATATAATTATGATCTATTATAGCTATCATTTTTTAAAATTTATCTAAAAAATACTATCAATACTTTAATTAACATAATTTATTTTAAGTAAGGAAATTTTATAATTTTGAGATTTTCTATTTTTCTTTGAGAAAAAGGGAGGTACTTTGAAAGTTGATACATCAATCTATTATATGTTATTAAACCGAGCAAAAATACAGATTTCAAATTTAACAAATTAAATTTTTTTTGTATAATTTCATCTCCGTACCATTTCTCTGGATCATTTAAATCTAAATTAAATGAATTTTTCCAGTTATCATTTGCTAAGTTATAGACATTTTCCTTTTTAAAAAAAACTTTATCCAATTTACGTCTAGTAGCTAAGTTAGATTTTATAGATCTAGTAAACCTCATATGAATGTGTGCTCTTTGATTTTTGTTTCTTCCAATGCATGTTCCTCTATGAATCATAAATGGATTGAAAACAATTAAGTCACCTGGATAAATATCAAGCTTTGTCTCATTACTTAAAATTTTTTTTGTTCCTAAAATTTCTCTAGTTTTAATAAAATTTTCTGAATACTTATGAGAACCAGGGATGATATAAAAACCGCTTTCTTTATAGAATGGTAGTGTTGCTTGTATGTGAATTGGATGCTTTTGGTTTTCTTTTAACATTTCGTCAATATCTTCTGGAATTCCGCTAGCAGTACCATCTCTATGCCAGTTTCCAGAGTGACTTATATTTCTTGTACAATGTAATCTATTTAAAGACAAAAAAACGTTTTTATCTTGCATTAAGTCTTGACTTATTTCTAAAACTTTACTTTCCATAATACTTTTAAAAATATCTTGCTCAAAAATATCTGGATGAAATATATTCTCAATTGCATATATATCGTTAATTGCGATGTCAGAAAATTTTCTATAATGCAAATATTTATATTTTTCACACTTCGACCTCATTCTCTCATAAGCAGCTAAGCATTTTAGGATTGCATTCTCTTCAACAACATTTTTAAAAATTAGGTAACCATTTTCTTGAAATTGACTTATTTGTTTCTGTGAAATCATTATATTTTTTATAACAACAAGGGAATAATAGTCAAATCTTAGATACTTTTTGCTAAATTTAAATCTTCATAAGTGTCAATATCAATAGCTTCTTCAAAATCTATCAAATAATACCCGTAACCAGGTGAGTAAAAAGTTTTGTGCTTTTTTAGAGTTTTTATGTCAGAAATCCATATTGAGCCTGTGGGACAATATAACTTTTCCAGATCTTGAGATCTTGTGAAAATTTTTTTTCTGGATAAAGGTTTTATTTCGTTGCTAGTTATTTTATGAGCCCACCAAGGATTTGCAAACCCATATTCAAAAAATGATATTTGAGATTTTTTTTTTGTTTTAAAAAAATTTTTGATTGAGGAATTTAAAGTTTTTAACTTTCTTACAGGACAATTGGGCATTAATTGAATAACAATGTCAAAATTTGAAAAATGTTTTTCTGTTTGTTTTATTGCAACTAGTGTAGCTTTTTGAACTGAGGATTTATCATCATAAGCACTTTCTCTTAGAAAAGGGGTGTTTATTCCGTATTTTTTACAAACTTTTAGAATTTTTTTTGAGTCAGTGCTTACTATTATCTTATCTATGTATTTACATTTTTTGGCAACTTTAATAGTTTTAGCAATCATTGGTTCACCTTTAAAATGAATAATATTTTTATTTTTAATCCTCTTCGAACCTCCTCTTGCAGGAACTATTGCTAAAATTTTTTTATTTTTAAACATAATATTTGATATTATTATCTAACCAAACTGTTAAGAATTTAAAAATTATCTACCAGGTAGTCCAACCTCCATCAATCACAAGGTTATGACCTGTCGCGCCACTAGATTGATTTGAACTTAGAAACCACAATGGTTCAAAAACTTCATACGGTTTAAGCATTCGTCCAATAGGACACATTTTACTGTACTTTTTTTTAAAATTTTTATTAACACGACCTTCAAAACCACCAAATGATATAGAATTAACTCTTATTTTATAATCAGATAATCTTACAGCTAATTCTTTTGTTAGGTGTATTTCTGCTGCTTTTGATACTCCATAATAAATTGGTGATGATGCGTATTTATCAACATATAAATTTTTATTAGGTGGAACTATGCCATACATAGATGAAATATTTACAATATTCTCTAAGTATTTTTGATTTAAATTTGTTGACAAAAAATATGGAAGATATACTGCAAGAAAAATTTCTTTATCAAAATATTTATAATTTTTAAAATTATTTTTACTTATTTTCAAATTTGAAATATTTCTAGCGTTATTAATGAGAACATTAAATTTCAAATTTTTGTATTTTTTTAGAAAATAATCAATATCTTTCATATTTTCAAACTTTTGTATTAAAGGAATGCAATTCTTTTTTTCATCTTTGTTTAAAGTTTTAAAAAATTCACTGCTCTTCTTTTTTGAAGTTGATGTGAAATAGACAATGCAATTTTTTTTTAAAAAACCTTTAACTATTTCTTTTCCTAAAAGGCCAGTTCCACCAGTTATCAAAATTTTTTTCATGTTTATAATTAATATATTAATTTTTTTTAGCTTAGCTAATTTTTTATTACTTTTTCAATTTTTGATAGTATTTTATCGATATTTTTATCAGTTAAATTTGGTGATAGTGGCAAACTAACAGTTTGATCACCTATTAAAGATGAATTTTTATAATCAGAATTTTTCCAATTGTATTTTTTTTTATAATATGTGTGTGAAGGTATTGATCTGTAATGTACACCAGTTCCTATGTCTTCTTCGTGCAATTTCATCATGAATTCATCTCTTGTGATACCCACCTTTTTTTTATCAATCAAAATTGTATACAAATGTTTTGCATGAACTGTATTTTTTTCAACAATTGATGGGGTTTGAATTTCATAATTTTTAAAAAAATTTTGATATATTTTCCAAATCCTGTCTCGTTTCTTTAAATGTTTTTTTATTTTTTTTAGCTGTTCAAGACCAATCGCAGCTTGAATATCTGTCATATTGTACTTAAAACCTGCATCAATTATATCATAATGCCTATAACCCTTATCGCTAAACCTTTTCCATGCGTCTTTAGACATTCCATGAAGAGCTCTTTGCTTAATTGGGCCTACTTTTTCTTTTTCATTTGAAAGTATCATTCCACCTTCGGCTGTTACTAGATTTTTTGTTACATAAAAGCTAAAACATCCATACATTCCAAAAGTTCCACATTTTTTTTGTCCATATGAACTCTCAATTGAATGTGCGCAATCTTCTATAAGGATTAATTTGTATTTTTTTACTATTTTTAAAATTTTTTTCATATCACAGGGTCTTCCTGCAAAATGAACAATCACTAAAGCTTTAGTTTTTTTTGAGATTTTTTTTTCTATCTCATATGGATCAATATTCATAGTATTCAAATTAACATCAGCTAAAACAGGAACATATCCACTATGAATTATAGAGTTTACAGTAGAACAAAATGTCATTGCCGGGACTATTACTTCATCACCTTTATTTAAAGCTATTGAATTAAGACTTAAATGTAATGCAGCCGTGCAAGATCCAACAGCTACAGCATGCTTTGATTTAGAATACTTTGCAAAATTATTTTCAAACTTTTTAACTAAAGGTCCTGTTCCGATCCAGCCAGATTTCATACATTTAGTTACAGCTCTTATTTCTTCTTTTCCAATTGAGGGAGATCCAAATGTTATATATTTTTTCATTTTATTAAATAACTATATTTTAAATTTTTTTGTATACAAAGTTTCTCTTTTTTCCATATACCATCTAGTTTCATGAATTAATTTAGCATCAATGACATTTTCCTCACATATGTTAATGTTTGATAATGATCTTATTATTTGTTTAACTTTAAAAAAAACATTTTCAGGAACTGGTTCTAAAATTCTTCCTAAGGGAATATGAGCCCAATTAGACTGTTTGTTTGGAAGGAATTTTAGATTATTCATTATGTCAGATCTTATATTTCGTATAAAGCCATCATCAAAACCCTTGGCGATTATACAGCCATCTTCGTGAAGTTGAATTCCTGATATTTTAAAATCAAATGCTTTGTAATGTTTTTTATCAAGAAAATTTGTTATTTCCTCTAGCCAACTATTTTTCCAATTATCCTTTGGCCATTTAAAAACACAATATTCTACTGCTAAATTTTCAGGTTTTACCCAGTAGCAAAGAGTTCTTTGTAATTCTTTCATTATATCATTTTCAATATTTAACAAAGTATCAATTAATACTCTCGAAAATGGAAGGCCTGATACCAAGGTATACACATCTACATCAATGGGTCTAGGTGTTTTATTTTTCAAACTTTCAATAGTAAACAAATCTATGGATTCTTGTATTAAGTTTTGTGAAAGTGAGTTTATATTAAAAACTTTTTTTCCAACAGAATTATAACTATTTTGAAGATCTAGATCTAACGTCATTTAGATTTACAATAATTTTGATTTTTTCAATAGATCTTTTATTTCATTTAAAGATAAAAGTTTTTTATCAGACCTAGATGGTTCATTTATTTTTTTTAGCCCTGTATATTTTTTTTTTATTTTTTTAAAAAAATTAGGGCTATCATCGTTCATTTCGGGAACAACTACAAAATAGGATTTCAATGAAACTGTACGAGATGCTTCGCTGTCTGTAACTAGTTCCTCATAAAATTTTTCTCCAATACTTGGTTTTGTAATTTTAATTTTTGGATTATTATTTTTTGATAGTGCTTTAGCTAAATTTACAATATTAAAACTCTTCATTTTTGGAAAAAAAATTTCACCACCAAGCATCTCGTTAAGAGAAAAAAAACAAAGATCTATAGCTTGTTCAATATTGATAAAATACCTGGTCATTTTATCAGATGTAATTGTTAAAGATTGTTTTTCACTGATTTGTTTTTTAAATACCTTAATTACAGAGCCATTTGAGTCTAAAACATTGCCAAATCTCACTGAGGCAAATCTAGTTAATTTTCTACCAGTATAATTATTTGCAGCTATGATTAATTTTTCTCCCATTAATTTTGTTGTACCCATCACGCTAGATGGATTTACCGCTTTATCACTACTGGTAAATAAAACTTTTTGTACATTATTTTTAAGAGCAGCATCAATTATATTTTGAACACCAACAATATTTGTTAAAACCGATTCAAAAGAATTATATTCTGAAATTTCTACATGTTTTAATGCTGCACAATGAATCACATAATCTACTTTATTCATTGCTTTTGACAATCTTTCAATACTTCTTATACTTCCTAAAAAAATTTTTATATTACGTTTGTGTTTTACTTTGTATTTTTTTTGAAGAGCGAATAATCCGTTCTCAGATATATCGAAGGCGCATACGGTTGCGCCAAGATTTAATAATTTTTTTGTTATTTCGGAGCCTATAGTGCCACATGCTCCTGTTACTAAAATCCTTTTTTTTTTAAAATTCATCTGTTTATAAATTAGTAAAAATAGTTTTTTTTTAAAATTTGGCCTTTCGGTATATTAACTCGTGATTTTTTTCCAATTATTCTTTTAATCAAATTTGCTCCTAAAGCTCCTTTTAAGAAAGGTCTTAAGGGAATTATATGTTCTTTTTTTATTTTTTGATTTTTTATTATATTTTTTTTTGCAAAGAGTGATCTTCTTTGTACGATTATGGTATCTTTTTCGTTTTTTTCAACTCTTTTAATACCATCTCCTAACATTAATTCTAAATCTCTTACTTTTTTTACAAGCGTTTTGAACGATTTTACATCAGTTGAAAATGAATGATCTGGACCTATATGCTTTGTTGAGTCAGTAAAGTGTCTCTCAATAACTCTCGCACCTAAAGATACAGCAGCTAAAACTGCATCATCATTTTGAGAATGATCGCTTAATCCAGTAATTATATTTGGAAAGATAGATTGAAAAGTATTAATTGTTGAAAGATTAAAATATTTTAAGTTTTTTTGTGAGTTAGTATAGTTTGTATTACACTGCATAAGAACTAAATTTTTGTTTATTTTTGAGATAGTCATAACTGCCTCAATCACCTCATTCATATTTGAAGCACCGGTTGCTAGTAGGACGGGTTTTTTTTTCCTTGCAATATGTTTTAATTCTTCTAACCAAGTGATGTCCCCAGAACCAATTTTAAATGCAGGTAAATACTTCGATACGTAGTCAGCTAATTCTATACTATAAGGACTTGTCATAAATAATATTTTTGCTTTTTTGCATGTCTGATACAATTCTGCAGTCCATTCTGGATTTAATGAGGCTTTTTTATAAGTATCATATACCGAACCTTTCCAATCTTTTTGGTGAGTAGAATTTATTTTAAGTTTTTTAAACCCTATATCACTTACTAAGCTGTCAGCCGAGTAGTGTTGAAATTTTGCAACATCTGCACCAGATTCTTTAGCAGCATAAATTAGGTCTTTAGCTTTATTTAAATTTCCATCAAAATTTGATCCAATTTCTGCAATAAATAAAGTGGGTCTATTAATGCCTATTTGTTTTTTACCTATTTTGATTAATTTATTAAAATTCATAATATTCGCAATATTGGTATATCAATTTTATTACAAATTCTATTTTAAAATAAGTTTTTTGCATTTTAAAATGTTACCAGGTAATAAAGACTTTTTAAAACTAAACAAGTATTTTAAAAGTGATTTGATGAAACATAATAAAAAAATTAGTGAAAATTTTATTATAAATAAATATTATAATTTAGCAAAAGACCAATTAAGTAAGATAAATAGAAGTATTACTGGAAAAGGAACTTTAAAACTTTTAAAAATAATAAAAAAAGATTTTAAAGAATTAAAAATTTATAAAATTAGATCTGGGACAAAGGTTTTTGACTGGAAAGTTCCTCCTGAATGGAACGTTATAGAGGCTTATGTAATAGACAAATACAACAATAAGATAATAGATTTTAAAAAAAATAACCTGCATTTAATAGGTTATTCGGTGCCAATAAATAAAAATATCTCCAAAAAAAAATTGATTTCTCATCTTTATAGTCTTCCTAATCAACCGAATGCAATTCCTTATCTAACTTCTTATTATCAAAAAAATTGGGGATTTTGTATTACTGAAAATCAGAAAAATAAAATTAAAAAAAAATATAATTCTAATGATATTTTTAAAATAGTGATAAATTCATCTTTAAATAGTAACGGTCATCTAAATTATGGTGAGCTTGTTTTGAATGGAAAATCAAGACAAGAAATATTAATTTCAACTTACATTTGCCATCCATCAATGGCTAATGATGAATTATCAGGAACAATTATAGCGATGTGTCTCATTAAATACTTCAAAAAATTAAAAGATCTGGATAAAACAATAAGATTTATTTTTGTACCAGAAACTATAGGATCAATTACTTATCTAAGCAAAAATCTAAATAAATTAAAAAAAAACTTAATTGCAGGATATAACTTAACTTGTATAGGTGATGAAAAAAATCACTCATGTCTATTATCCAAATACGAAAATACTCAAGCTGATTTTTCACTAATAGATGCATATAAAAAATTAAAAATTAAATATAAAAAGTTTAGTTTTTTAAAGAGAGGCTCCGATGAAAGACAGTACAATTCTCCTGGCATTGATTTGCCCATAGCATCTATATTTAGATCAAAGTATGGAGAGTATCCTGAGTATCATACTTCATTAGACAATTTCGAATTAGTCACAAAGAAAGGTTTAAAGGGTGGTTACAAAGTTGCAAAAACCGCAATAAACATTGTTTTAAAAAAAATAATTCCAATTAATTTGATAAAGTGTGAACCTCAAATGGGTAAAAGAGGATTATACCCAATGGTTTCAAAAAAGAATAATAAATTAAAAACTATAACGAGACACTATATGAATTTTTTACAATTTGCTGATGGTAAAAATGATATAAAAAAAATATCAAAGTGTATTAATTTAAATGTAAATTCAACTCTTAAAATTTACGATATTTTGAAAAAACATAAAATTGTATTATAGTTAATTTTTTGTATTTAATTTTGTCCAAATATAGGGTCTTTTTGAAATCAACTCTGAAGTTATTTTAAAAAATTCTTTTGAAGAAAAAAATGTTAATTTTCCGCTTTTTAAATTAATCTGATTTACTTTAGAATATTTTTTAAAATTATTAAAAATTTTTATATTTTTATCTCTTGGTGTTTTTCTGTTTTTAAGGACAAAATGAAAGTAATTTTTAGATATGATTTTATTTTTTATTTTAATCTTTTGTTTAAATATTTTCGTCATACGATAAGGAACGCCACAAACTAATTCTATATAATGTATAAGAGAAATAGACAATCTTGGGTTAATACCTATTGATAAAAAATAAGCATTTTTTTCCACTAAACGATGAAATACAGAATCAAAACCAAACGCATGCTGAGGCACATTTTGAGTGATGTAGTCTGCAAGTTTACCAATTGCAGATACAGACCACAAAGGATGAATAGATCTTTTAGAATTTTTTTTTTTTCTTACGTACTCTGAAAACGCACCCATTTGAAAACTTTCAGTTTTTTCTGCATCAAAGATTTTTTTTGAGCCACACAGATTTAGAGTAGCTGTTGGAACCACAATAGTTCCTTTTTTACCAATTATACTTTGAATTGCATCAAAATGCATACCGAGAAATTCGTCCTTACTAATTTTTAGATTACTAAAAATTTTTCCAAAATCTGATGAGATATATAAAAGTTGTGACTTCTTAACACCTAATTTTTTATATTTTAATATTAAACTTTCAATTTTAGAATTTTTTTTCATTTTTTTATAAAAAGAAGTGATCCAATTTTTTTATCATTTGAAAATATCTCAAAATTGTAAATTAAATTAGATAGTTTATTTATTTTAAGAATTAATGATTTTCTTAAATTAAATTTTCTAGAATTTAGTAGATTTAATGATATTTTTCCAAAATACCACTTAGATGATAATTCCGGTGAAATATTTTTTAAATATTTCATAACACTAGCAGAAACTAACTCAATAAAATTGAAATTTTTAATTTCAGGCACTATTATTTTATTTCTATAGATTTTAACTTTATTTTGTATTTTGTGTTCTTCATAAATTTTTATATTAATTATTTTTTTCTGTGAGCAAATTATAAAGCCATATTGCAAAATATTATTGATCTTATACTCAAAATAACAACTACATTTTTTTTTTAGCTTACTCGAAAATTTATTTTGTACTAAAATTTTTGGAATATTATAAATTGGATCTTTAAAGTTTATATTAAATTCTTTTAAACTTTTTTTTTTGTTAATTTTAAAAATGTTTTCAAAAATATCTGTACCATGCAAATAGTTTCTTCTCCCTCTAAGACGGCATAATTTACCATCAAATTCATAGATTTTTTTTTTAAGAAGATAAACCGCCATCAACCAATATTACCTGTCCTGAGATAAACGATGCCTCTTTTTTAAGTAAAAAGTTAATCAAACCAACTACATCAGAAACTTTTCCAGCTCTACCTATAGGAGTTCGTCTTATAATTTGATCTAATTTGTCTTTAGCAATATCTTTAGTCAAATCTGTTTTCATATAACCTGGAGCAACAGCATTAACTGTAATTTTTCTCTGGCCAAGTTCTCTCGATAAAGATCTTGTCATTCCCTCTAAAGCGCCTTTGGTAGAGGAATATACTGCAGTGCCTTTATATCCAGATTTTGCTACTATTGAACTTATATTAATTATTCTGCCCTCACCATTAATTAACAAATACTTTGAAACCTCACTTGATAGAAGAATAGGACCTAAGAGATTTATATTTATTAATTTTTTTATATCTTTTTTTCTTTGACGTACAAGAAGCTCTTCATTAACTATACCAGCATTATTAATAAGCCCATATATTTTTCCTAAGGTTGAAATTTTTTTTACGAATAAAGAAATTTTGCTTTGGTTCGAAATATCAAATGCATCAAAGTAAAAATTTTTTTTATATTTTTTTTTTATACTTTTTATATCAGAATTTATTTTTCTACTAAAGCCAGCGACAAAATAATTGTTATTTAGCAACTTTTTACAAAGAGCAAATCCTAGACCTTTACTAACACCACTAATAATAATTATTTTTTTCATTTTTGATTATTTGTTATTTTTTTGAATCTATTATTTATAATTTGATCATACTCTTTAATAATAAATCTTGAAGGAATTTTAAATTTTGGCAATTTTTTTTTACAATAGTTTCGTAAGCTTATTTTATAACTATCAATATTAATTTTTTTAATTTGTTTATTCAAAATTATATCAGCAATAACATAATTTCCCAGAAGCTTGTGAGTTTTAGAATAGACTTTTGTATCAATCACATTTTTATGTTTTAATAAAACGTTCTCGATTTCTTGTGGATAAAATTTTTCTCCTCCAATATTTATCAAATCACTATCCCTGCCTAAAATTTTAATATAACCATCTTTTTCTTTAATTACTCTATCTCCAGTATTTAACCATCCATTTTTGTCAAAAGGTTGCTCAAAATTTAAATATCCAACCATATTTGTTTTAGATTTAATATAAAGGTGATTATTAATTACCTTTGTTTTGTAGTCTTCACCTCCGACTTTTACAAAGAGACTTCCATTCTTTTTATCTTTGGTCCTCATTATTCCAATTTCACTTAATCCATATGTTTGCTTTAAATGAATTTTAGGAAAAATTTTCCGTAATTTTTTTAAAATATAATTTGGCATTGGTTCAGTTCCAAAAGTAATTAATTTTAAAGACGATAAATCATTTAATTTGTATTGCTCAGAAAATAAAAGCATATTTAAAAATGTTGGAGTGGTTGGCAATAATTCTGCTTTAGTTTTTTCAATTATTTTACATATTGTTTTTGTATCTCTTTTATTATCTGTGGAAATAGCCAATCCATCTACGTTAATTAAAGAGCTAAGCAAAGTATTAATTCCTCCAATATGATCGAATGTCAACATTAGTAAGGTTTTATAACCTTGTCTTTTTTTTTTAAATTTATTTACAAGTAAATTAAAATCATGCAAAATTGCTTTAGGTTGTCCTGACGATCCTGACGAAAATATAATTATACCAGATTTTTTTTTCCTTTGATATCTCGGTAAAATATCATTGATGTTGTTTTTCATTGAACACTTAATTCTTAATATTTTAAAATCTTTAATGTTTGCAAAATATTTACACGGAACTGTTTTTATTAAATTATGTTGTTTAATGGGCAAATTAACGACTATAAGATTTTCTTTAATAGCTGCAAAAAAAAAGGCAATACTACTCAAATTATAATCATCATGAAAAGCAATTAAAGATGAGGGATTAATTTTTTTTTTTTGAATTATAATCCTCCAATTATTATACAAGCTAATCAAATCTTTTGAGTAATAATATTTATTTTTAAGCCAAAATATAGGATGACTTTTGTTTTTTAATTGTCTCATTAAAAAATTTATATTATTCATTTTAAAATCTTACATTTAGCTTCACCCATAATAATTTTTTTCTTCTCATTTTTAACCTCGAGATTTAACTTAACAACATTAAAATTTTTAAAAACTTTTTTAACAGTACAAGAAAATAAAAGTTTGTCCCCAACATAAGCCGGATGTTTAAAACTAAATTGAACATCCATAATTACGCTATTAATACCTGGCAATTTTGTGCCAATAAGGTTTGAAAACACTCCTATTAATGAAAATCCAGGAAAAATTTTTTTATTGTAACCTAAATTTTTAGCCCAAGATTTGTCTAGATGTACAGGGTGGTTATCCTCAAGATAAACTAATGAGTCACTTAAAAATTTTTCAGTTAACTTTTTTGTAAATACTATTTTTTTTCCGATTGATAAATTATTAATTTTAAAATTCTTAAATTTCCTGAATTTTTTTTCATTCATTTTTTATTTTTTTGTATATGTTTAACAAAATCATTAATAGTTTTTAAGTTTCCATATGTATTTTTTTTAAATTTTATTTTAAATTCCTCTTCAATTGACAAAAAAATAGTTGTCAAATCTAGTGAGTCAATACCAGCTTGTAAAAAATTTTTTTTTGGGGATATTTTTTTTTTTATAACTTTTTTGACTATATTATTAATTTTATTTATTTCATTCATAACAAATTTAATTATTCTTATATAATTAATTGTATAAAAAATATATTATTAAAAACAATAATTTTTAAAATTAAAACTAATTGACTTTTAATGCACTTTTAAAAAAGAACTTAATGGGAAGAAAACAATTAATAGTTAAGAAATTTTTAAGCAAAATTTTATATAATTTCAAATCATCAAAAAAAGAATTTTTTAAATATGGTAAAGAAAGATGTACCTATGACGATGCGTATTCTAAAATTAAAAAAATTAATTTTTATTTAAAAGATTATAAAAAAGAGAAAATAGCTGTATTTTCTGATAAATCTGTTGGGTATTATTTATGTGTTATAAGCATTATATTATCTGGAAATACTTGGATACAGTTTTCTAATACAACTCCATTAAATAGAATTAAAGAAATAATAAAATTTACAAATATAAAAGTTGGTATTTTAGATAAAAGTTTTGACCATAAAAATTTTTACAAATTTAAAAATTTAAAAATTTTTAAATATGATGAGATTATAAAATCTAAAAATATAAAATCATTTACATTAAGTAAAATAGATCCAACTGATATAGCATGTATTTTTTTTACATCAGGCTCGACTGGAAAACCTAAGGGTGTTTTAATTGATTATTTTAATTTAGTTGAAAGCGTTAATTATCAAATAAAAAATTTAGATTATAATAAAGAGGAAATTTTTGCAGATTGTCATGATTCAACTTTTGTTATGAGTATATGTACTATTTTTCCAATGATATTCCTTAATAGCACCATTTCTCCATTAATTAGTCAAAATGACAAAATATTTCCACTAGATCATCTTAAAAAAAATAAAATTACTACTTTGATTACAGTTCCATCATTTATTTTATTTAATAAAGAAAGACTACAAGATCTAAAAATCAAAAATCTAATTTTGTGTGGAGAAAACTTTCCTTATAATATTTTAAAGTTAATTTTAACTAAAATAAAATTCAAAAACTTGTATAATTGCTATGGAGCAACAGAGTTGTCACCATGGGCATTTAGTTATAAATATAAAAAAAAAGACTATGAATTTCTTAAACTAATGAGAAAAATGCCAATAGGGCAGCCGCTTAAAGGAGTTAAAAGTTTTATAAATAAGAAAAGTGAATTATGCATCTCAGGATCTATAGTATCAAAAGGGTATTTAAATAATTTAAAAGATACTAAAGAAAAATTTTTTTCAAAGAATAAAAAAATATTTTATAACACCGGTGACTTATGCATTAAAAAAAATAATCTTTATTTCATAAAAGGTAGAAATGACTCGATGGTAAAGATAAGGGGATATAGAGTTGATTTAAATGAAATTGATAATACTATTAAAAAAATTAATTCAATTAATTTAAGCTTTAGCTATTTATCTGGAACTAATAAAAAGCCCTATATTGTAACAGTTTTTAATTGTGAAAATAAAAAATTTATAAATGAGGTTAAAAAAATAATACAATTAAATCTACCCACATATATGTTTCCAAAAAAAATTTTTCAAATAACGAAAATACCTTTTAATAAAAATGGAAAAATTGATAGGATTTTTCTTAAAAAAAAATATCAATAAATGCTAGATTTTGTTAAGAAGTTAAATGGTAATTATGTAATAATTTTTTCTGATCTCTCAAATTTATTAATTAAAAAAAAAATAAAATATGAAGATATACTGAGGTCGACAATTAATATTTTTAATACACTTTTAGAAAATAAGAATACAATTATACTACCTACCTATAATTTCAATTTCCCAAAAACAAATAAAACAGGATTTTCTGAAAAATTTATAACATCGGGAAGCTTGTTTAAATCTTTGATTAAAGAATTTAAATTTAAAAGAACCCATAAACCAATGTACAACTATGCTGTGTTAGGCAAAAATGAAAAAAAAATTTTAAGTTTAAAACAAAAATCTTCTTGGGGGCAGGACTCTGTTATTGGTTTTTTAGGAAGAAATAAATCCTACGGCTTGGGCATAGGAGTAGATTCCAAGTCTTTCACCTGGGTTACAATTCATTCTTGTGAGGAAAAATTAGATGTTCCATATCGTTTTTTTAAATCATTTAAAGGATATCATATAAACCTAAAAAAAATTGTCACCGAAAGAGTATTTGTTAGGTATCTTGACAAGCCAAAAATAGATTTAAAGCAAAAATATATACTTAAAAAATTGTTAGTTAATAAAAACTTAATTGAAGCCAAGAAAAATAATGTCAATTATTCTTTAATAAATCTTAAAGAATATTATAAAGCAAATTTAAGTCATTTAAAAAATTTAAGTATATGGTCAAAATAAATAATAATAAAATTATATCTATTATAAGAAAAAAATTTAAATATTTAAAAAAAACTAAAATAACAAAAAAATCTGATCTTTTAGCAGAAAATATTTTGGACTCTTTAGAGTTAATGGAATTAATTTCATATTTAGAAAAAAATAATAAGTTTGATATAAAAAAATATAGTAAAAAAAATAATTTTTTTAAAGTAGAAACCTTAGAAAAATATTGCAAATAAAAATCTTCATAAAGAAGATCAATATTTTGTAATTTAAATTAAATTTTTCAAAAGCTCAAAATTTTTTTATGGGTGTTAAAATAAATGAATAATAAATTATCTATTTAGAACTCAATTAAAAATGAGTTAAATATTTATTTAATATAAGTAAAAATTTTTTTCAGTGCATAAATCAAGCCAATTGAGCTATTAGTACTGGTCAGCTGCACGCATTACTGCGCTTCCACATCCAGCCTATCAA
>MDTD01112985.1_pt1 | contig 15240 bp, 10 predicted proteins | sample 811221 | NCBI WGS metagenome assembly MDTD01 (sample SAMN05326646, study PRJNA326480) | marine metagenome | isolation source: seawater | place: Pacific Ocean: South West | collected 2011
CCGCCATGACTTTCGCCTGCCGTGGTGATCCGAAACGCTTGACCAAATGAGTTTCCTGCCATCGGAGCAATTTACTCGGTTCGTTAAAGAGTTACAAATTGGGAGAATGACGATTGGCTTAAACCGCTTGCGGTTTAGCATGTCTTGGTGAGATTCAAAAGATGTTGATCCGTCAACGTTGCGCGTCGCGCTAAACCGCAAGCGGTTTAAATCCGAAATCCGAAATCGCAAATTCGAAATTCATCACGGCGTATCAAACGGATCGCGGCGTTTGGCCAGGTTGTTCTGTTCTTCAACCACCGATTGAACACGGGCCAGCAGCAGGGCGGCTTCGAGTTGCAGGTCCAAACCTTCTTTGACAAGCTTGTCGGGCTTGGGGCCTTGGCCATCTTCACGGACCACGTCGACTTCACGGCGGTACTCAATGGCGTCAGCAACTTCCTGATCGGTCATCTTCACCGCCACATCCGGGTCGACTCCCCATTGATGGGCACCCGGTTCGCGGTGAATGATCCGACCCAGGGGAAGCTTGTAATGCAGCGTGGTGATCTTCATCTGAGCGCGGTTGCCAAGCATGGGATAGACATCCTGAACCGAGCCCTTGCCGAAGCTGCGTGAACCGACGAGGATGCCTGCCTGGTGATCCTGCAGAGCGCCAGCGACGATTTCCGCCGCCGATGCCGAACCTTGGTTGATCAGGACGACCAGCGGAATACGCGGGTAGTGCGCCAGGTGCGCCTTGGCCGGATACAGGCTGGTGGTTTTGTCCGATGAGTCCACGGTGGAGAGCAGGGTGCCTTTGGAGACAAAACGGTTAGCCAGGTCAACACTCCGACGCATGAGTCCGCCGGGGTTGAAACGCAGGTCGAGAATCAGGCCGTTGATGCCATGCTCGGATTCCATCTGGTTGATGGCCCGGTCAAAGTCGGCTGGCGTTCTGGGGATGAACTGAGAGACACGGATATAGCCGATCTTGTTTTCACGGTCGATGTAGTAGTCCCAGCCGGTCGCGGTCTTGGGCGCACGTTCCCAACCACGTACGGAGTGGATCTGAATGCGTGAGCGTTGCAGGTCAAAGGAGAGCAGTTCCTTTTCGCCTTTGCGCTGGACGCCGAGGGTGACATGTGAGCCTGCTGGGCCGGTGATTTCCTTGACCGCCCAGTCGAGGGTCCAGTTGGTGGTTGCCTGGCCGTTGACAAGTTTGATGATGTCGCCGGGTTTGATGCCTGCATGATGAGCCGGTGAGTCGGGCAGGGGGCTGACCACGGTCAGTTGGTTGTTGGTCAAGGCGATCTGCACACCGACGCCGAAGAACATGCCACTGGTCGAACGGTTGAACTGATCCACTTCGTATGGCCAGATCACCGCGGAGAACGGGTCGAGCTGGCTCATCGCCCCTTCGGTGAGTTCGTAGATGATCACTTCCTGGGGCAGCTTCAGTGTCTTTTCATTCTGATCAAAAACCCGCTGAAGTGTCGTTGCGACATCCGCATTGGTCATGCGGTCACGACGTTGACGCAGGTTGTTTTGAACGATCGACAGGTAGCTGACAAAGTCATTGTGTTTGGCCTGATCGGCTAAGACGGGGAAGGCTTCTTCGAGGCCCGGGGTCAGGACGGTTGCTTTGAGTGACTTGACGGCTGAGAGCATCAACTCACGGTAACCCACGCCTGAGTAATGCTGCATCGCACTGTTGCGCAACGCGCTGGTGAGAATCGGCAGGTTCACATCGGTTAACCGTTTCTGCCAGGTCTCGGCTTCCAGGGCAACCGGCGGCGCTTCAGTCGCATCGCCAGCACTTTCAGCACGGAGTTTGTAAAGCTGTGTAATCTTCTTGGGTGCATACAGTGAGATCACACGCACACGCTGGTTGATCCGGTCAATGTGCGTCTTGTATCGCGGTGCCGGCTCAAAGAGCATCTCCAGCTTGCGGTAAAGACTCAAAGCGGTGAGCCAGTTGCCTTCGAGTTCGGTTTTACCCGCATGCGTTTCGGCTTCGGTGACCAGCTTCTGGATGTCTCGTTGCTCAATAAACTTCTCAGGGTCCTTGACCTGACTCTGCGCTTCGATGGCATGGATCAAGGCATCCTCCACCCGACCGATCGCCAGGGCGGCATGCATCTTTTTCATCGCCTTGGTCAACTCGGATTGACGCTTGGCAACGAACTGCTGTTCATGTTCCTGATACGTTTTGAGTTCAGTTAAAAGGCTTTGGAGTTCAGGGTGAGCCTCAAGCGTTTGATCCTGTTCAAGCGAGATGCGGATCGTGTCAAAGTCGCCTCGGTAGGCAGCATTGAGCCAATCGTTACGCGGTTGGGCCTGAGTCGTGCTGCAGAAAAGCAGTAAGGTGATAAGTGTCAGTCGGCCAATGGAACGAAATGTTGAAAGGGTGGGCGGACAAAACGATTTGAACCACATCATAGACTCGATCCCTTGGCTTGCAGCGGACAAAGATTCAGACAACAACACATACCCATGAGGTGAGGCAGCGTTGCATCAGGATGTGATTGACGCCTGTCGCTTAAGCGGATTCTTTACGGGCGACACGCAGTTTTTCCAACGGCGTGTTCTCTTCAATGGCCTTGGCGTCCATCACATATTTTGTATTGTTGTTCTGCATGTCCGGCAGATCGTACATGCGGTCAAGCATCACCTCTTCCATCACGCTACGCAGCGCACGGGCGCCGGTGTTGCGGTTGATGGCGCGTTCGGCGAGCAATTCAAGCGCGTCCTGTGTGAACTCCAGTTCGGCATCTTCCATGGAGAAGAAGTGCTGATACTGGCGAACCAGGGCGTTCTTGGGTTGCGTGAGGATCATCACCAGCGTTTCAATATCCAACGGATCAAGCGACGTGATGATGGGCAGACGACCGATGAGTTCGGGGATCATGCCGTACTCAGAGAGATCTTCAGGGGTCACCTGGCTGAGCAGATAACCGATGTCATCATTGAGTTCATCTTCGTGAGCCTGCTCGGAAGCAAAGCCGATGGCAGACTGACCAATGCGACGTTCCACGACATCCGTCAGGCCGACGAATGTGCCGGCACAGATGAAGAGAATGTTGGTGGTGTCGATCTGAATGTACTGTTGTTCAGGATGCTTGCGCCCACCCTGCGGCGGGACGTTGGCGGTGGTGCCTTCGAGCATCTTGAGCAGAGCCTGCTGCACACCTTCACCGGAGACGTCACGGGTGATGGAGACGTTCTGGCTGGTCTTGCCGATCTTGTCGATTTCGTCGATGTAGATGATGCCCCGCTGCGCCGCTTCGACATCGTAGTCGGCAGCCTGGAGCAGTTTGAGCAGCAGGTTTTCCACGTCTTCACCGACATAGCCGGCTTCGGTCAACGTGGTGGCGTCACCGATGGCGAAGGGGACGTTAAGCGTACGGGCAAGGCTGCGGGCCAACAGTGTCTTACCGCAACCAGTGGGACCGAGCAGAAGCACGTTGGACTTATCCAGTTCGACGCCGGCGTCCTTGTTTTCCGCAGCGGTCAGACGCTTGTAGTGATTATGCACCGCCACGGACAGGGCACGTTTGGCGCTGCGCTGACCGACGACGTATTCATCAAGGAACTCGGTAATCTGACGGGGACTGGGGATTTCATCGAAGGTGGTCCGACCGGTGGAAACGCGACGGCGTTCCTGTTTGAAGATGTTCTGACACAGGTCCACACAGTTGGCGCAGATGTAAACATCGTTGGGGCCTTCGACCATGGGGCCGACTTCGCGGCTGGTCTTGCCACAAAACGAGCATGTGGTCACGCGACGGCCTTGAAAACCGCTGTCGCCTGATTTGCTGCCACTTCCACCTTTACCAGATTTACCGTTCGTCATGAAATTCGTCCCAAATGTTTGTTGCCCTGGTCAGTCAGAACCTTACGGGTTCGAATTGACCGCGGACATAAACGCAGTACCTGATATCGTTAGATCGTCCATTCGCGTATCGCGCTTAATGACGGACGGGGGATAACCTGTACTTGTTATTATTGTATGATCAATCGGCTTATCATAACACAAATAATCGTCCCAGAAGGACCGATATCCACGATTTGTACGGGATTCACGGGGGAGATTTTGATCCAATGAAGGTTATTCAGACGTGAAACTCAATCATCCACCGAAGAGGAGTTGAGCATCTGAAGTCCCTGGGCGACCAGAACGCGCTTGGCAGACTCATACTCCTCGTCGGAAATCGAGCCATTGTCTTTGAGTTCCCGCAGTTGTGAGATGCTGAAGAAGTCGCCTGTATTGGTTTCAGTAGACCCATCGAGTAACCAGGCTCGCATCTTGATGGCAATGAAAACGAGAATGATCACAGCCGCAGCGATCAAGGCTGAATACAGAAAAATATCGAACATCGGTGAAGCGTATGTGCCACTGCGTCTGGATGCAGCTAACACCAATGGACAAGCCGGGGCCGAAAATTGGCCCAGCATCGTCGGGATCACACCGATACAGCTTGTCAGTAGTGTTGTCATCATGTCGATTTCTATCTCTATTTTACGATATTTCTGCCAAATGTCCGGCAAAACGTCTCAAAATTTATCGGTGAGTCCGTGTGACACCTTGATGCAAAGCCCGGATAACACACCAGTTTACCCTGTCACCCAAACGGATTTAAGGGGTGTAACACCTGTAAGACGTTGTTAATTTGGGGATGTTTCAGTGAAGATCGTTTATGGCAATCAAGATTGTAAAACCATTTCAATCAAAGCCGCGACCTTCCTGGGCTGCGGGTGTAGAACGTTTTGCATGCTTCCTTCCGCTTCTCACCGTAGCCGCGTTGCTACGCAACGCTGGGTTGATGATCATTTGACGCGGCTACTTCAAACAAGGGTAAGTCATATCGCAAAAAGCGATATACGCTCAAATGTTCGTGATCCTTGCCACAGGAGTGACACCAATCCCATTTATCACTCGTGTGTCAACCCGGTGCCCCATGGCGCAACGTTGACACAACGGGCACCGGATTGACAGGATGGGTATGACACGGCTTTGCGACCGCTACATCTGAATGATAAATGCTCTATGTGTAAGAAAAAAACGAAGGAACCTCGTTTGAGATTCCTTCGCTTGTATATGCTTGATTGCGGCCGGATCAAGTGGCCTGAAAGTTGAAGTTATTGAAAACTTCCGGGGCCGGGGGGTTACTTGGTCTTGACCTTGGCGCCTTCGAGAATCTTATCCAGCGTTTTCTGTTCGCGGATGTTCATGTAAAGGCTTTCGATTTCGCCGGACTGCTGCATTTGCTGACGCAGTTTTTCGGGGCGGGTCTGACGCATCATGGCCATCATGTAAATCCGGCCGTTGATTTCTTCAGGGGTGACTTCGATTTCGTTGTCCTTGGCAATGCGGTCAAGGATGAAGAACAAGCGAAGATCCTTGCGTGCCTGTTCTTCATTTTCGCTGCGAATGTCAGCCAGCTTGGCTTCGATTTCGTCTTCCTTCATGCCCTGGTAAGCAAACTGCATGGCCTGGTTCTGAAGGTTACGGGCGATCTGGCGACCGGCGATCTTCTCGGGCAGTTCAAAGTCGATCTTTTCGAGCAACTGTTCGCGAAGCTGGTCGTGCTTCTTGGACTGCTGTTCGCGTTCGCGACGTTGCTGGAGATCTTCCTTGATGCGGGTCTTGAGGTCGTCTTCAGATTCGACACCGAGCATGGTGGTCAGCTTGTCCATGTCGACAGGCTTGACGCGTTGGATGTCTTCGATCTTGATGACGATGGTGATGTCCTGGCCCTTGATTTTGTCATCTTCGTGGCTTTCGGGGCCGGTCATGGAAACGCGAACTTCGTCGGTGACCTTTTTGCCAGCCAGTTTCTTGCCGAGCTCTTCGACGACGATACCAGCGACGTGGCCTTTGTAGTCAGCCTTTTCACCGTTGACGAGAATGTACACGCCATGATGGTGACCGATCTCTTCAGCATCATCACCAGCATCTTTGCCAGCGTAGATGTTGACGTGAGCCTGGACAAAGTCTTTTTCCTGGACTTCGCCATCACCGATTGAAGCCATGTCACCGTAGCGGTCAGCCATGGAGTCGATTTCCTTGGCAACGTCTTCGTCGGTGACTTCAAAGGCTTCTTCTTCGACTTCGAAGGTGTCGAATGCCGGGACATCGACAGCGGGGGAGACTTCAACTTCGACAACGTAGCTGAGGGTGCCGGTTTCGGGCAACTCGATTTCGTCGAAGTTCTTGACATCGGGTTCACCGATGACATCGAGGCCTTCGTCTTCAATGGCCTTGGAGTAGGACTCGGAGATCAGACGGGCACGGACATCGTCCTTGACGGATGAGCCGAATCGACGTTCGATGAGTTTGCGGGGGGCGTAACCACGACGAAAGCCGGGGATGGTGGCATCGGTGGCAAGCTGGTCGTAGCTTTCCTCGATGCGATTGGCGATGGACTCTTCGGAAACTTCAATGGTCAGTTCCTTACAAGCCGGGCCGCTGTCTTTGACCGAAACGGTCTGTTGCAGGGCAGATTCTTCGGCTTCCGGTTCTTCGGTGGCAGTTGCCGTCTCCGGGGCTTCGGGGGTTTCCGGGGTCACATCATCTTCGGTGGTCACGTTATTGGTTTCGTCGGCCATGTTGTTTCAAGCTCCTCGCTATTGGTGTGCGCATACAGCGCCGAGCCACGAATTATGGTCGAAAAAACAATGAAAGTCAAACACGAATCCCAGAAACACGGTTGTTGCTGTATCAATTTAAATTTTTTAAGTTTACAATTCGTCGGTGCAAAAAAGATGGAGCAGTCAATGGGACTTATGCAACACCAATCCAGTGAGTCGCGTGATCTTGAACGATCGACCTTGAATCAAACGAGCCTCGGGCCATGGGTGACGGGTGTGTTTCTGGCGGTTTTTGCGGTGTTTATCATTGTGACGCTGACGCATTATTACAATTGGCCGGTCGATCGGGATATGTCACTTTATGCCTCCGCTGCCAACGAGTTGATCCATGGTGAAAAGCTCTACAGTTCGGTGTGGGACGTCAAGCCGCCAGCCATCTGGATGACTTTCATGCTGGCCCAGATGGTGGTGGGATACAACTCTGGCATGATCCTTTTTCTGAGTTGTGTGATCAGCCTGACCCTGCTTGTCGGTTTTTATCTCGTCGGGCGGGACAGCGGTTATGGCTCCTGGGCAGGGATTCTGGCAGCGGGGATGTGGGCATTGATCGCCGGTGATGTCCGTTTTCATTTGTGTGAGCCTTTCCCTGAACACTTCATGAATGCGGCCATCTTGTTTTCCATCTGGGTCTTTCTCAAGCGAAGCGATGGGAGTATCAAGTCTGCGATTGTGATCGGTCTATTATGGTTTATCGCTTCCATGTATAAACACAGCATTGTCCTTGCCATGGCAGCATTTGGCCTGTGTTACCTGCTAATGGCTGCCTATCAGAAGCGGTTGAAACTGGCGTTAAAGGACCTGTTGGTGATTGCTGGGGTCGGCTGTGTGGGTTGGTTATGTGTCTTTGGTTACTTTACCATGACCGGGCGATTCACCATTTTTTATCAAACCATGTTTACCTGGGCGATGGATCGGTTTTCCAGTCCGATTGATAATGTCTGGATCAAGTCCTCGCCCCAATGGATGTACCTGCCGTTTGAGCGATTGAAGTTTTATATCTATCCGATGCTCTTTGCCATTGGTGGCATTGTTGCCGGTTGCAGTCACAAGAAACAACAGGTCTGGTGGTTGCTTGCGTTCTACATGCTCTTTGCTCATATTGCATCCACAAGTCATCGCACCAGCTATGCACATTATTACTACTATTGGATTCCACCACTTTTACTTGGCACAGCCTGTGCGTTGGTGGCCATTGGTCGGGCTTCATTTTATGGGGCTCGGGTGTTTGGGATTGGCCTGGCCTTGGTGTTAATGGCGAGTCTGTTTATACCTCAGATGCCGTTTTATGGAAAAGATTTTGATGAGCTTTACAGCAAAGGTATTTACGATGTGTACAAAGAAGAGCGTCGTCTGGGCTATGATTTATATTCCCTGATGAATGAAAATGATCGTCTGTTTCTATGGGGCAAGGATATGGGAGTGTACTTTTTCAGTCATAGTCGCCCCTCGCAATCCGTGATCTATCATGATGCGATGTGCGAAGGGATATTTAAGGAAAAGTTTACGAAGATCACCTTACAGCGTCTTGAGCAACATCCACCGAAATTGGTGATCATCAGAAATGGCTACATGAAGAAGTTCCCTGAACACCCGGTTTTAGATTGGATTTCTCAGCGGTATCAGCCCAATCAGGAATGGTCAAAGCAGTATCGGTATTTCACGATTCTCCAACCCTATCAGAGCCATTCGCCGACCATCGATCAATAGTCAGGTGACAGGTGTTACGCAGTATTCAAACCGATCATCGCTAGAGAAGTTCAAGCAATGAATCTCCATGTCGTCTTTGATTTCGTCATTCCCGCGTGCGCAGGAGTGACGGACGGTGGAGATTCATTCTTTGCATGGCTCTAACATGCTTACATGTCGCTTTGATGACAGACGCCGGTTTCAATGTTTTGAATGCAGACGCTTGCTGGGGCCATCAGTCCCGCGTCGATTTGGCAAGTTGGGTCCTGATCCAATCTCAACAGTGTTTCTGCGCGTTGACCGTAAAGTGATGAGGTGTTGGAGGGCAGTTGTGTGACCACACTTGCCAGGGTTTCATCATCGCCAACAGCATACAACGTCACCTTGCTGTGATAGATCAATTGGTCATACGCCTGGCCGACTGCACGATTCAGTCCACCACCGACAGCCCCCAGGGGGCAGATGCCGTACCCACTGACGATGCGTTTAATGTTGAAGTTGAGCATGTGCAGCTTCATCAAAGTCCATTGCACGCTGCGCGATGCGGTGAGGACACTGCCTGCAAGGCTGTCTGGATTCACGCAGATCAACGCGACATGATGCTGCTGAACGCCGCACTTGATCGACAGGTCATGAACCAGTGCACCAGAGGGCATGGACTGTGTTTCGACAACGCCCACCGCGCAGCCGGTGCGTTCGCGGAAGCCGAAGATTTCGTAGAGTTCTTCACGGCCATAGGCTGCACGGAATGGGCCCGAACCACGCGTTTTGTAGCCTGTTTCTTCTTCCTGGATCACCCAGCCATCATGTTGACAGACCACGCAGGCGGCGACCGGATGGTTGATGTTGACTGCGACCGCAGGTGACATCTGCGATGGATCAGGATTGGGGACAAGACTCACCGTACCCAGGTTCGCCATGGCAATTTGGGCAGTCATCAAGCCAGCCCGCAGTCCGCCGCGGGAATCGATCCCCGCATCAATCACCCGTGATCCGACCACGCTGCCACGCTTGATGCCAAGCTCTGCAGAACAACGCTGCATTTCGTCGACCAGAATCAGGGCCCGGTCATTTAAGCCAGGCACTTCCTTGGTTGTCATACAATCCTCAATTCAATTGCAAAGCTGTAAACTCAGTTAACCACCACATGCATCGACTGATAAAGCATACATCATAACCACAGTCCATCAGCAACGTCACCCGGTGCAAGGGATTTATTGATTCTCTGAACCGGGCGTGAGAATGGGAATCTGGATGGCTGTTGGACTGCGCATTTGACTGGTTTGAATCGTCAGCATTTTTCCCTGCTGGTCCGCTCGGAGATACCCCATGTAGCCGGCTTTGTCTGCAAGCCAACCCAGGTGTTCCTTGAGTTGCGGCTGAGCTTTCCCGGTTAACGCAACGCCGACCACGCGATTCTCCTGATCCAGAAAATTGACGAGTTTGGGGATTTGCTGATTCGCCGGGTCTGCAATCCAGCCTGTGATACGCAGGAAGCGATCGTCTTCAGGAATGATCTGAATCCGGTTGAGTTGCCCCTGGAGGGTTCCACTTTCACCGACCGGCTCGATCTGTTGACCCCATTCCGCGATGACGGTCTTGTACGGATCACGACTGAAAATTGATAGCTCATGTTCCATGGACTTTTTGGCAATGCCCAGGACACGCGAGGGAGGGTATTCCTCTTTGTCACGAAAGTAAATCGTCCGAAGCGGCAAGGGATCATGCACCTGCAACGTCAATGTCAAGCCTGCTATCGACGTGCCGAACTGCTTGTTGAGATTGGGAAACCAGGCTTTGCTTTGCATGGGGATAACCGTCAATAACAGCACCAGGCAAATGGTCAAGGCTCCGGTACGATGCTGCCTGATCCATTTGATCCATGATGGACTCAATAGAATCATCAATGCAACCCAGCCGTAAATGGCAGGCACGGCATAACGCGCCACCAGAGAGTACATCACGCTGTTGTACAGTCGACCACCGGCTGACATCGCGGCAGTGCCGGCCGTCGCCAGAATCAAGCACACCATCGCCAATTGCAGTGATCGATTTTTCCGATCTTTCAGACAGCGATAGCCCCGGTGAATCGCAACCGCAAAAAGTAACTGCCCCATGAGAAAAGCGATCAACGAACTGTAAGCATTCTCACCAAAAATAAAGTGGAATGGATGCCCCAGAAACAGCATCACAAAATGATACGCTTCCAACGGGTGAGAAAAGAAAAAGCCAATGGGGTCGGCATTTTTGATCGGATTCTCATATCCATAACCATAGAGCAAAAACGTGATCACCGTCACGACAAACAGGCTGATGATCCGCGCTTTGGACATCCGCATGATCAATGCATAAACACACATGATCGGCAAGGTCAAAAGTCCGTTGGCCATCGAGCAGATACTCCCCACCGCCATGATGATCGACACCCAGAAGGACTGCCATTGGGTGTCGGAGGTTTGGACATCGCGATGCAGAAAATAAAACGCGCCGAGCATCAGAAGCTGCGTCGGGTAATACTGAATCAACATACCCGATCGGAGATTGTCGCATTGATCCCATGAAAAAAGCATTGCCATCATCAACATGCCGATCATGCGCACATCAAATGTTGTTGATTGTGCAGGGACGATGTCCTTGAGAATACGCAGGAAAAAAAAGGCGCTGATCACCAGCAGGGTCACGCTCGAGGAAACCATAAAGACGTTATTACAACTGAAAAGCTTGTAGTCGATCAGAAAAAACAACCGTGGAATCAGGTAAAAATGTTCGAAGTTGTACTTGAGCCACGCCCCATGTCTACCCTCGATAATGTCGATGAGAAACTGCAACTTAATGTCCCATGTGTCATACGGCGGGACGGGGTCATATTGCAGATACGTCCCGATGAAAGCCATGACAACAACGTAACCGGTTAACACCAGACATGTCTGATACAGAAGGTTTCCCCATTTACCCGGATGGCTGATTGAAGTGAGTTCGCTCATATCAGTTTAGGATCCCAGTTTTGAATCGTGTCTATCAGGAAGGATGATTGACCAGTTCGCGCAAATTGATTTGATGACGCCCGAGTTTGCCCCCATAGTTGCCTGCCGAGATGGCAACCAGTTCATGCTCCATCAACCGATTGATCGCCAATTGCATCGCATGCTTGACTGCTTCCAGATCAATCCCGTCGATGATCAGTTCATAAACGGTCTTCGTCCCAGGCGGTAATTGACTGTCAGGTTCATGGGCAAGTGTCGGGCAAAAAGGATGATTGGTTGAGGCAATCATTTGCGGATCACGCAGCGAGCCGACTTTCGAACCGCAACGCACAATCCCGCCTGGAAACGGCATGATCACACCCGGTCGTCCATCGGACTGAGCTGACATGGATTTGACCGCATCCACCGCATGCTTGGCAGCATGAAGTGTCAGACGTTGATCATGCCCGCAAACCAGCAGGTTCCCACCACCAACACCCAGTCGCATGCCCATATCCGACTGCACGAAAAAGCTGCCTTCCATCACCGGGATGTCCCAGCCGCTGCGTCCGGCATGTTCACTTTGCGTCTCAAACCCGTCACCAAAATAACTGATGTATTCACCCAATGGCACGCGTTTGGTCTTGGCTTGCTCGTCTTCGGTCACCTCATTCAACCCGTCATACACCGCAGTTGTCGGCGTGGTCATCAGGCATTGACCTGCACGATTGACCACCGCCTGGGCCAATTGCTCGGACTTGATCGCAAAAAACAGCAGACTCACACCCGGTCTGCCATCAGGCGTTTTGTCGGGGGAGAGGTAACTTTCCACACCCGCTTCACAGTCACAACCGATGATGCTCGTCCCATAACCCGTCGCATGTTGGGCAGCCATCTTCACCCAATAGGAGTCAGACGCAGTGACAATCAATCGGCAACACCACATGCCAAACGCTTCAGCATACGTGTCGATGATCGGGACGGAGTTGGGCAGATCAGACATGTCGCATATGATACCAATATCACCTGCCAATGAACTTCTTTGCATGCTGATGTCTGATCCGGGAGAGATAGACGAACATGATCGACACGCCATTACCCGTAACATTCCTGACGGTTGGGTTTCTGATCATCTGTTGCCTGTTCGTCATTGGGCTTGGCGTCTACCTGCTGATCACCGGCTGGCGGGGACGCAAACTGGATGATCACCCGGTTTGTCGCAAGTGTCGGTTTGATTTGTTTGGATTGCCAACAGACACAACAAATTGCCCGGAGTGCGGGCAGAACATTGCCAACCCCAGAGAGGTCCTGCCAGGTAACCGCCAACGCAGTCGTCTGCGTGTGATGACAGGTTTATTGCTCATTTGTTTTGTCTGTCTGTCACTAGGTGGCTTGGCAGCAGGCAAAATGCGCCGGGTGAACTGGATGGCTCAACTGCCAACATGGTATTTGCGCAGCCAGACGACGCGCGATACAACATGGGCCAAAAAGTCTTGGGATATTCTCCTACGGCGATATAACGGGAAGCAGTTTTCAACCAGTCAGAAACAGGCTGTGATTCAGGATGCCTTTGACTTACAGGCTGATCTCAATCGTGCATGGATCAGCGATGCCGGATCAATCATTGAAACGGCATTTTCAGATGGCACACTCTCAACGGAGGATTGGCGGACCTACATGAAAGCTGCCATCCCCAGCACCTATGAACTACGTATCCGTAAAGACTATCCCCGTGGCAGAAACATCAGTCTGAAGATGTTCGAGCGTTCATCGCGTATCGCCAATGGAAATAACCTGTGGAGTTGGTACGGGCCGGGTAAGGTGTTCATTGATGATGTTGAGATTAAAACCAATCCGATGGGGGGTGGCGGTAACATGGCTCCATATTCAACTGGATGGACTGGAACGGTTTTTGAAATCACACCTCAAATATGGGAAAAGATCGAAGATGGCGAACATCATCTCAGATTGGAGCAGAGTTTTCTCGTGATGCCGCGCAAGGTTTACGATAAATATCGCAGACATATCAACAACAACAATATCAATGGTCTGGAAGATGCCCCGGATGTGGTTGTTTGTTGGCAGTCTTATTCGGTTCCCATCTATATTCATCCGTCTGAATATCAGGCAGTCAAACCGGTGATTGATGACAAGTATGTTGACTTTATGAAAGATGTGATCAGCATTGATCGGTTGAAATTTTACAGCACAAGAGGACGTTGGCGGATCGCCATTGATCTGCCAAAATTGCCGGTAGCATTGGCGCATCAAGTGTTGGTTGAAATGGATGGTAAGCGACATTTCATCGGAAATTGTGTCGAGAATGCTAATTTGGATGCTGGTAAAAAAGGTACAAGTCATATAGTCAAAGAACACATCGGACTCAAGCCCACGCATGTCAATGTGCTCCTGATGCCCAGTGAGCACATCGCATTTTTCGATCCGGACATCACGACGTATTGGGGCAAGCCCATAGTGTTCAAGGATGTGCCTGTGATTTTGGAATCTGAATGATTCGGGGGCGAAAGACTGTTGGTAACTATTTCAAATAATGTCGGCACCCTGATTGGTGTTGCCATCTACCTGTTGATCTTCCTTGGCGGATTGCGTGCTTTTATTCTCGGGTTCCGTGGTCGGAAAATTGATAACCATCCGTTGTGTGCCATGTGTCGGTTTGATTTGACGGGGTTGCCCGATGATCAACAAGCCTGCCCGGAATGTGGCACGCGCTTGTCACCCAAAACCATCGTGCAAGGCAATCGACAACGCCAGAAAAAACGCATGTTGATTGGGGCAGTGATGATGCTGGTGGTGATTGGCTTGTGCGTCCCCAATGCCATCCGAATCGCAGGCCAGGTCCATTGGTTAAGCAAAGCACCGACCTGGTATCTGCGCAGTCAGGTCAACAACGATACATCACTGGCAAAAGAATCGTGGGACATCCTCAGTGATCGGTTGAATATAGGAAAGCTTTCTTATGCTCAGAAGCAGGCTCTCACGCAGGATGCCATGAAACTCCAGTCGGATATCACGCGAAAGTGGTATGTCGATGCGGGGGATGTTGTCGAAAAAATGCATGCAACGGGCATCCTGTCACAGCAGCAGTGGGACACATACCGACAAACCATCATCGACCAACTATATGTTATGACCATCCGCAATGACATTGAACATGGCAAATGGATCGTCGTGAGTCTGTCAAAAAATCCTTCACGAATGGGACGCGCTGAACTTTGGTGTGCCAAGCGTGAGTTGAAGTTCATGCTTGGTGATTTACACCTATACACCCGTGAATTGGGGGAGACATCCATTGCCACACATAGCGGTGGTTCAACAAGTTTCACATTGCACATCAAGAAGAAACAGTGGGAGAAAATCGCGGTGGGCAAACAGACGATCACAGCCCGGATGCAATGCCAGCTTTACGATCCGGCGCTACGACCTTTACCCAGGGAACATGACGGCCTGGATATTTTGGAACGTGAATTGAAGTTTGAGCAGGATGTCCAGTTTGTGCCCAAGGGGACATCAACGGTGACGCCGATTGTCGATGAAAGCCTTCGGCAGCAGATGGTTCAATCCATCACCGTGAAGCTGACATACAAGCCGGAGAAATATGCGGATTGGGATGTCGAACTGGATTTTAACATGTTGCCCAAGCCGATCGCCTTTGATGTCTCGATTCGGTTTCAAGATCAAACGCAGCGAATGAGCAGCGTCCACGTTCCAGCCAACAAACAATCTGGCTGGTGGATTGGAGGTCGACATCGCATCAATATCAAGGATGGTGATACGGTGGATGTGCTGTTAACCCCCAATGTTGAGGTTGCGGAAAAAACGACGTATCTCACCGAGTTTTGGGATGGGGCGATCACGATCAAGGACGTGCCGGTGACGGTGAAGTGATTAAGCACATTGCCGAGTCATCTTGACTTGGTTTTCCGTTCAACACACGCAC
>MDTD01014419.1_pt1 | contig 15239 bp, 12 predicted proteins | sample 811221 | NCBI WGS metagenome assembly MDTD01 (sample SAMN05326646, study PRJNA326480) | marine metagenome | isolation source: seawater | place: Pacific Ocean: South West | collected 2011
TATACGTTCGAAGTTTTATTTGTTTCTAATAAACTTCCAGATTAATCCTATAAAACTATTAGCTTTAAATTTCTTACCTTTGTAGTTTAATAGGTAATCTGTCCTTTTACCTTTTCTCATAATTTTTGTTTTAAGTCATCCAACCTGCAGAAGCTTCCCAGTCTTTATGGGAAGAAAGTAATGAATATGCTTCAAAAGAAAGTGTTATTTCAACATAACCTCCAGTTATTGACTCCGGGCATTTAGACTCGCTCAGATACCAATCCGGCGCTTCTTTAATCCTACCATTCAAGAAATCAAATAGTGGATCTATATGCATGTGATGCACCCAGATACTAATGTGCATGCATTGATAGTTTGGTTTACCCATTGTCTACGCTAAATCTGTTTTTAAATTGTTTGTTAAAACTCAAAGTTGAGTTAATGTCTTTCTTTTGGTACATATCTATCTGTTCTTCTTCAGTAGAATGTAGTTTTTTATTGTAATAATCTTGATAGACTTTTTTGTAGATAAATGCCATTACACCATAGAGAGGAGCAAACTCTGAGGACATCTCTATTACATGCGGTTTTCCTTCTTTGTCAACCGCCAAGTCTATTGAATATATGTCTAAGCCTTCATGTGCCTCGTTCATTTCCTGAAATACTTCATTCCATTCTTCTGGCATTTTATTTACGTCTTTTAACACATATCTAAAATAGAGTTTATCTTCTTTCTTCTTTGTCATCTCTTTGGTCTCCTTGTTACCATGGACTCTTTGTACCCACATAACAGGCTCACCTCGCCACATCATTATTCTATGTTCTTCATCGATGTCTATCTTCTCGCTGAAGACTTCGAAATCTTCTAAATCCGCTTTCTTAGCATCCTCTAGTGTGTCAAACTTTTGAATACCCATTCCTGAGTATCTGTTATCAGGCTTTGCTATGATAGGGAATTTTAACTGATCTAGATCTTCTGGTTCAGAAACTGTCTTAGGTACATGCTTCGAGTCTTTGTGTGTCTCGTGCCATTTTACCTTAGATGCAATTTCCATCTTCTTTTCCTTAGGATTATAGATAAGATCTTTAGGAGTACCGGCATCTAATAACCTTTGAGTGTGGATATTACAAAAGTTAATTACAGGCATATCAGCTTTAAATGGCTGGTCACCTTTCGTAAAGATCTGCATAAAATTTTTAGTGTATGTAGATTTATCGGTTACATACTTAAAGTCTGTAAGCTCTGTCGATACACACATAATTACTTTATGCAGCTCTCCGCTTTTCTCGTTAAGGAATGTTTGAAGATCTTTAATCATAGATTATATATCTACGACCTTAAGACGGGAATACTTCGATTGTTCTTTCTTCTTCTACTAAATCTGCCCACTTACCTTCGTATCTGGTAGCCTTGACAATATGGTTATCAACCCAGTGATAGTTACCACCTCTTGGTTTACCCATTAGTAGACCATGGTATTTGAATCCATGTTTATCTAACCAAGCTTCTGTAATATCTCTAACCTCTTCAGTTCTTGAAGTAAAGAAAGTAATTACATGACCTTCGTCATACCACTTGTTTAGTGTTTCTTTTGCACCTGCATAAGGTAAGACTACTGACATTCTCTCTGGCTCTTCATTAGGTACGTCATCTGTAATCGTGCCGTCAATGTCAATTAGATAGTTCTTACAGCCATCGTTTAAAACAGGGGAGACTAGGTGTCCGTCATCTCCTGTTAGGGAGTTTAATTTAAGTTCTCTTTTCATATTAAGAATTGTTTATATAAATGTAAAATTGATTGTAAAAATCTAAGAAGTGTTGGTTGTATAGATCCCATGTAATATCTACACCATTCACTGCTATGATTTGAAAATTAGGCGTATGTTTGAGTACGCCTTCTCTGAATCTAGCGAAATCTGCTTTTTGTTGTTTTGTGAACGTATGATACTCTGCTGCAATATGGTCAACTTTAGAGTAAACGTATTTGTAGTTGTCAGGTGTTATGATTTGATATTCATATCCTTCAACGTCCATCTTCATGAAATTGATTTTATCAATGTTCATGGTTTCTACATACTGTTGGAATGTGATGCCTGCATTGGATTGAAAATCCAATACTCTGGTAGAGTCTGTTTTTGGATTAGTACAAGTATCTACTGTAACTTCTCTAGTTTCTGCTAGAGCTATTTTAGAGCATTGAACTCTATCTCCCCATTTTGCCATGTTTTCAGTTAGGCATTTGAAATGTGGAGCATAAGGTTCAATACAATATATTTTAGTAGTATTGTAGCTTGGATTAGCTAGAGGTTTACTTAAACCTGCCATAGTAGCTTCTGCAAAGGCGCCAACGTTAGCACCAATATCTAAAACTACATCTCCAAGTTGTATTTCTCGATGAGCATGATAAACTCTTTCTGTTTGCATTTCTTGAGTAAGCTCCTTACTCCAATCAATCATCTCACCCCAATTAAAATCGTTATGCATCTATTAAGGTTCTAAGTGTGATCTGATGAATGAGACGATAATGTATCTCTTACCGTTTGTAATCGGTCTGGCCCCATGTCTATGTGTAATCATTCCAGGGTGAAGTACTGCTGTACCAACTTGTTCTGGATTTGAAAGTTTTTGATACTGTGGGAACCAAGTACCTCCGCCACTAAATTCATCATTTAATTTAATAACCATCGTCAGGTGGCTTCTATCATGGTGTAGGGATAAGTGTGATTGCCTTGTTGTAGAATATCTTGCCATGAAGTTCTCGTTAGAGAATCCATCCCAAGATTTACCTTCTAGATTCCATAAGTGAATTGCTAAAGGTCTTACCACTTCATCCAATACTCTATTGTAAATATCATCTAATCCAATTTCATGTAACAGTACATCGTTTGTTGGATAGAATTCATGTCGATCGATAGTCCATTTGTCTTTTGCTTCTGCTAGGGCGATCGCCTCTTTACAGAATTTAGGGGTAAACAAAGGAAATTCAAATACATTATCACCTCTATCTGTAACCATTAGTTCAAACTCATGTTTAGATACTGATAAGTTAATGTATTTCTCTTTCCATGCTTCCCAGTCAGATGTGTCTAATATCTCATAGTAAATTTCATCTGCTTCTTTAAACCAAGCCGGATCTGGTTCTCCACCTGGTTGTCCATGTTGTCCAACATTTTGTTTAGGAGCATTTGGTCCTGTTAAGTTAGGACTATCTGCACCTGGTTCAATGTTAGAATCAAAGCTGTTTCTATTTTGTACCATAAATTGCGAATTTTTAGTTGCCACTATATTTAAACTAGGTGGAAACATTTGTCTAATATCATCCCTTCTATGTGGATAACCTAATGCACTCAAGTATTCGTCTACTGGAATTACATTCTCTTTTAATCCACCAGATAAAAGATGTTTTGCAGTCATAGAATTTTTAATGACATAGGCATGCATGTTGTAAAAATGTCTTGGCCTTACCCAATGTTCATCTACATATTCTTCTTCTACGTCTTTTTCTATTTTATCTCTACCAAGGAGAGCCACGTTCCAATCCAGATCGTTTGGATCTGGTAATGCAGCGATTGAACCCCCTTCACTCATTAAGAAGTCGTCTTCTAAAACTAAGGAAAGTCCTAAACTGTCAAAGACAATCTTCTCCCATATTTCTCTATGCCCTGCAGCGCAGCCAACTTCACCGCCTAAGACTGGTCTCTTCCACCAGTCATTCCATGTTGAATCCCCTAAGTTCCAACCATCATATATGTGATAATTTTCAGGTATAGAACCATCTCTACCGTCATATCCTTTTACGATTTCATAAGGAGTGTTTTCGTAAAACTGACATTGACCTAATCTTTCTACAATGTCCGCTTCTGAGTTTTCAGGATCTAAAGAAAGAATATAAATTTTATTAATTCTCATTTGCTACTAATTCTTTATGTTTAACATCAAATCCTAATTCAAAATTGAATTTGATAGTTTCGTTCCATGCGTCAACTGCGTTTGACCAAGTAAATAACTTAGCTCTTTCTTTAGCTTCTTTAAGAGCCTTGTTTTTTAAACCTGGGTCTAGCTTGTCTATTATTTGTACTGCCTGATTAAACATTGTTTCATAACTGGCTTTAGGTATTTTTATGCCGCTTTCTACTACAAAGTCTAAGGCTGCTACGTCGGATGTAATACAAAGCACATTTGACATTTGCATCTCAAGTGCGGTAGTACAGAAAGTTTCTTCGTAATGAGTTAGATATAGCCAATATGTAGCTTTAGCCATGGCAGCATACAATTCATCTTGTGATACTGAGCCCATGTCTGAAACTCCAAGTGGCTTAAGTTTCTCCATTAAATCTAAAACACCTCTATAATTATTCCAACTTTTCTTTGGACCTCTTGGATCTGCATATCTAGGATAGTAAATATCTAATGTTGCCTCTGGCTTTACTGCTTTAATTTTATGCCAGTTTTCTAGTAATTCAATTAAACCCCTATCAACAGCAGAAGTCCAAATAAATTTATTAGGATCTTTAGCAACATTAAAATTATGTCTCTCTGGATCTATACCATTAGGGCATGATTGTACAATACCTTTCCAATCTAAGTGAGTTTCTTTAACAACATCAGCAATACATGTATCTAAGATCTTTTGTGCTGACCAATTAGATGGTGTAATTACTGTTTGTATTTCATTCCATATCTTATTATAGTCATCAAATAGCTCGAACTTATAGTATGGCTCGTAATCTGTATTATGCATCCAGAAAGCTTTGTACTTAGGATCTAATCCTGTATCTTTCATATATTCTAAGAAGTGAATATAGTTAATACCTATAACAGCGTCAAAATAATCGGATGGTTTATCTTTAAATTCTTCAATAAAATCATTGATGTAATACCAATCTACACCGTCAATTTTACCATTTGAATTATGTAGTTCTCCAGCGACTACAACCTCATGACCATATTTAGTTAGACCTTTAGTTATTTCTAACACTGCAGTTTCAGTACCACCTAATCCTGTTTCTGTAGCACCATTCCACTTCTCAAATCTATAACCTGTCCAAAATAATAATCTCATATATTATCTGTAATGTGCACCACCTACCCAAAGAACTAGAGATTTTCTAGTACCTACTTTAACAGGCGATACTCTGTGCATCATATAACTAGGAAATAAAACAGCAACACCTTTACCTCTAGGGCAAGTTTTAGCGCCGAAGCCATCTGTTGCATCACCACCTGAACTAATTTGTAGTTCACCTCCTTCATATTCATCCATACCTGATAGTTGGATTGTGATAGAAACCTTTCTTCTAGAAGGTAACTCACCAGGACCTATATCTTGATGCCAATCATAATGCCCATTCTCATGTGCATAATATTCTGTGTATTGAATACTTTCTGGAGCAGAGTGTAAGTCAAAATCCCAAAGGGCTTCATTTGCCTCGCGTGCATATCCAATTAATCTTTCATATAGCCAATCCCATTGTCCTTCTTTTGGAATCCATTTAACCATTGAAGATCTAACTCCATTAGGATCGTTTCCTTCAACTTGGTTTCCATCAGTTCCGATAGTGGTGGCTCTTTCTATTGGTAAAGATTTAGCCATTTCAATAATCCTATCAACCTCTTCTTCGGTTAGGGCATTTTTATACCAATAGTATTGTTGGGGGTCGTTTGTTTTCTGATCGAAAACATATTCTTTTTTCGACATTAAATTAGTGTTTAAAGGTTATACTAAAAAAATATAAATTGTTTACTAATTATTTATCTAACTCAGTACAGAACAGTTCGTTAGTGTAAGCTTCTGCTTGAAGTTCCCATGGTCTTAGAATCCACGGTACTTTCCAAGACCAAACTTGACCTTTCCATAGCACATCTGTTTGTCTTTCTATTAACCAGTTCATTCTAAATTGATAGACATGTACTAGCTCATGAAAGAATGTTCTTTGCGCGGTTGCTAAATCATACCTAGGGTTCATTTGAATAAAGTAAACACCATCTACAATTTCAGTAGTTAAACCGCCTATTCTAGGATGTAATGGTCCAAACTTTACTTTAATCATAGCCTCTCTAAATGGAGGTCTATTTAAAGAGTCCGCAATAAACGACATAGTACTCTCGTTATCCCAAAGTTCTTGTATCGTATAGTTATAGACCTTATCAGATTCTATTTTACTAGTAGGTCTTTCGGTATGTAAAAGAATACCGATTAGAACCAACAATATAGGAATAAGTCTATGCAATGAATAAGAGTGTGATTAGAATATATGTATCCTAGTCTCTTACTCGTCTGTGATGGTTGCTGTTTGTGAAAGTGTTGGAACGGTGTTACCTCTACTATCTTTATCTTTAAGAGTCATAATGATAGTTTCAGGTCCTTCTGCCTCAGCGTCCAATGTGTAATTTAATGTAACTTGAGCCTGACCGCCACTAAAAGTAAATACACCTCTTGCCCATCCTTCAAGATCAGTGTCTAAGCCTTCGTTCTCTTCAATCAGTAAATCATCAGGTGAATTAGCTATATACAATACATCTTCATCCGTACATGTAATATCTGCTGCAGAAGCAGTACCCTCAATTTTAAAACCTACACGTAAACCATCTGGAGCATTTGTTGCAGTTAATGTCCATAGAGAAGATGTACCTTCGGCACCAACAGTAGGAGTTACTGTTAGTTGATAGTTAGTAGGAGCAGGATCTTGGGTTGTACTTGCTGCTCTCGTTGGATAAGTTTCAGTAATCGGCATTGACAGAGTTGTTTTAAGTGCGTCTGCTCTAGCATTTAATTCGTTTAATGCATCTAAACATAAAACATACAACGCGTCGTAGTCGATCCAGTAATAGTCTTCATCTGTTTCTAACCAATCCATGGTTCTAACCAATGAAGGCTCAACCGCCATTAAGTCCTGTGCAATTAAACCAATTCTTGTAGGGCTTTGACCTGCTTCGGCTTCTAATTGATCGAAACCGAAATCATTACCTAACATATTATATTGATAAAGTTTAGCGCTCACTGCTCTAAGCTTTGCTACCGCAGAGCCCGGAGATTCAACTATATTAGAAGATAGCTTCCACTGTGCAGCCGGCTTTACGTCAACTGGATATGCAAATGTATTTTCATTACCTGGTAATTGGTTACGTGTAGCCCAGTATCCTATTTCATCTATAACTCTTTGAAATTGTCTCATATCTTATCTATTTCTATATTAGCAGAAGGATGTACCTCCAGTTACACTCATACATGAACAGTTATATGTACATGTTACATTAGATCCACATACAGTTACTCGATAATAATAACCTACGGAACCATAAGATGTGCCGCCACTGCTATTCGTATATCTGAAATAAGCAGTACTGTAACATCTACTGTTAACTGTAAAGTTAAATGCCATTACACCTCCACCTGGGCCTGAACCACCACCGGCTGGACCTGCTGGACCCTGTGAACCAGTTTGACCTTTCTGTCCTTTTCTACCTTGTGGACCTGTTACACCTCTTTTACCAATGTCACCAGTTCTACCTTTACTACCCTGTGGACCTTGTGCACCCACACTACCTTGTGGACCTTTTGGACCTGTTGGACCTCTATCACCTTGTGGACCTTTTGGACCTGTTGGGCTACTTCCGACCGGACCTTTTGGTCCTTGTGGTCCTGTTGAACCTGTTGGACCAGTTTGACCATACCATCCTATATGACCTTTAGTACCTACTGGACCTTGTGCACCAACTTGACCTTTTGGGCCTTGTCCACCTTGAGCACCTTGTGAGCCGCCCTGACCTTGTGGACCTGTAGAACCAACATCACCCCTTGGACCTTGTGGGCCTGTAGAACCATCTGCACCTCTTGAACCTCTTAGGCCTTGTGAACCACCTGCACCAACATCACCCTTTGGACCTTGTGGACCCTGGGAACCTTGTTGACCAAGCACACCTTGGAAACCTGTATTACCTTTTGTACCCTGTGAACCTCCAGAACCAACAGCACCCTGTGCACCGACTGGGCCTTGAGCACCTTGAGATCCAACACCACCTTGAGCACCTTGAGATCCAATACCACCCTGAGCACCTCGAGCACCTACATCACCCGCTGGCCCCTGTGGACCAGTTCCACCTTGAGCACCTATTGCACCTTGAGCTCCGACTGGACCTTGAGCACCTTCGTCACCTGTTGAACCAGGAGTTCCTGATCTACCTGCATCTCCAGTATCACCTGGTGCACCAGCTAATCCAGCTCCACCTTGACCTCCAACTGCACCTTGTGCACCTTGAGCACCATCATCACCAGGCTCACCTCTCGAGCCTCTTAAACCTTCATCACCTTGTGGACCATCAGCACCTTGTGGACCAGTAGGACCAGTTGTACCTTGACCTCCTACACCACCAAGAAAACCTTTTGTACCAGGCTGGCCTTTTGCACCAACTGCACCCTTTGGACCTTGTGAACCAATTGGACCTTGTGAACCTTGGTCTCCAATACCACCTTGTGGTCCTTGTGGGCTATCACCTTGTGCGCCTTGTGGTCCTTGTGGACTATCACCTACAGTACCTTGACCTCCTACACCACCAAGAAAACCTTTTGTACCAGGTTGACCTTTTGCACCAACAAGACCTTTTCCACCCTTAACACCTTTATTACCTTTTGTACCTTTTGAACCTTGTTCACCCTTTTGGCCTTTATTACCTGCAGGTGCTCCCTCAGCCCCTAATCTAAGTCCAGGTGCGCCTTTAGCACCTTTTCTACCTTTAGAGCCTTTTCTACCTTTAGTACCTTTATCACCAGGATCTCCACTGCCACCAGCAGCACCTTTAGTACCCTTTCGACCTTTAGAGCCTTTAACACCCTTTCGGCCTTTGATTCCAGTATCACCCTTAACTCCTTCTTCACCCTTTAAATCTGGGAAGTTTTCAGCATTAAGGTTATCTGTAGTAAGCGCAATGTTACCTGCAATAAGTATTTTTTGATAATTCGCCATTTATCCTTTCGTTATATTAAGAACCGGAATTAACCTGATTCTCAATAGCTGTTATTTTAGTATCTAGTTCTTTAATTGCTTCAACTAGAACTGCTGAGAACTTAGAGTAATCAACACCTCTATAATCATCTTCTACTGGAAGACCTGATAGTCTAAATGTTAATTCAGGGAATTGAGCCTGAACTTCTTCTGCGATAACGCCGTATCTAGGTTGTGTACCCATACCAACACCTTGTGCAAATTCATTAGGAGTCCATATAACACCTCTAATAGCTTTAATTTTAGAAAGTGTATTACCGATCGGTCCTTGAATTGTTTTCAATCTGCTATCTGAAGATCCTGGAGGGCCTGTTGGACCCGTAGAACCTTTCTGTCCCTTTTGACCTGTTGGACCTTGTGAACCCGCTGGACCTGCTGGACCTTGTGGACCAGTTGCACCCTGTGGGCCGTAAGGACCTTGTGGACCAGTGTTACCTTTAGCACCTTGTGGACCAGTTGGACCAGTGTTACCTTTAGCACCTTGTGGACCAGTTGGACCAGTGTTACCTTTAGCACCTTGTGGACCAGTCGGACCAGTGTTACCTTTAGCACCTTGTGGGCCTTGTGGACCAGTTGGACCTCTGTTACCCTGAGAACCAGTATTACCTTTCGTACCTTGTGGACCAGTTGGACCAGTTGGACCTGTATTACCTTTAGCACCAGCTGAACCAGTACTACCTTTAGCACCCTGACCACCAGTTGGACCAGTCGGACCTTTAGCACCTGCAGCACCTTGTGGACCAGTTGCACCTGTATTACCTTTAGCACCCTGACCACCAGTTGGACCAGTCGGACCAAGGTTACCTTTAATACCCTGTGGGCCAGTATCACCTTTAGGTCCTTGAGCACCTGTATTACCTTTAGCACCCTGGCTACCCTGTGGACCAGTTGGACCTGTATTACCTTTAGCACCAGCTGAACCAGTATTACCTTTAGCACCTGGAGCACCAGTACTACCTTTAGCACCCTGACCACCCTGTGGACCAGTTGGACCTGTATTACCTTTAGCACCCTGACCACCCTGTGGACCAGTTGCACCTGTATTACCTTTAGCACCTGGAGCACCTTGTGGACCTGTAGCACCTTTAGCACCTGGACCACCACCTGGACCTATTGGACCAGTGTTACCTTTAGCACCTTGTAAACCAGGTTCACCCTTTGCACCCTGTGCACCACCAGGACCTTGCGCACCAGTGTCACCTTTAGCACCTGGAGGACCTTGTGGACCTGGAGAACCTACTGCACCCTGTGGACCAGTTGGACCAGTTGTACCTTGAGCTCCTTGAGCACCTGCGTTACCTTTAATACCTTGTGGGCCAGTATCACCTTGAAGACCTTGAATACCAGGTTCACCTTTAGCACCTGGAGGGCCTGTTGGACCTGTATTACCTTTTGCACCTGGAGGGCCTGTTGGACCTGTATTACCTTTTGCACCTGGAGGGCCTGTTGGACCAGTAGCACCCTGTTCACCAACAGCACCTGGGTCACCTTGTACACCTTGTGGACCAGCAGCACCAGCATCACCCTGTGGACCATCTGCGCCAGGTTCACCCTTTTGACCTTTAGCACCTTGTTCACCGACTGGGGAAGCACCAGCAGCACCAGCAGCACCAGCATCACCTTGTGCACCAGCATCACCTTGTGCACCTGGAGTACCTGCAGCTCCCTTAGCACCTACATCACCTCGTTCACCAACATCACCACCAACACCAGCATCACCCTGTACACCTTGCGAACCAGTAGAACCTTTATCACCCTTTAGATCTGAATAATCTAATGGATTAAAGTTACCTGCGTGTAGGATTGCAAATCCGTTTATGGTTGCGCCTGATTTTAGATTAGCCATTTTTTATCTCTTTGTTTTTCTATTATATTATATATCTTATTACTGTTTACTATGCTTAGCTTTCTGTGAAATCCCAGAAGAAAATATCACCTTCGGAGTTCATGTTCATCGGATCCATTTCAATAAAGAATGGATATACAAATTCATACCAATGGTCGGTGCTAACCAAAGTTTCTACCACAACTTGCGGTTTAATTGTAAGAACTGAACTGGTCATTCTAGCAACATATCCAGCTTGAATATTATTATTAATTCCATAGTTGGAAATACCACTCATAGCATGGTCAGTGTTTGCTTGATTCAATTCATATTGATTTGCCCATACTCCCCAGTAATCACTCATCCAGTTAACAGCGTCTGTTTGTGTCATCCAAGATGGTAAATAGAAACCTGATAAAAGTTTCCACTCTTGTCTTGAGCCATCAGTAAATGCCATTGAAGTGTGTTGCCATGATTGAAGGGCGTGGTCACTATAATTAATAAGGGATGAACCAATACCATATACATTTACAGGTAGTCCTGAAGTGCCTCTACAACCTGGCATTAAATTAATTCTATTAGGTGCATAACCTTGGGCACCGCCATTATTTCTTCTAACTTTAACCCATACACCTGCCATATACATTTTAGTATGGTCTACTTCTACTCCATTCGTGGCATCACCTAAACCTGTAGTTACTATAGTATTTGCAGTAGCATCATGTCTTTCAGAAATCCAACCCCATGAGTTACTAGTGTTAGTATTACTATTGAATTTGTAACCAAACCAATCCGGCCAATTGTATCTACCCTGTGTACCATAGTTTGCGTTAGAACCTCCGTTACTTTGAAAGTTTCTAGGATAAACGTTGTTAATACCAGTTGACGTTCCTGTATTTTGAGTATCTAAAGAATATGTAGTACCTGAAGAGTGGTCTAATAAATTTCTATCAGTACTCCAGAAAGTTCTAAATTGTGAAGGGTCACCCATTGCCCATGGCCCTGGAGATTCTTCTATATTTAATCCATTCACATGATACTTATGTACTGCCTGATCTCTCTGTTGATCTGGATTAAAACCACATTTATACGCTTCAAAGTTTCTAATATCTAATTTATCATAGTCGGCTGCAACTCCACTACCAGAAGCTGAACCATCATTGGCTATAATTTGAAATCTAAAATTAGGGTTAGTAGTTGATTTTTGAAAAGTCATCTCATGTTTTGTCCAACCATCAACACTTTTGTAATCATTTGAATGTACTAATTGTGAAATACCACTTGAATTACACTCTTGTGCTTGTACTGTAATTTTACCACCCCAATGTTCAGCCTGTTGACCTATTTTAGTATCAAAAGTGAATCTAACATATTCATCTGGATGTACTCTTTTCCAGTTATTACTATTAGTGTTAAAATAGTGAGTATATGTACCATCGTTCATATCTATATAGTCAACACCTTTACCAATCCCTGATGAAAGATCTGCGCCATAACCAGCATGGCCTAATGTAGAACTATTATGTTCGATTACTAATTCACAATATGCGGGTGAATGACCAGAACCTGTACCTGCAATAGACTCAGCTAAGAAACCAATATCTCCTACATTGGTTCCTACCGCAGCGTATGTATGCATTGTTAATGTTGTACTAGATTGTTTAACTTGCCAGTGTCTCCAAGATCTACAGTGTGTACCCATTGAGTTGTATAAGTTAGTGTTACTACCTATTCTACCGTTGGTTACAATTACATAAACCACTTCATCCGCCCCATTTGCATGGTACGCGTTGATTTGTTGAGAAAGAGCATTCCACCCTGTTGATGATTGGTTGTATTGCAATACTCGTTTTAACAGAATACCTGGAGATGAGCTCGAACTGGTATTATATGTGTTAGTATCATCATAATAGTAAAATTCTAAAAGATAATACACAGAGCCTGATGTAGACATGTCCCATTGTAAATAACCCTGTGTAGCCAAGTTAGTATCATCTACACCTCCTAGGTAACTACATCCTTCTTTACAATTAGGCACCCATCTCACATAGCCAGCAGCGTTACTAGAATTAGAATTGTTAGAAACAACTTCTAAATATGAATCTGTGTAACTACCTCCTACTTCTACTCTGTTATGATCTGACTTTCTTGTTCTATGTAAATCTAAACTCATTGTATACTATATGTTAATTAAAATGTAAATCTCATTGTTGAACCATCCGAAGATATATTACCACCTGCTGGGAACGAATGATTTGGAGCTTGTACATTTTTATCAACATAAAGTCTACCATCTGTCGTTAATGACATTGCCCCTTGAGAAGCAGACGCTGTAGATGGTCTAAATATCCAACCTCGATCTGCTGCATTATTCATTTGGAATACTGTAGCGTAGTCATTCAAGAAACCATAAGTAATACCAGAAACCATACCGATTGAGTATGAAGAAGTATTACCCCATAGTTTAATCTTGGTTGCTGAATTATCATTGTTAATTTGAATCTCTGCTATATCATTACCTAAAACCTTAGTAACCGGATCGAATCTTAAACCTGTTTCACCTTGGAAAGGAGTACTTGAGTTACCGGTCATCGTTACAACGAAATGGTCTGTATTACCACCTGCTACTGAGACTGCAGCATCAGTACCGTCAGAACCATCCGCACCTGAAGTACCAGATGAACCAGATGAACCCGAAGTACCAGATGAACCTGAAGAACCAGAAGTACCAGATGAACCTGAAGAACCAGAAGTACCAGATGAACCAGAAGTACCAGATGAACCTGAAGTACCATCCGCGCCATCAACACCTACACCGTCAGCACCAGATGTACCCGATGAACCTGATGAACCTGAAGTTCCTGAAGAACCGCTTGAACCAGATGTTCCAGATGAACCCGAAGAACCAGATGTACCAGATGAACCTGAAGAACCAGATGTACCTGAAGAACCTGAAGAACCAGATGTACCTGAAGAACCAGATGTTCCTGAAGAACCAGATGTACCATCCGCGCCATCAGCACCTGAAGTACCAGATGAACCGCTTGTTCCTGAAGAACCAGATGTTCCAGATGAACCTGAAGATCCAGATGTTCCAGATGAACCAGAAGATCCAGATGTTCCAGATGAACCAGAAGAGCCTGAAGTTCCTGAAGAACCAGATGTTCCTGAAGAACCAGATGTACCATTCGCACCATTTAAGTTTTCAGTTTCAACCCAGTCAGTACCATTCCATGTATGGAGCATACCGTCGGCTGTAAATCCTATTTGACCGTTGAATTCACCTTCACCTAAATCGTCTACAGTCTCACCTGATTTAGCACCAGAATATCCTGATGAACCCGAAGTACCTGAAGAACCAGAAGTACCTGAAGAACCTGAAGTACCAGATGAACCTGAAGAACCAGACGTACCTGAGCTACCTGAAGAACCGCTTGTTCCAGATGAGCCAGATGTTCCGCTTGAACCAGATGTACCTGAAGAACCTGATGTTCCGTCAGCGCCGTCAGAACCATCAGCACCTGAAGTACCAGATGAACCAGATGAACCCGATGTACCAGATGAACCTGAAGTTCCGCTTGAACCAGATGTACCTGAAGAACCTGAAGAACCTGATGTTCCAGATGAGCCAGATGAACCTGAAGTTCCTGAAGAACCTGAAGAACCTGATGTTCCAGATGAGCCAGATGAACCTGAAGTTCCTGAAGAACCTGAAGAACCCGAAGTTCCTGAAGAACCAGATGTTCCAGATGAACCTGAAGTTCCTGAAGAACCTGAAGAACCTGATGTTCCAGATGAACCAGATGAACCTGATGTGCCTGAAGAACCAGATGAACCTGATGTACCTGAAGAACCAGATGTACCATCGGCACCATCGGCACCTGCAGCACCAGTATCACCTTTATCACCAGTTGCAACTAATGAAATTACAATATCATCTCCGTTAGCAAATGGAGCTGCTGCTGAAGAACCAGTATTAGAAACTGTAAGAGTCCACCATGTACCATTATCGACTAGGTTTGTAATTGCAAATAATAAATATTCGTCTGTATTAAATTTCTTTGTTATTCTAACGAAACCATTTACGCCAGATGTAACGGCTAATAATGTATTCATAAATGATTGAATACTACCGCCATCGTCGTCAGTTTCATTTAGATATATTGCAGTTGCTGCATTTTGAGCAGCAAAGTTATTCCATCTTAATCTACCAGCGGCAGGTTGAGACGCGCTTGTAGCAGATGCAGCTGTATAATCAAATGATGCACCACCAAAGTTACCGTCTTGACCAGAAGTACCTGAAGAACCAGATGTACCAGATGAACCTGAAGTTCCGCTTGAACCAGACGTACCTGAGCTACCTGAAGAACCTGAAGTACCAGATGAACCAGATGAACCAGATGTACCTGAGCTACCTGAAGAACCTGAA
>MDTD01141874.1_pt1 | contig 15239 bp, 10 predicted proteins | sample 811221 | NCBI WGS metagenome assembly MDTD01 (sample SAMN05326646, study PRJNA326480) | marine metagenome | isolation source: seawater | place: Pacific Ocean: South West | collected 2011
CTCTCCAACCTTCCGCAATTCCTAATGCCAGATATATCCCACGCCCAGCCAACCCCCAAAATTTGTAGCTGTTCCGCACCACCTCGGATGCTTTTATGTTGGCCTAAAGTCATCGATGTTTACAGACGTTGCTAGCATCAAGGAGCTTAAGCGGCTGACCGACGAAGCGCTAAATTTCAGTGGGCCTCGAGGCATCCTTGCCGCCATCGTCGATGAGATCGTAGGTATTCTCGAGACTGTTTCCGGGTTTAGGGCCGGCCAAGAACAGAGCCTGACCGATGGAGAAACCTTATGCGACCACGGATTGGCTATTTCGCCGGCGCAGGCTGCGTGTTGCGCAGGGGAATACCAACGGACCGCCTTCTTTCTGCGGGGGGCGCACAGCGCCATCATGCAAGCGCTTGAGACAAAAACGGGTGGGGTGGTTCGTGTCCTCTATGCGGGATCCGGACCTTATGCGGCGCTAGCTGTTCCGCTCATGACTGTTTTCCCGCCCGAAAAAGTGAAGTTCACAATACTCGATCTGCACAATGAATCCATTCAGTCGGTTAGAACGATAGTCTCCCAGCTAGGCCTCGAGCGCAGTGTCGAGTTGTTGGTCGTGGCAGATGCCTGCAACTACACGATTCCTCCCAGCGTTCTCCCGGATATTCTTCTTTGTGAAACAATGAGCACAGCCTTGGAAAAGGAGCCTCAAGTCGGAATCACACGCCATCTTCTGGCTCAGGCACCAGATGCTATCATGGTTCCTGAATCCGTGCGTATCGATGCCTTTCTCGTCGATACCTCTCACGAACCCGATATTATCATTCCTGAGACTGAAGATCCGTCTGGGAAGCGGCAACCCAGCAGAATCTTTATGGGGACAGTCTTTGAATTGAGCAAAGCGGCAACTCGGTCCTGGCCGCCTACCGAAACCGACAGCCTGCCGGCTCAGTCGATCCGGATCCCGGTCATTCCCGAGCCAAGTTACCGGCCCTTTCTCTTCACGACGATCATTACTCACGGAGAGCACGTCTTATTGACCCACGATTGTAACCTTACCGGAATCCGGGAGATTATGGAGATTGATGCCCTTGCTGCTGGTGGTGACAGCTACCAGTTCACTTATCTGTTGGGTCAAAATCCGCGCCTTGTGGCCGAAGCATCAGAGTCACATGCACCGGACTCTCGCAGAGATTGATAGAGCGCCTTGAGAACGGTTTGCAGGCTCATAGACGAGCTCGCGCAATGTAAATCGCCTAGCGGTTCGGTTTTCTCAGAGCCGGCACTTGCAGCCGAGTGGATCGGTCAAATTCAAGATACGAGGCATTGTGACGAAATATACAGGGGCGTCCTGTCGCGGTGGTTTCGCACAAATCCATCCTCAGCAGAACAGTGGATTGCTACCGCTCCCGACTTGCCCGAAGGGCTGCGCAGCCTTCCTGACCGGCTCCGCTAAGCCAGCAGCTTCACGAAAGGATTCACCAGGTTTGCAACCAAGTTCTACGGCAGAAGGGATTCCGTAGTGCCCTGGAAAGGCCCCGTATTTGTATTATTTGGCCAAAATCGAGCGGGTCAGGTTCCCACTTCCCATGGATGATCCTACGGGGAGCCCTCCTCATTGATGGTTTCACGCGAAATCAGCGATAGTTAAACCCATCATGTTTCAGCTTATCTATCGTAAATACGGAAGCGTCAGCGGGAGAGAGCTCTACCCGGCTGGAATCTGCAAGCCATCCAATTGAATTTACACAGGCCGTTACGACCACTATCATCTCACAAAGGCGAGGTTTGGGACCTCTTGTATTATTCTCTATCTATGGATGTGAGAGATGGCTTTCTGTTAATGAGAAAATGAAACATCTGCACCTGCTTTTCCTTCTTTGCTCGGTTGGGCTGTTATTCGCTGCCGACCGTGGAGAAAAAACTGTTCCTCGCCCTAACGACCCCTTGCCAAAGGCTGAAGTTCTGAAACTCACCGGAAATTGGGAGGGTGCAAAGGTGAGCAGGGATATCCATATCCTGTGGCTTTACGGCCCAGAGGATCATGGAGGCGGAGAACACGACTACATTCGGGTCAAAGAATTGTTTGTTCCTATGCTAAAGAGCATTGCCCGCGTCACGGTTGAAGAGGCTTATCTCTTTCCGTCCAAGGACCAGTTCGACCGCGCGGACCTTATGATTCAATTTCTCCATCTCCCCGATCTCACCAATCAGCAACTGGAACATTTCCAAGGCTTTGTAAATGGTGGTGGAAGTGTGGTTTCCATACACGAGTCCTGCATTATTCGGCCCCTTGCGCGTGCCGAGAAACTCGCCAAATGCATCGGATGCTCGTGGAAGGGCAACAGGGATTCGCATTGGGGCAAGTTTTCCCATGATCATCCGCTTTTCCTCAAGACCGATCACCCGGCCTTCAAAGGGCTTCCTGAATTGGTAAGGCTAAACGATGAATCCTATTGGAGTTTGCTGAAGCGCCAAGAAGTAGAGGTGATCGGCACTATCGCACCCGCAAAAGATAATGCCGGAGCCTCTTTCGAGGATGTCTTGGGAAGCAGTGATGCCCGAAGCGAAGCATTCTGGACCTATAGCTCTGGGAAGGGACGTGTGTTCGGAACTACCACCGGTCACTACACTTACACCTATTTTGATCCCATCTACCGCCTCCTGTTGTTGAGAGGTATTGCGTGGTGTTTGGAGGAAGATCCCGCACCCTTCATGCCTCTAGTCTTTCATGGGATTACGAGCGCGGAGGGAAAAGTTGGCACCACGGACAGGATGATGAATTATCGCAACCGGAGAAAATAGGTGGGTTGCAGAACTTGGTTCGCAATTGCCATTGTGGCGCATAGTGAGTCTCAGAGCATAGATGCAGGCTATTTCCCGAAAGGTTTTACTTTGGCGGGGAAGGCGATTGGCAGGACCCCTTCTCGGACCGGCCGTACTGAAAGCACAACTGATTTCATTCGGCATTGACGCTTCGAATCCTGACTAAGGAATGTTAACCATCCTTATGGCAGTGGCGGCGCCATACAACGAAAGGCACGCAAACTAGATACATCGTGATGCTGTAGACGGCGGCAGGCACAGTTTCCGGGGGAAGGGCCTGCTCATTTGCTGCCGCGACAAAACTGCCCACGGCGATAGCCAGGGTGCCATTCTGAACCCCGGATTCAATCGATATAGCGGTTGCCTCCCGGCGCTTTAGCCCCAGAAGCTGACCGGACACAAGTCCGAGTCCGAGCATAGCAAGGTTCAGCACTACAGAGACTGGGGCCAAACTTCCGAGATTTGACGAGAAGACCACCCAGTTCTGGGCCAGGGCAGCAATGATAATCAGGATAAAGAGACCGATTGCCGTCCGGGAGACCCCCGGCCCGATCCGCTCTGCCAGAACAGGAGCGCGAGCTGTGAAGGTCATTCCAAGCGCTACCGGAAGAGCGGTGAGGAAAAACATCTTCAGGCTCAGGCCGGTAATATTCACCTTCAGGGCCTCCTCCTGCATGAAATGGCTGACGCTGAAGGAAACCAGTAAGGGCACGGTAAGAATAGACAACAAGCTCGTCGCGGCCGTGAGAGAGATGGAGAGAGGGGCATTGCCCCCGGCAAGCTTAGTCAGAAGATTGCTGGTCACACCTCCGGGGCAAAGGGCAAGAATCATCAGGCCCACAGCGAAGACCGGCGACAAACCGAATGCATGCGCTAATCCGAATGCGATCAGTGGTAGCAGAACCACTTGATTGAGTAGCCCCACCGCGAAGGCCCGTGGAAACTTCATTACCCGTCTGAAGTCAGCCACCCCAAGCCCCAGGCCCAAAGAGAACATGATGAACGCGATAACGAGGGGGAGAAGAACACTGACGATCATGAGGGAGCCAAAGCAATCCTTTCAGTCGCGCGCCTTCCATGCAAGTTTCGGGATCGCCGTGCCAGAAGGATGAGAACGAGCGGCCCGGAAAAGGGGTTGGGATTGCTCATACATAACCTAATTCAGACAGAGGCTTTTGATCAGCTGCACAAATCTTCCATGGCGTCACCAAGGTTAGGAAACAGAAAGGAATAGCCATCATCCTGCAGTCGTCTCGAAGTGCAATATCGACCTAACAGAACAAGCTCCGGGTCAGTTCGCAGAAACCAATAGGCGCCAAGACGGATCAATACTTCGGGTATAGGCATGCCGAAGGGCATTCTCATCGCACGCCGAAGCTCTCGCATAAATTCTGCCTGAGACACTGGATGAGGTGCGGTAGCGACATAGACGCCCTGCATTGCCGTGTTTTCTATCGCTTGGGTAATAAGAGCATTCAAATCCTTAACATGAATCCAGCTGATTCCCTGGGTTCCGCTGCCCACACGACCTCCAAGCCCCAAGCGGGCAAGCATCCGCATCTTTGGAAAGGCTCCACCGGTCATGCCGAGAACAAAGCTAGTCCGGAGAATCACTTGGCGCACTCCCGAGCAGGCGCCAATTTTGCAGGCCTTTTCCCATGCCTCACCTACTTCGGGAGCCAGGCCCTTTCCGAGGGCAGAATATTCATCGCACCACGTATCAGGTGGATCACCATAGATATGCGCAGTAGACATTTGGATCCAGACAGGAGGCCTGCCTTCGATTCTCCGTAAGCCCTCCCCAACGGCCAGAGTAGAATCCACCCTCGAGCGAAGAATTTCGTCACAATGAGCGGCACTCTTGATGCAATCGACCGTTCGTCCTGCAAGATTTACGACTGCCCGCGCTCCCTCCAAGTGTTGAGCCCACTTGCCGACGGTTCGACCGTCCCATTCAGAATGTACCCATGGGCCTTCTATCTTCGGTTCATGGCGGGAGATGAGAACAACCTTATAGCCGAGTGCATCGAGATGGCGGGCGAGGCTCAGACCAATGAAACCTGTGCCTCCCGTAATGACCACTATTCCAGTTGGCAAGGTTTTTACGGTTGGCGAATTAACCATTGGAATACCCTCCCTAGCAGGGATTGACCGAGTAACACACGCGTCTCTTTAACGAGGAGCAACGAAAAAGCGAACTTATTACGGAAAGTGACCTTATTGAGACCATTCTAGAGTATTGGTCGAATTGCATCTTGGTCATTGATCGTGACAGGGTTTCGGAGTTTTATCCGTCCGGCAGGATCGCGGTTGCCATAAAGACTTCCGTTCGAGATCCATAATTGCACGGAACCTTCTTCTGATGAAATCCACTTCTTTGACGGAAGGTCCAATCAGCTCCCACATCCGCAACATTACACTCCCGCTGAGTGTGGGATTTTTTTTCAACACGATGTACAACGTCGTGGATTCGTTTTATGCGGGGCAGGTGTCTACTCAAGCCCTTGCCGCCATGGCTCTCTCTTTTCCTGTCTTCTTCGTAATCATTGCATTGAGCCAAGGGGTAGCACGGGGCTCTTCGGCTCTTATCGCGAATGCCATAGGCGCAGGGGAAAGCGATAGAGAGGAGGCTTATTCCGGCCAAGTATTCTCCCTTGGACTACTCTTTTCGATTCTCATAACTGCAGCGGGACTTGCTTCTGCAATACCACTGTTTCAATTACTTGGAGCCTCCGGCAGCTATCTTGATCTTGCGAATTCCTACGTGCGGCCACTTTTCTGGGGTTCGGGTTTCTTTCTGCTGAGCAGCATGAGTAACGCAATCCTGCTGGCACATGGCGACAGCAAGACCTTTAGCACTGTTCTGATTGCGGGATTTTTCGCGAATCTCGTATTAGATCCGTGGTTTCTCCATGGGGGCCTGGGGGTTCCTCCGATGGGCCTTGCTGGAATTGCATGGGCGACGGTAATCATTCAGGGTCTGGGCGGATTCTACCTTTTTGCAACTGTTCTTCGCAGAGGCTACATCCAGATGCCCAAGCTGCTGAAAAGGCCACAGCTCCGGATTTATGGGGAGATACTGCAGCAAGGTATACCGACCGCGTTTAACATGATGTCAATTGCCCTTGGATTCTTTGTCTCAACCTATTACCTGAATACTTACGGCGAAGTAGCAGTAGCTGCATTTGGAGTTGGCACCCGGATCGAGCAGATGGCTCTTCTTCCTGCGCTTGGGCTCAGCTCTGCGATTGTCTCTATAGTAGGACAAAATAATGGAGCCGGACGCCTCGACCGGATTCACGAATGTGTCTCCCTGTGTATTAAATACGGACTCGTTCTCGTTACGGCAGCCTCTTTGATTTTGCTCTTTTTTGCGGCTCCCCTCGTCCGCTTGTTCACAAGTGACCCATTAGTAGTGGATGTTGGCACCAACTACATTCGAATCATGGCCTTTATTCAGTGGGCCTACGTCATGACGTTTATCCATACCGGTTTTCTTCAGGCCGTCAAAAAACCCATATATGGCTTTGTTGAATCTATCATCCGAAAAATCATCCTGCCGATTGGAGTGTTCCACATAACGGTCACGATAATCGGAATTGCACTGACAACCTTCTTTCTCGCCATGGTTGCGATAAATATCCTGATGACAGTAGCCACAATCCTTTATGCACAGTGGGTCTTGAGAAGTAGATTGAGGGGGAAATCAGTCTGAGCCCTAAGGCGTCTTGATTTTATTTTCCGATCAAGCACCCGAGCGAACACTCCTTTTAACGCGATCGTTGGTCGATCTGAATAAGCTTGTCGATGACTTGACCACAAATTGCATGAGAGCGCTCGCTCCATGAATTCGTCGCTACTGCAAAAGCGCGATCCAGGCTCGGCGCAACCCAGACCGTAGCATACCACATTCTATTGCTTCCAGCATGAGTGAAGACCGCTCCTTTCGCCCAACCCCGTTTGCCTATAACCCAGCCACCAGCATATTTGCCAGATGGGGTGACCAGCTTCCGACGCGCCTGAGCGTTAAGCCAATTACAAGGGTCGTGGCGGAGGTAACACCTGAGGAATCTCGCCCAGTCCGAGATTGAGCAGTGGACCCGGCCCGCAGGCCCGAGGGCGGGGGCGTTATCTGATTGCTTTGCAACCCAGCTCTTCCCAGTTCTGACGTGCCCCCATGGTTGATCTGTTTCTCCGGTAGTCCCGGGCGATCCAAATCCTGCCGAGGTCATACCAAGTGGTCCAAACAACCTATCCTTGATTAGAAATTCCCATGTTTTTCCGGTTGCTCGTTCAGCCATGCAGCCTGCGATCATATAGCCTAGATTCGAATACTGATACTCGCCTCGCTGATGGGGAGCCGGGCGCATGAGAGCTTCCTTTAGCAAAGCGACCCGTCGCTCTAAAATCGGAAGTTCCGCATAGGACCACCAATCCACCGCGTTAGCCGGCACTCCTGCCTGGTGAGTGAGTAATTCCCATAGGCTGATCCGGTGAAACCCGGGTGCGATTACACCCTTCAATTCAGGCAGAATCTCGATAAGAGTGGTTTCCCAGAGAAGCTTGCCCTCTACTACCAGATTAGCCATCAAAGCCGCGGTCATCGCCTTCGTGCAGGAGCCAAGATGAATCAGGTCGGAGCTACTCAATGGCACGTCGGTTCCAAATTTACGCACCCCCGCCGAACTCAAGGCAATGACCCCGTCAGAAGAAGTGATTGCACCGACTATCCCGGGTATCTCCTCCCGGGCGACCGTATCGGCAAGGATCTTGGTTACTTCAGATGAATTTTGCCCGTCTGCAGGTGGATCAGTAGCGGCTAAAAGACCGCTGAAGGGAAAGAGGGCCAATATACTCCATCTCATCTGATGACCTTATGATCTGATTGGGGCAGCTGTTCTACTCTTAGTTGGGACTTATCGCTGATTAAGCGCACGCCCGAAATTACGGCATCTCCCTCCGCGCAGTTCGGACAGGAAACCCGAACGACATAGGACCCCTTCCGCTCTCTTTTGGTGATCCCAAATTCACTTACAGGAATCGAATCCCAAGAGGACAATTGCCGACCGGGGCCCTGCGAGGTTTGAGTTCGGGTAAGGCGTTTTCCATTGACTTCAACGGTTACCTTGCGGGTCAGACCTTTCTGCGCGAACCATTGGAGCGCCAGATAATGCCCAGGCTCGGGCTCCACCTTAATCGTGAACTCCAAAGACTTCGTGCCAGTGATCGGGTGGGCGTCGAGCCCCTTTAAAATCTTCCCTCCCTTGTCGTCAGGGGAAAACTGGATCCACGCGTGGGGGTGGGCTTTGCCGTTCCCGAGTCCCAGATCACGAAACACTGCATGTATTGCATTGGACCAGACTGCGTAACCACTGGTATTTGGGTGGACACGATCAGGCAGAAGCTTGGGAAGGGAGGCGCCATCGCTTCCGGCAAAGAGACGGTAGGTTTTCACCACTGTAACCTGTGCATCATCATCCCAAGCCTCGGCGTAGAGGGCGTTGATTTTCTGAATTTCTGTAACCGGTCGATAGTCGTCCGGCGCGCAAGGGAAGGTCTCACATACTATAATGCGCATGGCGTCACTGTGCTTTTTCAGATGATCAACAATAAGTTTCACATTGTTAAATACGGTTTCACCTTGAGCCTTTTCGGCGAGATCGTTGGCGCCAACCATAATAACCACCGCCTTTGGATTAAGGTCCAGCACATCGCCCGGCAATCGCAGGAGGAGGCCGCGGCTGGTGTCGCCACTAATGCCGCGGTTCACAACGTTCAAGTCACCGAAAAACCCCCGAAAATCATCGCGCCAGCCCTGCGTGATCGAATCTCCCAGAAAAACAATCGAATCTTGAGGTTTCTGGGTCTCGTTGAGCCACGAGCTGCGTCGACTTTTCCAGACGCCACGGAACCAATCGGTCCTTCTCAAGGGACCCGCACCCGGGACGTTATCGTCGTTATCGGGAATCCTGAGAGGGTCCTCTGGTTCCGCCAGAACCCCATAGGAGATCAAAAAAACCGACCATATCCCGATTACAATCCTTAGGAAGGTCCTGCTCATCAAGGGCGATAGTGCTCAATAGAGACCTTGAAGGTCAAGTTTCCCGGGAAGAGACATGGACCGGAATTTCGGACATCTTCATCAGAAACGGTTCAATCCTGGAGTTGCAAATATCTCGGTCAATCCCCATGCAAGATAGCGCGAGAGCGGCAATTAGCGACATCATAACGGATCCGGCCGCTATTAAAATCAATGAGCGTTTACGAAAAGTTACTGTCAGCTTGCGCTTCTACAGTCGCTGCGGCCTTCGGCATTCTCTTCCTGTATCAGGAAGTGCTCCATGCCGATGTTACTGAGAAGGGCCGATCAGAAACCAAGTCCTCCTTCGATTTGAAACCGCCGATTGATGTGGAAAGTCTCAGACTGAGAGCTACCCATGATCTTAACCTTGGCGAGAGCCCTTCGGCATTTATAAAGGCCCTATGGAAGCAGCTTACAGGCAGGCTTCCTGAGAAGAATCTCATCAGGGAATATAGCTCTCATCTGGAATCCGGAACCTATCGGCGGCGGATTGACTTGGGAATTGCTCTTGCAAAAAAAGCCGGAGTTCAGCCCCAGTGGGAATACTCCGATCCGTGGCGTAGCCAAAAGGTCCTCGAGCCTGCAGCAAACAAGGAGCTTGCCCGTGATGTCGGCGCGGTTTTCATGTTCTTCTTCACCAGTCCCGAGGGACCTAATGGCGGTCCGGGTTGGGCGAATAATCATGTGCCAGGGATGACGGTCCCAGCTTCGATTTACAGCTCAAAATCCTTTTATGAGAACCCATCGAACGATGGATTATACCACCCGGACAATGCGGGGTTTTGGTATCGGGAATTCAGGGATAGTCGACATGCAGGATTGGATTTCCTGCTTCTGAATGTCTACGGTCCCGATCTTAATCCTTCAACGGTGTCAGCCCTGAAATGTGCCTTGAAGCGCCTCCGTGAGAAGGATGGCAGGAATATGGTGAAACTCGGCCTTTTTGATGATACGTGGACCTGGGGCCAACCTTGGTTTGGTGCGTTCTGGAAGAAAAAACCCGATTGTCTGAATGTCCAAGAGACTTCCAGAGTTCTCTACGAGGCCAAGTGGAAGCCCTTCTTTGAAGCGCTACCCCGCGAGCACTGGTATCTTATTAACGGGCGTCCTATGATCTATTTTTACAACAGCAACACTCTTCAGAATCGGCAGAACTTTGACCGTGTCCTCCCAGCTATGAAGGATCTTTTCAAGAGTGATTTCGGAGTCACTCCCTGGGTTGCAGTGGATACGGCTTTCAACTATCGGCCAGCGATGAAGCATGTCTCCGACTCGCACTTCAAATGGTATACTTTTGACCTCGAGGCGAATTACGCGAGCGAGACACGGGGAGGGATCACTCTCAGTCATTCAATGGTTCGATGGGATGGCGTGAGCAGAGGCAATGGAAGCAAGGAGCGAGCAGCGACCAAGGAAGACCTTATCGCCAAGGACGACCGTATTCTCAGGCAGGTTCTCGATGATACCCGGCAATCAGATATTCTTGTCCTTGCTACGTGGAACGATCTAGGAGAGGGGACAGGCATTAATCGCTCCTATGACTATTACTGGGACGGCAAGTGGAAGCAGCCCAACCACTTCATGGACCTTATCCGTCGTTCGCAATCCGGAGAACTTCTCCAAAGCCCCTAGTCTCTAACTGAGACGCTTCTTCGGAGGACTTCGCTACATAACAAGAATGATGGCGGCCCACAGGCCCCAAGATGAACAGAAGATTACGGAATACTGTGTTTTGGGAAGTCCTTCTTATACCGCGCGAGTAAAGAAGGGAAATCACGGGGTATAAGGTAAAATCTTCCCCTGATGACTTTCTCTTCGCCAGGTGCAAGACCGCCAATTCGGAAATCGCTGTGGAGACAGCGGATGACACCTTGGAAAAGCTCCTGATAGGGTTCCCACGCCATCGCAAGGATCCATTTATCGTCGGCGCTGACGCAACCAATCAGTCCGAGCGATGGGGCCTTTGGATTGAGGGGGCGGGGGTTCACATCAGTTCTAGGCACACCTGCAGGACACCAAACCTGACCCGGAACATAGCGGGCCTTCATGCTCCAGTCCTCAGTTGGCATGAAATCAGGTTCTTCGTCACCGTCCTGAAAGATGAAGGAGCGCTTCAGATAGGCATACTTATCCTCGGTTGCAGATGCTCCCGTCCCGGTAAAGGTGCCAACCCGTGTGCAGGGTTGTGCCCAATGTGCAGCTGAGGCAGTGCCAGTATTATTTCGAGCGATGACCTCAATCGTCACTCCATCCTGGACCGCTCGAAGAACATGGTCGACGGTCACACCATCACTAAGACTGCACCGAAGTTTGAGTACGGTCCTATCTCGATTTATTGAAACAAGTTTAGTCCGGTGTGAAATGAGAGTATCCTCCCATTTTCGGTCGGTGGAACCCGCCCGGCAGTAAGCCTCAAGATACCACGTGTCGATTTTTCCTCCTGGAATACCAGCGTGATGGATGGTCAGGATATCGTTTTCCCATGCCAAGGTGATGGAATGAGAGCGATTTCCGGATTGTCTAGAACCACCAAGGGCAGCGAGGATGCAACAGGCAAGGAGGAGGGCAGGTGCGCCGCGGGAACAAAGTCTCAAAATTCCGGAAGAACTGGTCATATCCAGCGATTGGTTTCAGGGTGCAGCCCCAAAATATCGAGCTCTCTCAATATTGGGACGCGTTGAGGTAATGGACCCGCTACATCTAAGGAGAAAGCGTGAATTGACTTCGTACATAGAGAGTTCGATTTACTGAAACCGGTGCCGCCCCCCGGAACACCAAGGTCTCGCTACCATCTCCGTTGTTCAAGACACTCACCAGGGTGAAGTTTTCCTCGCCGCCCGACCACGAGAGCAAATCTTGGCTGTACTGAGGCTCAATCACGACATCTTCAGCACCGATTCGCCGCCGCACCTCTATACTAAGGAAGGACTCGTTTACTCCATCAATCTCCAGTTCCCGAATAGAGGTTTGTGGCGCCGCATAGTTCGAATGGTTCGAGGGGTCACTTCCAAGCACATATTCCATTAGATTAGTAAGACCATCTCCATCAGGATCTGCTGAATCATCCGAAATTCCTGTTTCAGCTCTCCATTGACCGTAGCTGGTCTCATCACTCCCACCTGGATTCCCATTGGTTTCAGCACTTGTTCTCCACACGAAAGGAGAATTGGCATTATTGACATTTTCAGGGGCCATAAGAACAAGTGAATATCCTTCTCCATCAGCACTCGCTGGCCATGGATCTGCGTCGTTGTATGTGACGTCCAGCACGACTTCACCTCCCGAATCGGTAATTACAAGCTGCTCTCCGTCGTTGTCGAGGTCTCCAGAATACTCTCCCGCAACCTGTAGCCGGTCTCCATAGCGGAATCGGAAGGCGGCAAGGTTGTTGACGAGCACCATGCGCTCCCCTGGTAGGAGAGTGGTTCCCGTCGCAGCTCCATCAAAGTCAAAATCGATTCCGGTGGTAAAGGCGAGTCCTCCAAGATCGATCGGCCGAATCCCTTTATTGAAAAGCTCGATGAACTCAAAATCGCTTCTCTCGTTGAAGCCAGCATTCGACTCCGCAACCCCGGGTGCAGACGGACGATAGTGAATCTCGGAAATCGTCAAGCTGTTGCCATCAGCGAGGTCGGTGTCGACAAGGAAGGTTGCAGCTGTCAGAGGACTCCATTCGTTTCCATTGCGGACTCTGGCACGCACGATAGCCGATCCAGCCGTGGAGAGAATGAGTGGATTTTCGGTAGAATTTTTGGTGCCATCCAAGCGCAGATCAAAGCTGATGTCGCTCGACGACCCGCTAACTTGGTGGATCTCGACGGCGATGGTGTTCACTCCTTCGACCAGAGCGTCAGCCGAAACCTCGAGATTAAAAAAGGTGGTTTCGTCTGCGCCGCCAGCAACGGAATTCGCATTAGTGAGATAGCTGATCACTCCTGCAGGCATTCCTGAGCGAGCCACCTCGATACCGTTTAGATAAATGACCGCTCCATCATCTCGGCGGAGGCCAATATTCAGCCGGGAGAAATCAGCCACACCAGTTGCATTGAAGGTTCGCCGAAAATAGGTCGTAGGATATTTCGCATTCGAATTTGGACCGAACGACAGTGTCGTGACCTCGTTGCCGTCACCATATCCCAGCTCTGCGGGGCCGGACTCCCAAGAACTGTCATCGAAACCAGGTTGGCGCCACGCCGTTCCCTGATTGCTCCCGTCGTCAAGATACTTCCAGACTGATCCTGCACTTACGAGGTTCTCCGTCGTAGTGCTTCCTTCGTAGACCCTGGCCTCCGGGCTTAGTGTTCCACCAACACGCCTCGGATCCTCTCCATTGACGGTATAATAGATCGTGCCCGGGCCGCCCTCAATCAGCAATGGCCGACCACTCGCTATAGCTCCGCCATGCTGTCCAAGAATCGGAGGATTGACATCCGGATACCAGTCCACTGACCGGAGCTGGCTGATCAGAGTAGGTACCCGGCCTGTTATGAAATTCCTGACCCCTTGGACGGCTCCGAGCCATGCTGCATGGCTCCGGTTGGTATCTCCCCACCGGGCGGAATGGGCATAGATGGCCTGATTAATGGAATCGGCCCTGCGATTAACTCTCGCGATCCCGGCGGCATCAGTGAGCAGGCCATCGTTGTAGCAATACATCGCCACTCTATCAGCAAATCTGGTGCGATACTCGAGGTTTTGAATCGCAAGGCGCTCGTGGAGAGTGTGGGGGTTAAACTGGTTCAGCGAGGTGCTTCTTGTAAAAGGCGTCACCATGTTATTTTCGCCGGTGCCGAGCGAGTGCTCACTATCGTGTTCAAAGAACTTGTAACCGTCCGGCGACACCCGGTTATAGACTCCAAAATAATTGTTGGGATTGGGTTGAGTATAACGCGACCCAGGTCCATCTCGGTCACCCGTATAGTAGGTGATGATCATGTAATCGATTAAGTTATCTACATCGACCAGCTTCTCGATGGCAGGATTAGGGCTGCCATCAGAATTCCTGCCTTGGATATTGTAGTATGCTGAATTACTTGAGAACCCGGCCTGCCATTGCTGCCAGAGGCGTTCATAAGAGGACCGGTTGCCATCGGTCACGCTACCGAATGACTTGACCACGTCGTAGTCGTCTTCGTCTCCTCCAAAATAGATCTCGCCATAGTTGGCCTCGGCTCGCTCATCGGTCTCGCACATCCCCCAGTAAATCCCGTTTAAATACAGGTGGTACCAACGACTTCTCTTGTAGGGGTGGCCCATCTCACCCTGAAGATCACGGGACCATGTATCACGAATGAAGCTGTTCTGATTCGTTCCTCCTTGTGCCCACGAATAGTTCTGAGGTCCCCGGAGATCGATCTTGTCAAACTCCTCCGCTCCCTCATCTCCAAAAAGCTTATAGTTCAAGCGTCCTGCACCGTATTCGCCTCGGAAAAAGAGTCTGAAGGAGTGCTTGGGATTCTGCGTCCGACGAGAGAATCCCCCTCGAATCCGGAGCCCGCAACCAGTTTGAAACCCGGTTTCATTTCCATCCGGGTCCACCCATCCCGGAGGATGAATGAGCTCTAAGGATGCTTCTCGCTCCCATGCATACCCGCTACTTCCGGGGTTTGAGTAAATGCCGGTTGCTGAGCTGGTCAGGCTTGCCTGATCAAGAACGATCGAAAGGGTGGGGATAGAGACCAGAGCCTCTTTCACCTGATTTACCCCACCGATGGCGGGATTTCCGCTATTTACGACAGCGGTATTCATTCCATAGCGATAGACCTGCCCATTGACCGAGCCCCCCGGCCAACCAGATGGCGTAGCGGTGGTCTGTCGGATGATATCGTCGGTAAAGAGATAGGTCTGGGTATCCACATTGGTCGAATCCAGTCCAAGCTTGAAAGCCGCCGCCCGAAGAGTGGTCGTCCTGCTAATCCGGATCGGACCCGAATAGACGGTGCCCGAAGTCGCGGTAGGGGTCGCTCCGTTAGTTGTATAACGTATGGTCGCGCCCGGCGTGTCGGTAGTAATTTCCACCGTGATAGGAGAATCATAAAAACCCCGGTCGGGGTTAAACTTTGTATCTGCTACCTTGCCCTGACTTGTTGGTGTCGCGTTGATGCCGCCCGGGGTCGGGTCGTCAAAATAAAACGGATCATCTTGTCCGAGACCACCCCCGGAGAGAGTGGGCAGGATTAAAAATGAATCATCGGAAATAGTGTTATTCAATCCGTGGATCGCCAGCACATTTGAGCTCCCCTCATTAAGGACTCCGACACTTTCCGACACATTAAAAATCTCTGGCTCGAAGGCAGCTTGGTCAGATCGGGTGGACAGGGCTCCCGCGTTCCAGGCAGGTGTCCCC
>MDTD01188823.1_pt1 | contig 15239 bp, 13 predicted proteins | sample 811221 | NCBI WGS metagenome assembly MDTD01 (sample SAMN05326646, study PRJNA326480) | marine metagenome | isolation source: seawater | place: Pacific Ocean: South West | collected 2011
AATGCCCGCCTGTGGAGCTGTTTCGTAAACATCAGGTCCCGATGGCCCTCGCGACGGACTACAACCCCGGCAGTTCTCCCGTTGATTCGCTTCTGCTGGTGCTCAACATGGCCTGTGTCATGTTTGGATTAACGCCGCGCGAGGCGGTTGCCGGTGTCACTATTCATGCAGCGAAAGCCCTGGGTTTGTCTGATCGTGGCGTGCTGAAGCCCGGCTATCAGGCCGATTTTGCGGTTTTTGATGTTGAGACCTTGGCACATCTTTGCTATCCCATCGGGGTGGCGCCAGCACGGCTGGTGGTCCAGGCAGGCTGCCTGACCCGTCCCCTGCATCAGCGCCCATGAGTAGCACAGTCGACGTGGTGGTTATTGGCGCTGGCGCGGCAGGCCTGGCCGCGGGTCGTGCGCTCGGTGCAGGTGGGCTGACTTCGGTGGTTTTGGAAGCGGATGCCCGGGTGGGGGGTCGTGCCCATACTGAGATCATGCCGGACGGCGCGCCTTTTGATCTCGGTTGTCACTGGATGCATTCTGCCAGCCTCAATCCCTTTGTCGATACGGCCGATGCACTTGGGGTGCGTTACGAGCGTCGGGACGGGTATGGCCGCTCCGGGTTTTTCCGCCAGGGTGTCTGGGTCGAAGATGTCGAAGTCGCGGCTGCGTTCAGAGCGATGAATGAGCGCCAAAAAAGCGTCGCTGACGCCTGGTCCCAGAGCCTAGATCAATCAGTGTTCGATACCGTTGAGCGCGACGGGCCATGGACTGAGGTGCTCGATTTTTACGATACGCTGAATACCTCGTCGGACGTGGACCAGATTTCGATAGGCGATCTTGTCAGTTACAACGACACCGAAGAAAACTGGCCCGTCGTGGATGGGTACGGCGCTTTGGTCAGTCAATGGGGAGCGGCCGTGCCGGTCTCTCTGAACACGGCAGCGACCTGCGTGCAGTGGCAGGGTCCGGGCGTTCTTGTGGAGACCGCCAAAGGGCAGATCAAGGCGAAGTGTGCAGTCATTGCCGTTTCGACGGGCGTTCTGGCCTCGGGAGATATCCGGTTTGTGCCGGAGCTGCCCACGGAGAAACAGGACGCCATTTGGGCGCTTCCCCTTGGCAACTACAACCGGATTCGCCTCGAAATAGATCGAGCGGTATTCCCTGATGATGTCACAGAGCGCGTGGTCGTCGAACGAGAAGGTCATCCGCCCATCCAGATCAGTCTCGGGGCTTATGGATTTAACTGCGCTATCGGGATCGTTGCCGGGAGACACGCAGATTGGCTTGAGCGAGCAGGGACGGACGCGTCACGAGAGGCCGTGATAGATGCTTTGTGTTACGTGTTTGGGAACGACATCCGCTCTAAAGTGAAGTCGGATCGCCAGTCTGCATGGCGCGGAAATCCGTTTGTCAGGGGTGCCTATTCAACCGCCATGCCGGGTCAATTCCATCAGAGGGCGGTGCTGGCCAAACCCCTGGCAGACCGGCTGTTTTTTTGCGGCGAGGCAACATCGACGGATCATTTCTGTACCTGTCATGGCGCTCGCATGACGGGGGAGCGTGCGATTCGAGAGGTTCAGTCGATCCTGGGTCATCCCGCGTAATTGCGGTGGTTCGTGCAATGATCGGTAGGGATATATGAATTTAGCGGACTGGCGTCGCCTGCTGCGTCCGGCGCACAGTGTGCCCCAGACGATCTGGAGCGCCGACGCGCCGCTCACCTTTAAGCCCAGAGGATCTACCGCGGCAGCGCTCTTCGTCGGCCTCTGGCTTTTTGGAACAGGGGAGGCGATGTTCATTGCGGCCGGCTTTGGCGTCAGCCCGTGGACTGTACTTGCACAGGGCATCTCAGTGCAGTCGGGTCTCAGCGTTGGATTTTCTACGTTTGTCGTCAGTGTTTCGGTGCTTCTCCTCTGGATCCCGCTGCGGGAACTCCCGGGGTTCGGTACGCTTTCCAATGCAGTCGTGATTGCGGTGGCCATTGATACCATGACACCGCTGTTGATGCTTCCTGAGGGCTCGGCGATGCGCTATCTCCAGCTCATCGCAGGAGTGATATTGATTGGTGTGGGAAGCGGACTTTATCTGACGGCTAATCTTGGCCCGGGCCCCCGTGACGGACTGATGACCGGGTTGCAGCGCATCACCGGAAAACCTATTGGTTGGGTCAGGGCCGGACTCGAGGTCACCGTGTTGTGTTGCGGATGGCTGCTCGGCGGAACGGTAGGTTTGGGGACGGTCGTGTTTGCGATCGGGGTGGGATACGCCGTCGCGCTGTCTCTGTCACTCGTTAAGCGCTTTGGCTCTTCGGCGTCTTTTTGAAGTACTCATGACAACAGCGCAAAAAAGCCTGGGCCCGACCGGTTTGGCGTAGACCCACAGGATGACCCAGCACCACCGACAGGGAGGGCATTTTTTCCCTGATCGGTAAGCATCTCACCTTTCCCCCGTCATACGTCTGTTGGGAAGCTGGCTGCAGGTTAAGAATACTGTAACCCTCTCCGCTCGCGACGAGCCCGCGTACCAGTTCGAAAGATTGGCTGCGATGACGTACTCTCGGTTGAAAGCCGAGCTTGCCGAAGAATCCGAGGAAGTAATCGCGGCTATGGGGCAGGTCAAGCAGGATGAAGGGCTCATCGCGCAGGGCCTTTAAAGACAGGCTTGCGCGGTTTGCCAGGGGATGGGACGCCGGAAGCAGGACGTGCGGCTTCACGTCGGCCAACGGCACCCGCGCAAGCGCGGGATCGAGATCAATATCATAAAGCAGCGCCATCTCGATATTGCCGTTATGGAGTAAGCTCTGCAGTTCGTTGAGAGGTCCTTCGCTGACTTTGATCTCAAGTTCCGGATGGCGTTCCCGTGCAAGCACCAGAAGACCAGGAAGAAAAAACGGTGACAGTGTCCAGAAACATCCTACTTCGAGAATCCCTTGAGCCGACTCGCCCAACGCCCGTCCCGTACTTGCGACTTCTTCGGCGTGAGCCACCAGAGACCGTGCCTGGGCCAGAAAAGTATTCCCGGCGGGGGTAAGAGAAACACCTCTGGCATGATGGCGAATCAGCAACTGCAGGCCGAGTGCTTCTTCGAGCTGCACAATCGACGTCGACAGGGCAGGCTGTGAGAGAAAGAGTTCTCTGGCGGCGCTGGAGATATTCTGATGGTCCGCGATACAGATAAAGTGACGTAATTGCCGTAGGGAGAATGACATAAAAAAAATCTATCTAATTCATTCTAAAACTATATTTTACAATTTTTGCGGGATCGCGATGATGCGGTGGTGATGTGTCGGCAAGCGCCTTGGCGTTTCCCGCTGATAACCCCATTAATGCAGGAAGGAAGTCATGATTAGAACGGGAGAGGAGTACCGCGAATCGATTCGCGATGGCCGGGTGGTGTTCATGAACGGCGAGAAGGTGCCGGATGTCACCACGCACCCGATGTTCAAGCCCCTGGTCGATATCCGCGCGCGGATCTATGACATGCAGCACGATGTGGCTACTGCACCTGTCATGACTTATCACGATGATAAAGATGAGCCATTTTCCGTGGGGTTGAAGCTGCCGTATACGCAGGAGGATTGGCAGGATAAGCGAAACTCGACGGATGCGGTCTTTGAGGATATCGGTGGGGTCGTCACCCGGGTGGGAGATGAAACCGTAGGTGAGATGTGGTCGCTTTATGATGGCCAGGACGTACTCAACCAGGTCGATCCCCAGTTTTCCCAGAATATTACCAATCATATTCATCGGGTCATTGATCATGATCCGTTCCATGTGTCCGCGAACACCGATCCAAAAGGGGATCGGTCCAAAGCGCCTCAGGATCAGGATCCAGACATGCTGCTGCATGTCGTCAAGGAAACCGACGAGGGCATTGTGGTACGGGGGGCTAAATTTGAGACCGCAGCGCCTTATGCCAACCAGGCGTTCACCAAGCCCACCATTGCCAACTGGGGCAATGACGCCTATTCAGACTACGCCGTAGGCTTTATCTGTGATCTTGGATCTCCCGGTATCCGGATGATCTGTCGAACGGGCTTTTCCGGACGGGCACCCAAAGAGGACTATCCGCTGTCAAACCGCTTTGATGAGATTGATGCGCTGGTTATTTTCGATAACGTCCTCATCCCCTGGGAGAACGTACTGTTCTACCGTCACACCAAGGCAGCAGCTTTTATCCGGGCGACGCTGCACCGCTATTCGGCTTTTGCATTCGTCCAGCGCATTCTCAAATATGCAGACATGATGATTGGGGCGGCACTGTTCAACGTGAAGCAGACGGGGCTGGATAAGCAGCAGGCGGTTCAGGAAAAACTGGCTCAACTGGCGGTGTATCGTGAGGGGATTCATGCGCACCTCACAGCAGCCATCGCGCTTGCGGAGAAAAGTCCCAGCGACCTCTTGATGCCCAACCAGTCGCTGCTCCTCACAGGCCGGGTTCACGCGTGCGCCAATCTTCCGGCCATGATGCATATTGCGCGTGAGCTATGCGGTGGTCAGATCTGTGTCACGCCGGATCTCGCCTGTTTTGAGGATCAGGAGAGCGGTCCGTGGCTAGAAAAATACTATTCGGTTAATGAGAACTGGCAAGCTGAGGATCGCCGTAAACTATTGGCGTATGCCCGGGATCTCCTGAACTCGGATTACGCCGGCCACCGGCTGACTTTTCAGCTGTTCGCCCAGGCTCCCCCCTTCGCGCATCTGGGAGCGGTTTATCGGAATTTTGACTGGGAGGATACGTTGGATTTTGTTCGGCGTTCGGCCGATTTGTCTGATAGGGTAACCGCTGACTTCTCCGCCAAGCCGAAATCGGGTTCATGAGTGGCGGTGGGTGTAATTTGCGCGTATCAGGTGACTGTCGATGGGTGATGTCTCCTGGCAAGAAAACAGGCACTACGATCGACTGTAAGGAGGATTTGAAATGATTCATGAGCGCATTCGGCCGTTCAATACCCGGGAAACGTATCCTGAACAGAACCTGGATAACGATCTTTGTCAGGCGGTTATCGCTCGGGGAACCTCGGTGTTTCTGCGAGGTCAGGTGGCTCAGGATTTGAATACCCGCGAGTCGTTGCATGTGGGTGATGCGGGTGCACAGACTGCCAAGGCAATGGAAAATATCCAGATGCTGTTGCAGGAGGCGGGAAGTGAGCTGGGACATATCTGCAGGATCGTTGTTTATCTCACTGATATTCGCTACCGCGATGCGGTCTACCAGGAGATGGGCAAATGGCTGAAAGGTGTATTTCCCTGCTCAACGGGTCTCGTTGTGCCAGCGCTCGCAAGACCAGAGTGGGTGGTAGAGATTGAGGTGACTGCTGTTATTCCGGATTAAGGTCCTGAGGTCGGGGCCTTGGGTTAATTGGAGTAGGCGTAGAGGTAACAGAGGAGGCAAAAAGTATGTTGAGTGAAACCCAGATTTCAGAGTTCAAGCGTCAGGGCTATCTCATGTTGCCGGGGTTGGTGTCCGAAGCCGTGCGGGGTGATCTCCTGTCGCAGTTGCAGGAGTGGGTAGAGGAAAGTCGTCAGCACGAGGCCAATTACGGTTTTGACACTCCCAATGGCAAGGCCCGTTTCGATCTCGAACAAGGGCACACTTCCTCCAATCCCCGCCTGCGTCGGGTCGCAAATCCGACCGATATCTCCGAGATTTACCAAAAGCTGCTCTTTGAGGGAGACTTGCCCGAGGTCGTGTCAGATCTTATTGGGCCCAACGTTTTTTTTCACCACTGCAAACTTAACAACAAGTTTCCCGGGGCAGGGACTCGAGTCGAATATCATGCCGACCATCCGTTTGATCCCCACACGAACGATGACGGCATTACGGTGCTGCTCTTTCTCGATGATATGGATGAAGGCAATGGCTGTGCCCGACTGGTTCCGGGCTCACACCGCGAACGATACACCCATTTTCATGATGGCAAGTTCATAGGCTCAACGGATCCTGCGCTGTTTGATCAGTTTGATGGCAGAGCCGACAGCCTCGTCGGAAAAGCTGGTGACGTCTGCCTGATGGATATCTGGACATTGCACGGCGGAGGACCCAATCAGTCCCAAGATCGAGATCGACGGATGCTGATCGCGGACTACCGTGCGGCCGACGCCTTTGCCATCATGCCTCCTGCGGTACCCTCCCGCTTTTACCGCCGCATCGTGGCAGGTGAGCCAACTCACGTCGCGCGCCTCCGCGAAGGAACCATGGAGATTCTTGAGCCCTACCCGGACGATTCGTTTTTTGGGCTGCAGGGTCAACAGGCGGCCGGCGATGGCCCAGGTGAGGCAGTACAGTGACCTTTTCGATTACAGGGATGTGTGAACGCACGGCGATGGCCGGGGTGGCAATCACGACCTCCAGCATCAGTGTGGGCAGCCGATGTCCCTGGGTCAGGGCAGGTGCCGGTGCCGTGGCCACACAGAATGTCACGGATCCCTCCATTGGCAATGAAATGCTTGATCTGATGGCGCAGGGCCTTGATGCGCCGTCCGCGCTGGCATCGGTAATGGATGACAGACCGTTCGCACAATATCGCCAGGTGACGGTAGTTGATCTCAAGGGCAACATCGCCGAACGCACGGGATCGGAAATTCTTGGCACCCACGCGGTGTCTCATGGTCATCAATGCGTTGCTGCAGGCAATCTGCTTTCATCCATCGGGGTGCCAGCGGCAATGACCGAGGGGTTTGCCCAGCATGCCGGGTCGCATCTGGCAGAGCGTCTTTTATGTGCCCTGGAAGCTGGCGTAGCAGCCGGTGGAGAGGAAGGCCCCACCCATTCGGCGGCATTGCTGGTGGCCGGGGAGAATGTCTGGCCTCTTGTGGATTTGCGGGTCGATTGGTCCGATGACCCGGTGGGTGATCTTCGGGATCTTTGGCTGCGCTATCAGCCCCAGATGAATGATTATCTGGATCGCGCTTTGAATCCGGCAGTTGCACCTGCGTACGGGGTACCGGGCGACCCGTGAGCATTCCTGAGGCCGGCGATCAGGCGCAGGACGAGCTATACCAGCTTCTTGGGGAACTGATTGCCTTCGACACCACCAGCCGCAACTCCAATCTGGATCTCATTGCCTGGGTCAAAGATTATCTGGCCAGTTTCGGCATCGACAGTTTGCTGGTCCATGACGAGACGGGTGCCAAGGCGAATCTGTACGCGACCATAGGCCCTCTCGACAAGCCAGGGGTCATGTTGTCCGGCCACACCGATGTGGTCCCTGTGGATGGACAGGACTGGTCAACAGATCCTTTTGTGTTGAGTCGAAAGGATGGGGCGCTTTTCGGACGGGGAACCGCCGACATGAAGGGCTTTATTGCCTGCGCGCTGGCTAAAGTGCCGCAGATGATGGAAAAGCCCCTGCTAGCGCCAGTGCATCTCGCGTTTTCCTATGATGAAGAGATCGGATGCATTGGTGTACGCCGGCTCTTGGATGTGCTGACGCAACAGCCCGTCAAACCTGCCATGGGCATCATCGGGGAGCCGACCACCATGAAGGTGATTAATGCGCATAAGGGAAAGCAGAGTTGGCGTGTCCATATCCGGGGGCGCGCCGCCCATTCAGCCTATCCCGTCGAAGGCGTCAACGCGGTAGAGATTGCAGCGGATTTGATTTGCCACATCCGTAATGTCTATAAAACGGTGCATGAGCACGGCCTGATCGATGATGGCTATCGCGTGCCCCACAGTACGCTGCATGTCGGACCCATTGAGGGCGGGCGGGCACTCAACATCGTGCCGGACGCTTGTGAATTCCGCTTTGAATTGCGGCATTTGCCAGAGGAAACAGCCGACAGCTATTTTCAGCAGATCGTATCTTATGTGGATCATGAGATCCTGCCAAGGATGCATGCCGTCGATCCGCAGACGTCGATTTCTATTGAGCCACTTGCCGGATATCCCGGACTCAATACGCCTGCCGATGCGCCAGTGGTACGCTTTGTGCAGATGCTCCTTGAGGACAACAGTAATCCTGAGAAGATCAGCTTCGGGTCAGAAGCCGGACTCTTCGGTGACCAGGTGAAGATTCCTTGCGTCGTGTGTGGTCCGGGCAGTATTCTGCAGGCGCACCGTCCGGACGAGTATGTGGAAGAGGCGCAACTGATGCAGTGCTGGCAGTTTATCGGCCGGTTGGTCTCGCATCTGCAGTCGCGGGGCCTGCAGCACTGAACCTGCGCTAGTGCGCGAGATCTAGAGAAAGTGATGATGCTATGAGAACAATTTTCAGCGAACAACATCGGTTGCGCGATGCGAAAACCGAACTGTATGGCGGTGAGTTGGTAAAGCCGTTTGAACGGCCGTCGCGTGCTGATATGGTTGTTGAGGCGGTGCGCACTGCCAAGCTGGGACCGGTGGAGGCGCCTGAATCCTTCTCAATGGATCCCGTGCTGAGGATTCATGATGCTGATTTTGTTGCCTTTCTTGAGACTGCCTGGAAGGAATGGAGTCAGACCGGATACGCCGGTGAGGCAATGGCATCTGTCTGGCCGGCAAGACGGATGCAGTGCCGGGCGCCCCGGTTTATAGAAGGGAAACTGGGCTATTACGCGCTCGCGGCTGAAACCTCGATCTCGGAGGGAACCTGGGAAGCGGCGGTGGTATCAAAAGATGTGGCGCTGACGGGAGCCAAGGCCCTGGTGTCAGGGGAATCCGGAATGTTCTCCCTGTGTCGCCCGCCCGGACATCATGCAGCGCGGGACATGTTCGGCGGATATTGTTTTCTCAATAATGCAGCGATTGCGGCCCAGTATCTTCTGGATAGCGGTTCGGAACGTGTGGCTATCCTGGATGTGGATTTCCATCATGGCAACGGCACGCAGGATATCTTTTACGAGCGCGATGATGTGCTTTTTTGCTCGCTGCATGGTGACCCTGAAGACGCTTTCCCTCATTTCCTTGGCTATGCAGACGAAATGGGATTGGGTGCAGGGATTGGCTATAACCGGAATTACCCGATGCCGCCCGGAACGCCTTTCAGTCAATGGCGCGAAGCCCTGACCGACGCCTTGAATCACATCCGCGAATTTGAGCCCCGGTATCTGGTGGTCTCTCTCGGGGTAGATACGTTCGAGCATGACCCGATCAGTTTCTTCAAACTCACGACTCTGGATTATCTGACAACGGGCGAACTCATCGGTGGATTGGGTATGCCTACCCTGTTTGTGATGGAAGGCGGATACGATATCGGAGAAGTCGGACTGAATGCCGTGAATGTTCTTAAGGGATTTGAAGCCTAGCCAGCATCGCACTATCGGGTCAGTTATTTTTTATTCATAAAGTTGAGTCAGAATTTTCAAGAGGAAAAAGCAATGTCAGCACCGCAAAAAAAATACGACACCAAAGCGCTGTGGGAGAAAGATCGTGACCACAATATCCATCCCTGGACCGACTTTGCTTCGTTCAAGGAAGAGGGATCTCTGGTCATGTCGCACTCAGAGGGTGCGTATGTCTTTGATTCAGACGGCAATCGCTTCATGGACGGCATCGGCGGTCTTTGGTGCGTCAATATCGGATATGGCAATGATGAAATGGCTGAAGCTATTGCCGATCAGGTGCGACAGATTCCTTACTATTCGACCTTCAATCACCTGACGACCCCGCCGGCGGCTACGCTGGCAGCGAAACTGGCCGAACTGACTCCCGGATCGCTAAACCATGTCTTCTTCGGGACCGGCGGCTCCATGGCGAACGACACCGCTATCCGAATCATTCATTTCTATTTCAACCGTCTGGGACAACCGAACAAAAAGAAGATCATCGCGCGCACCGACGGATACCACGGCAGCACTTATCTCGCCATGTCGATGACCGGGGTCACCTTCGACCATCAGGGTTTTGATCTGGCACCAGATCTGGTGCACCACATCCCGGCACCGAATACGTATCGGCGTCCTGAAGGTATGAGCGAGGCAGCCTTTTGTGATCAAACCGTGAGTGATCTGGAGAACAAGATCCTGGAACTCGGTCCTGAAAATGTCGCCTGCTTTATCGCCGAGCCGATTATGGGGGCCGGGGGGGTCATCGTGCCGCCGGCCGGATATCACCGGCGTACCCGTGAGGTGTGTGACAAGTACGATGTGCTTTATATATCTGATGAGGTGGTCACCGGGTTTGGCCGGCTGGGCCATTTCTTTGCCTCTGAGGCGGTTTTTGATTTTGTGCCTGACGTTATTACCTGTGCGAAGGGAATCTCCTCGGGATACCTGCCTCTATCCGCGACGATTCTTTCTGAAAAAATCTACGACGTGATCAGTGTTCCCCAGGCGAAAGGCGCCATGTTCACTCACGGATTCACATACTCCGGGCACCCCGTTGTTTGTGCGGCGGGGGTCAAGAATATCGAGATCATGGAACGTGACGATATTTGCGGTCATGTGCGGGACGTGGGGCTGTATTTTGAGTCTCAGCTCAAGACGCTCGGGGACTACCCTATAGTCGGTGATGTGCGGGGCAGTCACTTCATGATGTGTATCGAAAACGTTGCAGACAAGGCAAGCAAGGAACTTTTTGCGCCGGAGGTCGAAATTGGCAACCGGATCGCCCGGCATTGTCAGCAAAGAGGGCTGATTGTTCGGCCTATTGCGTACCTCAATGTGATGTCACCGCCATTGATCCTTGATCGTGGCCAGATTGATGAAATGATTGGAATTCTGCGGGCGAGCATCGAGGCTACGATGGATGAACTGGTTCGTGAAAACCTCTGGAGCGGCTAACAGGCATCTCGGCGTGGTGAGTGTGATGAGTGCCGCAAAAGTTCACTGCGACAAGGCGCAAATCTTTTAAGAGGTGATGGGGTGACACAGACTGAAAAACCCGCTCAGGATCCCTGGCTGCTGACGCCCGGCCCGCTGACCACCTCGCGTACCGTAAAAGAGGCAATGCTGCACGATTACGGCTCGCGCGATCAGCGCTTTATCGATATCAACCGCCACGTCAGAGCCCGTCTGGTGGAAATCATTGAAGGGCAGGGGTCGCACGTCTGCGTACCGCTGCAGGGCAGCGGGACCTTCGTCGTGGAGGCGATGCTCAGCAACTTTGTCCCGTCATCGGGGAAGGTTCTGATTCTCATCAATGGGGCATACGGTGCGCGGATGCAGGCGATTTGCGAGTATCACCGTCTTCAGTCAGATGTGCTGCAGTGGCCGGAGGACAAACCGGTCGATCCCGGCCAGGTGGCTGAGCGCCTTGCAGCGGATTCCGGTATCACACATGTTGCCGTGGTCCACTGTGAGACCACAACGGGCATCCTCAACCCGATCGAAGCGGTCGGAAGAGTGGTGTCGGAGGCAGGCAGGTCGTTGCTTATCGATTCGATGAGTGCGTTTGGTGCGCTGCCGGTATCGACGAAAGAGATCAACTTCGATGCTTTGGTGGCTTCGAGCAATAAATGTCTTGAGGGCGCGCCCGGAATGGGATTCTGCCTGGCGTCGGAATCTGGTCTCACAGCAACTGAGGGCAATTCGGATAGTCTATGTCTCGATCTTTACCAGCAGTGGCGGGGATTAGAGTCGAACGGGCAGTGGCGGTTTACGCCGCCAACCCACTGTATCCTGGCGTTTGATCAGGCGTTGAAGGAGTTCGATGCCGAGGGTGCCGTCGCAGGCCGGGGTGGACGCTACCGGGAGAACTGCGAGGTACTGGTCGCAGGAATGCGTGCCATGGGATTCGAGACGCTTTTGCCGGATTCACTGCAGGCGCCGATCATCGTTACCTTCAAAATGCCGGCGGATTCGGCATTTGATTTCCAGAGCTTCTACGATGGCTTGAGCGAAAGAGGTTATGTCATCTACCCAGGCAAACTGACCGTGGCGGAAAGTTTCCGGATGGGGTGCATTGGACGCCTTGGTATCAGTGAAATGCGCGGCGCGCTTGAAGCTGTACGCATTGTCATGGGGGAGATGGGCGTCGACTCAGGCAGTCCGGCTGACTGACTCAAGCCCGGCGCACTGAGCGTAGGCACCAGCAAAGATCAGATCAAAACAAATACAAAGCGAATCAGAGTATGAAGACGATATCCGTCAACCAGAGAGATTATGCGTGGCCCAAGCAACCCCTAGTGGTGGTTTGTGTGGACGGTTCCGAACCTGGCGGTGAAGGATCCGACCATGGGGGTTATATCGAGCGGGCGATTGAGGCAGGCCAGGCACCGTTTTTTGCGTCGCTTCGCGAAAACGCGACGTTCGGTTTTGCCGATTGTGTCGTGCCGAGCTTTACCAATCCGAACAACCTTTCCATTGTCACCGGAGTACCTCCGGCAGCGCATGGCATCTGTGGCAACTTTTATTACGACACAGAAAATGATGTCGAGGTAATGATGAACGACCCGGCGCTATTGCGGGTGCCCACCATTCTGGCAGGATTTAACCAGGCCGGGGCCAAGGTGGCAGTCGTGACGGCAAAGGACAAACTGCGCCGCTTGCTGGGCGTGGGTTTGGATATCGCTGAAGGAAATGCAGTGTGCTTCTCCTCAGAGCTTGCCGACCAGGCGACATTGGCCGAGCATGGCATAGAGAATATTGTCGATCGTGTGGGAATGCCGGTGCCGGATGTTTACAGTGCAGAGTTGTCCGAATTCGTCTTTGCCTCGGGGGTTGTGCTGATGGAGTCAATGCGCCCGGACATCATGTATCTGTCCACGACGGATTACATTCAGCACAAGCATGCTCCAGGGTCGCCGGTCGCCAACGCGTTTTATGCGATGATGGACGGATATCTGGCCAAACTCGACGCGATGGGTGCCACTATTGCCCTCACTGCTGATCACGGCATGAAAGCCAAGCATGCTTCGGCGGGTGAGCCAAACGTCATCTATCTCGAGCCGTTGTTCGTGCAGGCGGGATTAAGTGATTTTCGAGTGATTCTGCCGATTACGGACCCGTACGTGGTCCATCACGGTGCGCTGGGTGGATTCGCCACGGTCTATCTGGACAGTCATTCGGATCATGCCCGTGCCCGTGAAGCTTTGGACGGGGTGACTGGAGTCGAAAAAGTCCTGACCCGAAACGAGGCCTGTGAGTTGTTCGGTCTGCCTTCCGACCGCATTGGTGATCTCGTCGTGATCAGTACGGGTGATCATGTACTGGGCAGTGCTCCCGAGAAGCATGATTTGTCCGGCCTGAAGGATCCTTTGCGCTCGCACGGAGGACTCTCTGAGCAACGGGTGCCCTTTATTGTGAACCGTTGCCTTGAAGCGGATGCAACGGGTCGTCGTAACTTCGATATTTTTAACCATACGTTGAATCATGTCGTGGAGGATGATTCATGAACGACGCTGCCGAGATGGCCAGAGCCCCAATTCATGAGACCTTGCGGATCGGCGGTGAAAAGCCTGACCGGGATGAGCGTATCGAGGTCTTCAATCCTTGGGACAACAGCGTCGTGGGGACTGTCCCTTGTGCGACTCGGGAGGACGTTGCCCGGGCCTTTGATATTGCCGCCGCCTATACACCGACACTGACCCGTTATGAGCGCCAGCAGATTCTGATGCGTACCGCAGAGATTCTGACGTCGCGGCGTGATGAGATTTCAGATCTGATCACTGCGGAACTGGGAATCTCTAAACAGGATTCCCTTTATGAAGTGGGTCGGGCTTTTGATGTGTTCAGCCTGGCGGGGCAGCTTTGCATTATTGATGACGGTGAGATTTTCTCATGTGATCTTACGCCTCACGGCAAGCAGCGACGGATATACACCCAGCGTGACCCGCTGAAGGCAATCTCTGCGATTACACCGTTTAATCATCCGATGAATATGGTTGCTCACAAGGTGGCACCCGCAATTGCCACGAATAACTGCATGGTCTGTAAGCCGACCGAGCTGACGCCGCTGACCGCACTCCTGCTGGCAGATGTGCTCTACGAAGCCGGACTGCCACCCGAGATGTTCTCGGTCGTGACAGGACTTCCTGGGGATATTGGTGAGGAGATGATCACTAATGACCATATTGAACTGATCACCTTCACCGGAGGGGTGGCCGTCGGGAAGCATATCGCTAATCATGCGGGCTATCGCCGCACCGTATTGGAGCTTGGAGGCAATTCTTCTCTGATCGTTATGGAAGACGCTGATCTCGAAAAAGCGGCGGCAATGGCCGTACAGGGCGCGACGAAGAACTCCGGCCAGCGCTGTACCGCGGTTAAGCGCGTCCTTTGTGTTGAAAGCGTTGCGGATGAATTTGCGCCACTCGTGGTCAGCGAGGCGCAAAAGATCCGGTACGGTGATCCGATGTCTTCCGATACGGATATGGGAACCGTCGTGCACGAGGGGGCCGCACAACTTTTTGAAACCCGGGTTGATGCCGCCATCAGTGAGGGGGCTACGCTACTCTATGGCAACGAACGACAGGGCGCCCTGTACTCCCCAACCGTTTTGGATCATGTGCTGAGAAATGCGGAACTCGTCGTCGAGGAAACCTTTGGTCCACCCATCCCGATTATCCGCGTCAAGGATATCGATGATGCCATTGCAGTGGATAACGGGACGGCCTTTGGCCTGTCTACCGGGGTGTGCACAAATCGATGGGACCATATCACCCGTTTTGTGTCGGAACTCAAGACGGGGACGGTGAATATCTGGGAAGTCCCCGGATACCGCATTGAGATGTCGCCGTTCGGCGGGGTGAAGGATTCAGGACTCGGCTACAAAGAGGGCGTCATTGAAGCGATGAAAAGCTATACCACAGTGAAGACCTATTCTCTGCCCTGGTAGCGTAACGGCATCTGTGAGCCAAAGGGACCAAACCCGCGAGACTCACTGGCAGTCCGTCTATGGCCGCCGACCGGCGGATGAGGTGAGCTGGTACCAGTCACACCCTGATACTTCTCTTTCGCTGATTCGATCCTGCCAACTAGAAAAGAACGCAGCGCTGATTGACGTCGGCGCAGGTGCCAGTGTGCTCGTGGACCACCTGCTGGATGAGGGTTATTTGGACGTCTCGGTGCTGGATATCGCGAAAGCCGCCCTCGACCTAAGCCGGCGCCGCCTCGGTGCTCGAGCCGATCAGGTCCATTGGCAGGTGGCGGACGTGACCGAATTTTTGCCTGATCGCTCGTATGATCTTTGGCATGATCGTGCTGTTCTGCATTTTCTGACAGACCCCGAGCTGCGTGCTGCTTACCGTGCAGCGCTAGAGCAAGCGCTCGAGCCGGGCGGGCATCTTGTGGTGGGCACCTTTGCGATCGATGGGCCGACACGATGCAGCGGTCTTGAGATTGTCCAGTACGATGCGGCAAAACTGCTGGATATGCTGGGCCCCGAATT
>MDTD01028803.1_pt1 | contig 15238 bp, 15 predicted proteins | sample 811221 | NCBI WGS metagenome assembly MDTD01 (sample SAMN05326646, study PRJNA326480) | marine metagenome | isolation source: seawater | place: Pacific Ocean: South West | collected 2011
ATCAGATAAATAAGAAATCTTCTTTCTAGTTGTATTCAAAATAATCAAAGAAACTATAATAATCAAAAACATTCCTATAACACCACCCAAAGGTGCAACGTAAATTAAAGTTCCTAAAGCTGCTATCAATAAAAATATACACCCTATCATTTGCATTATTCTTAAAATTCCATCATTACCCCACATTAAAATATCCGTTTGTAAAAAATGAGATTTTCTAGTTGAATTATTCTCAGAAAACCATGTAAAAGGTGCTCTTAGACACTCATTTATAATTTCATTAGCAAGTCTAATTTGTGAAACCGCAACAAATTTTCTTACATTATGTTGTATAGAATAACTTATTGATAATGAGAAAATTAATAAAAAAATTGAAATTATTGCAAATATAATAATTAAATCATTTGCATCTTGATTACCAAAAAGATTTAATATGTATAAAAAAAAATCTTTTTTCATTATAACTTCTGGTTCAATTATCAAAGTAATAAAGGGCATTATTGCTGCTAAAGCAATCATTTCTAAACAACTTGAAATAAAAAGAAAAACTGAAACGATAATAAACTTATTTCTCTCTTTTACATTTAACAATCTTAAACAGGAAACAACCAGAGAAAACGTCTCTTTAAACTTTATAGTCCTTATACCATTCAAATTTTGATTTTTATTTTTCACATCTTAACTTGTATGAGAATTATGAAGAATTTTAACCAAAATTTGGTGATAATGGAAGATTTCTTTGCTTTGTTCTTCCATTTTTAAACCAGTATTCATAATTCGGTTTATCACAATGTGGATAAACATTCATAACAATTGATAGTCTTTCATAATTTGTTTTTGGAAAACCACCTTTATGGATACAGTTATTTCTAAATAACAAAACTGCGCCTTTTTTACTTGTAGGTTGCTTTATTTCTATATCGGATTTGCTTATATTTTTTCTATAAAAATTTGCCTTTTCATTTCTTATATCTTCTTTATTGTAATGCTCATTAGAAAAATTATTTCTAATATGTTTATTACAATCAAGAAGAAGTTTTTTAGAATTTTGCCAAGTAATAAACTCCATTGCGCCTTGATTTTTTTCAACTCCATTTGGATAAAACATTACATTAATGCATGTTCCTGGTGCACCATCACTGTGCCAAAGTTGGGAACCAATAGGTCTATTTAAAAAAGGAATACTTCTAAACATCACTGCAAAGAAAATTTTATAATTACTTTTATAAATTCTATTTAAAACTGGTTCAATTACTTCGATAAGGAGATTTTCAAGTTCTGGAAATGTTTTCAAAACGTCCGTTTTTAAATATATAGAATTATAATCTTCAATTTTTTTCCACATTATTTTTTTCTTTTTAATGTCTACTTTATTTGAAATTGATTTTCCAACAGTTTCCGTGACTTTATTTTGAATTAAAGTTGCTCCATTTTCTAAAAATTCATTAGCATTTTGATCTAAATTTGAATTATTTTTAAGTTTATAATTAATTTTAAAATGTAGTTGTGATTTATATAGGTAGATCTGAAAAATAAATGCCTTCCAAAAATTAAAAGTTGATTTGAATAAACTAATACCAATTAAAAACTTAAAAAATGAAAGCTTTTTTCTTATATACTTAAACATATCTTTATTTATACTCAATTTATTTTTTGATAATGTAATTTTATGAAATATAATTAAAAAAATATAGTTTTGCAATTTGTTTTAAATTATGTTTATCAAATGTAAATATATTGTACTCGGAGGCTTTTTTGAAAGAAGATAGTAATTTTCAACCAATTGAATTAGCTGACTATTACCCAAAAGTTGTTTTAAGACTCTTAAAAAAAATATTTAAAAACAAAAATAAAAAAATAATCTTATTTGGTTTTAGTGATAATATGAAATGGCTTTACAGATTATTAATGGAATCAGATATTAAGCCTATTTTATGCGATTGGAGAAAAAAATATATAAATTATGACTGTGGTGGAGAAAAGCTAATTGATTTTAAAAATATTAATGATAGCCATGATTATTTACTAGTTGTTTGTTTAGAAGAGATAAATATTTTGAATGAATGTATTACTTTTTTACAAAAAGTTAATAAAAATAAAATTAATGTTATTTATGATAGAAATGATCCAAACCTACCATTTAAACAAGAAGAGCCATACAAAACAATAGCTTTAAAAGCTAGAAAAAGAGCTGTTTCAATGATAAGTGATGCACAATTATTTGATTTAATACAATTCATTTCGCAAACAAAAAGAATTTCAGGTGATGTTGTTGAATTTGGAAGTTTGCATGGAGGCTCTGGTGCAGTATTGGCTGAAGCAGTTGAGTATTTTGGAATAAAAAATGTTTGGCTTTTTGATACATTTGAAGGAATTCCAACATCTAATTATGGCTTGGATTTTCATTGGAATGGGTCTTTTTCAAATAATTCTTATGCAGAAGTTAAAAATGCATTTTCTGATCTTAAAAATGTAAAAGTTGTAAAGGGAAATATTATAGAAAGTTATAAAATATTGAAAAATAACATTTCGTTTGGTTACATAGCAAGTGATACTTATGAAACTGGCAAAATTTTGTTGAGTTTTTTATGGGAAAGACTATCAATTGGGGGAATTATTTGCGTTTGTGATTATGGATCATTCCCTAATGCTATACCTCTAACAGTACATGTTAATAACTTCATAAAAAGTATTGAAGAAAAAGCCTTTATTTATAGACCAGACGAATTTGGTATTTTCATAATAAAGAAAAGCTAAGATGTTGATAAAATTTACATTTCTACTAAAGTTATAATTATAAACATTAAAACTGATTAAATATTCTTTAAAATGGAATTTAATAGAAAAAAATTTAAAACAATTTCATTTAACGACTTAGCAAATTATTCTGATTTGCCAAAAAAAATTTTTAATTTCGACTATACTGAAATAAAAAAAAAAATAAAAAAGAAATTATTAGGGAATTTAATGATGAAAAATGGGGATTGTTATATAAAAAATTTAAAAATAAAAATAACTTTTCTTTAACGGATGTCCAAAATGCTGAAATCGATTTAAGTTCAAAATCTATTGTATTTAAGAATAAAAAAAGGTTTTTTATTACTGATACTTATCATTCACTCAAAATTCAATTATCATTGTACGAAAAATATCTGTCTAAATATTCAAAAAAATCATCTAATTTAGTTGAATTAGGCGCTGGATATGGAAGTAAATTATTTCAACTATCTTGTTATGATAGTTTGAAACATTTAAAATTAATTGCAGGCGAGTTTACTGACTCTGGTTGTAAATTGATTAAAAAAATTTCATCTGAAATAAAAAAGCCAGTTCACGTTAGTGAATTTGACTTTGTCAATATAAACTCAAACCAAATAAATTTTCCAGAAAATAGTCTTATATTTACATCTTATTCTTTACATTATGCTAAAGGGCTTAAAGAAAACTTTATTGATTATTTATTAGAATCTAATCCGTCAGCAATTATATTTTTTGAACCAATATATGATTTTTTTGATGAAAAAAGTGTTCATGGATTAATGTGTAAGAAATATATGGAATTAAATGATTATACAACTAATCTCTATTCATTAATATCAAATGGATCTAGAAAAAATAAGATGAAACTTAAAATAAAAAAAAATATTTTCGGAAATAATCCTTTTCTTCCAATATCTGTTATTGAAATCATACCAGATGAATAAAAAAAAATACTACGATTACATATTTATTGGAACTAGCATAATAAATATGCTTGAAGCTATATATCAAAAACAAATAGATCAAAATTCAAAAATCTTATTAATTGATAAACAAGACAATATTGGTGGCGCTTGGAAAACTCTAAATATATTCAAACTAAAAAATGTTGAAAACGCTATACACTATTTTTTGCATGACAGAGATGGTCTTTTTTTTATGAAAAATATACTTAAATGGGACATTAAATTGTCTGAAAATAAATATAGAATATTTTGTTTTTTTGGTAAATTTTATATTAAGATTAATTATTCAATTTGGTTTGGTAATTTACTTCATAAAATCATTGAAGCTATATGTAATAATCATTCAAATATTCTAACTTCTATTAATTCAATATCCAAAAATTTATTTAGAAACAGAAGTTCATTTTATATAAATGGTGGAGCTGCTGAAATGATAAAGAATGTCAAAGTCATGCTAAATAATTTAAAAGTTGAAACAAAATTAAAATGCAATTTAAACAAAGTTGAAATAAACACAAATTTAAAAATGGTAAAATTAAAAACAACAAATGGTTATTTTTTTACAAAAAATTTGTTTATAAGTCATGGTTCTAGAATTCCAAATTTTTTAATAGACAAAATTAAATATAAAATTAAAGAAAACTTTTACCCCAGACCAGCATTTCATTTATATGTAGAAGATATAACCAAAAGTAAAATCTATGAAGGCATTTTTGTAAATGATCCTATTATAAAATACGTTCATGATGTATCAAGATATACTGACGACTCAAAGAGAATATTAAAAAAATTCAAAGTTTTTGTTTTTGCCTTACAATCTGATATAAAAAACTCAAAAGATCTAAAACTTATTTTATTTAATAAAATCAAGTTGGCAGGTTTGATAAGTAAAAAGGCAAAATTATTAAATCATAAATGGACTAATTATATATTACCCACATTACACGATAAAGATCTTGAGATGATTAAGTGCAAAAGTGAGGGAACAATTAAAATCCTATATACTGAAAATTTTTGTAGAGGCATTGGACTTAATTCAAAAAGGTGGAAACCAATTTTTTCAAAAATGAATTTGAAATCTTAAAGGTATATAATGTTAATTTTGATGCAATTTTTCCAAAATTTTCATTGTTTCTAATCCATATTTTAATTCTATTGGGGATTTATTTCCATTTTTAACAACATTATGAATATGATTAAGCTCTACAACAAAATCGTCAGGTCTATTTTTTTTAAAATCAAAAGTTTTAAAATTACTACTTTCATCATACACAATAATTCTATCATCATTATTTTTATAATGACAAAGCCATTCAATTTTACCTTTAGATCCTTGTATTAAAGCATTTTTTTTACTTGGGCTAGTAACTACATCTTGAATAACTCTACCAACTAAACCAGTATCTGTTTTTAAATTAAGTAGACAAGATCTGTCATAATCAACAATTTTTTCATTCGAATAATCCAACATAGCTTGTACTTCAACAATTTTTTTTGAGCCACACACCGAAGATAAATATTGCCATAAGTTCAAAGCATGAGAGTGTTCGCCAGAAGCACCTCCCCCTCTTCTCCAAAAACCTAAATAACTATCTTGTGGCCCTTCTAACCAAGGATGTGCTAAGAAAATTCCTTTCCAATGTTCTCTAAACTCTACGTCTAAAGATAAAATTTCTCCTAAAACATTACTTTTAATTAATTCCGATACTTTTTTTATTGAATTAGAAACAACATGGTCATAACCAACAAAAATCGGTATTTCAGATGAAAGTAATTCTTCAATAGCTTTAATTTCTTTAATATCTGGACTACATAAAGGTTTTTCAACAAGAATAGCTTTTGGCTTTTCATGATTAAAAACAGATAAAAGAATTTCTTTGTGCGTGTCTGGAGGTGTCCCAATAAATATATAATCATATTTTTTATTTATTGATTGATTTACATTAAACAAATTTATTGACTCATCCCATTTTCCATATCTAGTTGGATAAATAACATTTTTCATTCTATCTAACGCTTTATTATCTAAATCATAGACATCCACTTCCCAATTTAGGAGGCGTGACGCATGACTTAAGTGGTTTCCAATTGAACCAGCTCCATATATTTTAACTTTCATCTTAATTCCTTTTAAAAAATGAATTATATTTATTTAATACAAAGAATAATTTCTCTATCACTATCATTACCACTAATTACATTCACAGAAGAAAATTTTTTCTCTAAATGATATAAAAATTTCTTTAGATTATATCTATCTTTCCAAGCTTTATTAATAATTTGCTCAGTTCCATAAGCATTTGTAATTAACTTAAAATCTGTAATTAAACTTTTTCGTGTCAAATTATATAAAATATCAGAAACTTTTTCCCAACTAACTTTATTTACTAAGTATAAGTGATGTGTGAAGCCAAGCGCTAATACATAGTCACACTTTAATCTAGATATTTTGTCTAGATTAAGTTCATTAAAATCTACAATAGCTGGTATGATTGGTAATCTAAAATCATTTTTTAAATTATATAATCTATCAATTGTGCTAATATCATTGTCTATTGAAACTACATAATGGCCTGCTTTAACAGCTAGTATTGAAAAAAGTCCTTGATTTGATGCAATATCGAGAACGGTGCCATTCTTAAATTTTTTTAATTGATTATAAATAATATTTTGTCTTTTATCTAATACGTTATTTAATCGATTTTCTTCTTTCAATATGATTTCCTGTAAAGAAATTCCTTTATAATAACTTTTCCATTTACCATGTAATTCACTTGGTTTAATCAATTTTATTTTATTATATGTCTTTTTTAAAAGATCATATAAGAAAATCTTATCGCTTCTTTGAGACAAAATCACTATTTTAAATATTGTAAAATAAAAACTTAAACAAATCATTGGACCAAATTTAGAAGAAGATAATCTTGATAAAAATTTGAATGGTAATAATCTTATTGTCGAATTATCTAAATTTAGAAACTCTAAAACATTAACATGTTTCATTCTCCTGTAAGCATAAACTAATCTAGGATTTTTATTTTGGAGAATTAATTTTCCTAAAAAATTTTTAAAGTAAATATTAAAGCTTGGTGAATTCGTTTGAATTTTTGAAATATATTCATCAGAGTTTAAAACAATTTTACCATCAAATTGGATATCTAAGTTTTCTATTTTTGGAATTAAAATTGTAAAATTATTTTGAATTAATCTCATCCAAAATTTTAAAATTGCTTTATTATAATCTACTAACATTGTAGGAGGTATTTCTTCAATATTTAAAGTAAATCCTTTTCCAAAAATATTGTCTTTATTCATGTTATAGATAATATTTTTCATAAATTAAAAGCCTATTTAATGTGATAAACATTTAGATCATACTCATATAATAATTCAAATTTATAACTTTTATTTTTTAAATCTGGACTATTAAAACTCTTATATGAAATATAAAACAAATCTTTGAAAAACTCTCTTTCACCTAATAAAGAAAGTAAATCTCTTTCATAATAATAATCAAAACAAATTACAGTATCATATTTAGTGTTGTCTAAAAAAAGATTTTTTGGCTCTTTAATAATTCTCATTGAGAATGGAGTTAGCTTCAAAATTGAATTTGCTATACTTCTCAACTTTTTATCTTCTTCATAAGCAACAATTTGTGTACCTTTATAAAGAGCAAATATTGGAAGCAAACCAATTCCAGAACCTAAAATTAATATTTTTTTATTATTAAATATTATTTTTTTAAATAAAAATCTTCGCAATGGTTCCCATTGCCAATACCCTGTAACATATAAATTACCTAAATAAAAAGTTGGGATTTTTTTGTAAACTTTTTTAGAATTAATTGTATTGTTATCAAAAATTTTTTTTACTAACTTCGTTATAAAGCTAATACGATCATCAGAAGATTGTTTCAGATTATAATAAGAATATGGTATAATTTTATAATGTTTTTCAATTATTTTTTTATTTAATTTTTTATTAAATAACCTATAGATTAAATAAAATAATTTTGAGTGTTTTATTTTAAAAATCCCAAAGTTTTTTATCAATGCATCTAATATAGTGCAATTTTTACAATTCCCAAAATCTATAAGGCATATTTTTTTTTGAGCATTTACTACAAAATGCCTAGCTCTTAATTGAGGATGATAAATACCGCACATTGATAATTTTATAACACACTTCAAAATAGGAAAAGTTAATGATTTAAAGGTCCCTTTTTCATTTAATATGTCTTCAAGAATGATCCCATTAAAAAAATTTATTTTAAGTGCAACCCAATCTTTCTTTAAATTCACTAAATTTGGTTCATATGTAAATAATTTTTTATCAACTGCTTTAATAGATTGATACTCCTCTGTTACATTAGCTTCTTTAGGTATATATGATTTTGATCCAATGCTTTGAATTTTAATTATTTGTTTTTCATGTAAAATCACTCTATGAAATTTTTGCCATCCAAAATACTTTCTTGGATTTGGAAAGTTATCATTAATAAGATTAATCCAGTTTTTTTCATTTTTAATATAATCAAAAATTAAAATATCTAATTGATTTTTACTTTTCATTGATTAAACCAAATTTATTTAAATATTTTGAAGTAATAAATGTGCATGAAATTTAAAGGTGAATGATATATCATAAAAATATATAAATAAACTACTTTCTTAAATATTAAAATGAACGAAAAAAATAAATTAAAAGAGCCAATTATGATTTCTTGTCATGATGCAGGTGCTTCAAACCTAATTTTGTACTGGCTACTTCATAATAAATTTAAGTCTATATACTTTAACTTATCAGGTCCAGCAACTCGCATTTTCAAAAATTATTTTAAACAATTAAAAAATCATTCCTTAGATGAAAATCTTAAAAAAACCAAAACTTTAATTTCAGGAACTGGTTGGTCTAGCAACCATGAACACAAAGCTAGAATTTTCGCAAAACAAAATAAAATTAAATCTATAGCGGTAATAGATCATTGGGTTAATTATAAAGAAAGATTTAACTTTGATAACCAAAAAATTTATCCTGATGAATTATGGCTCAGTGATGATTACGCTTACTATTTAGCAAAAGAATACTTTTCGGGAATTATATTGAAAAAAATTAATAATTATTATTTAAAAGATTTAAGTGCAAAAATCAAAAAAAAAACTATTTCATACAGTGATAATTTCAACAAAGTTTCAAAGAATGTTCTTTACGTATTAGAACCAATTAGACAGAAATGGGAGGGCCACAACAAAATTCCAGGAGAATTTCAAGCCTTAAACTTTTTTCTTTCGAACATGCATGTTATTGGCTTAGATTATAAATGCAATATTTCATTAAGGCTTCATCCATCCGAAAAAAAAGGGAAATATGATCAATGGATAAAGCGTCAAAAAAACTTTAGCATAAAACTATCTCCAGATGATGAAGATTTAGAAACAGCAATTTCAAAATCTGATTGGGTTGTGGGTTGTAACACTTACGCATTAGTAATAGCTTTATTTTCTGACAAAAAAGTTGCTTCAACTCTACCTACAAATGCTCCAAATTGTGTTTTGCCATTTAAAAAAATAATTATGATGAAATCTTTTTTTGAGAATTAATTTTTTCTAATAAAAACCAATTAAAATTATCTAAAGAACAAATATGATCTCTTTTATATACGAAACCATAGTTTTTAATTGATAAGTCAGAATATAGATCTAGCATATCACCAGCAAAATCTCTTTTAAACAAACGTTCTTGATGACCTCTGTAATTTATTACTACAGGAATGTCATTAAAGTATTCAACCAATAAAATATATTTTTTTGAACTTTCATAAATTTTTTTGTAAGTATTTTCTAATTGCTCAGGATTAATATGAATAAGAACACCTTTAGTAAAACTAAAATCATATTGAGTCTTAATTTCAAATTCGTTTATGGAACAATTATCAACATTTGCTATATTTAAATTTTTTAACTTTTCAGCAGCTTTTTTATTAATCTCAACCGCCTGAAATTTACAATTAGGTAGTATTTTTTTTAAAGCTATTAAATTCAAACCAATATTTGAACCAAACTCAATTACACTTCTTACATTTTTACAATTTTTTAAAACTTTAGAAAAAAAATTAAAATTATAATCTACAATTTCTTTACTATCATTTCTTTTAATATATTCGTCACCAAATGATTTTTTCCAAAACTCTTCTTGATCTGTCATGATATAGTCCTTTAATACCGTCTAACTTTTTCAGTGAATTCACCAGTTTTATTTTTTGTAAAAATATCATGATTTACAAAAGACTCTATAATATTTACTAATTCCTCTTTATTTAATTCTAGATAATCTGCAAAATTTATTAAATTTTTTTCATCCACTTTTCCATCTATTTTTTTTACAATTGACAAAGCTTGAGCTCTACTCATTTCATTCATCCTTATAGCTATATTTAATTGATCAGTTGCTCTTCCATATCCATACTTCAAATATTTAATTCTTTCTCTAATGTCAATGTATTTCATGTCACAATTTTCATAATCTAACCAACTACCTTCAGGAGGTTTTGACAATGCTTTCCAACCTAAAGTTTTTACAAATTCTGTGTGCTTTACAGGATCCCATTTCATAAAATAACCGAGAAAAATAGATGAAACATCAGATTTTTTTAATTCACTGATTTCGGGATATTTCAGTAAACTTAAATCTGACAATTTTATTTCATGATCTACCATATCCTCTTCTCTTAATCCTCGCATCCCAGAAAATTCCTGCCTCCACCTTTTATCCATAGCCATTTTAGACCTGCTCTCTAAAGGACCTCCATATTCAAATTGAGGGTTTTCACCATATAAAATTATTGGTATAGAAAACTTTGAAGCTATATTTAATGGAATAGTAAACATACCTACATGATTAACCCAATAAGGATCACCAATAATTTCTAAGCCCTTTTTAACTAACTTTTTAATGATTAATGGATTCATTGTTATATGAAAATGATCAACACCAATCTCTTTTAATACTTTTAAATTATGAACCCCCACATCTGTTTGATCAAATTGATCAAATGTAATTGCTAACACATTTAATTTTAAAATTTTTTTTGCAACATAAACTTGCCATGTACTGTCTTTACCCCCACTTACTGGAACCAGACAATCATAATCTGAATTTTTACTTTTTAATTTAAGACTTATAAATTGATCAAATTCATTACGTCTTTTATTCCAATCAATATTTTCTTTATTATTTCCTCTTCTAGTGCCGTGTTTTATATCTGCAGAATTACATGAGTCACAAATACCATTATCATCAAAAAATAAATCAGGTTTAGTATTTGGAAATAAACATTTTTTACAATATTTAATCATTATTTCATTCTTACCAAAATTTTGTTTTTTTCTAAATAATTTTTTAATGAAATGATACTTTCTCCAACCCAATAAAATAAGCTTCCAGCAGCAATTGCAGACACTCCAGATTTGAAGCCATTTAGAGCATCTTCAAGTGAACCACATCCCCCAGACAAAATTACTGGTTTTTTTATTAATTCCTTTATATGATTTAGAGTGATTATATCATAACCTTTCATTAACCCATCATTATCAACAGAGTTGAGTAAAACTTCTCCAACACCAAATTCATTAATAAGTTTTACAAAATCATTTACTTTATGTCCCTTTTTCTCGTTATATGCTCCATAAACACAAACTGCATTTTCAGCAATACCAGTATAATCAATGCATCCCAAAATAGATTGATTTCCATAATTTTTGGATATTTTATCCACAAGTTTTTTGTCTTCAAAAAGCAATGATCTGATCATCAATTTATCTATACCACAATCGAATAATCTGCTTGCAATCTCAAAAGAATTAACGTAACCACCAACTGTCAGTGGCATATTTGCTATTTTTGCTATTTCACTAATAAGTTTATAGTTAATTTTTTTATTTTTACGCGCATCAATATCAACTATACAAAGTTCATCAGCAAGTCTATTTTTAAAAACTTGAACAGTCGATCTTACATCACCAACTATTCTAGGATTGCTAAATTTTACTGTTTTCACGATTGACCCATTTTTTATGAGTAATATTGGAATAATTCTTTTTTTTAACATATTATGTCTGAAAAATTTTTAAGAATTTTTTTTCCAGGAATATGGCTTTTTTCAGGATGAAACTGAATTCCAAAAATGTTATCCTTATTTACAACTGAAATAATATCATACTTATCAAACTTGGTTTTACAAAACTTAATATCTTCATCGAGATGGCAATGGAAAGAATGAATAAAATAAAAATTTTCTTCTTCTGTAATATCATTTAACAACTCAATATTATTTTGAATAATTATATCATTCCAACCAATATGAAATATTTCTCCATCTGAACAATTACCATTAATAGGAACAACTTTGCCTTTAATTAGATCTAATCCATTTATTATACCACCCTCAGACCCATAAGAAAAAAGTAATTGCATACCTATACATATTCCTAATAAATATCCATCACTTTTTACATGATCTATAATGGCCTTATCAAAAGATCTTATTTTAAGATCTTCCATTGCTGTTTTGAAACTGCTTGTTCCAGGTAAAACAATTTTTTTATACTTTTTTACTTCGGTGGCTTCATTCAAAATATCATAATCAATATTCAAATTGTCCAATATAAAACATAAAGATTTGATATTTGAATAACTTAATTTTATTATTCCTAGTTTTTCCATTATTGTTTAATAGTTTTAAGTTTTTTTTTAAATAAATGTATTATCATAAAAAATGTTTTGTAAAGATATATTTCCGTGAGTATAAATAGTAATAAAAAAAACTTGCAATGATTAAATTCTTAAAATCAGTCAAATCAAAATATCTTTTGTACAAACAAAATTTTATTTATAAAGAAGACATTAAAAAATTTTTTTTATTACTCCCCATTTTTAAAAGAAAAAACAAATTTCAACTTACAGGTAATAAAATTATTATAGAATTTTACTGGGATAATCCTGGTTATTGGTTTTCGATAGAGCTCATGTTAAATGCATTGTCTATAGATAAAAAAGAGTGTATCGGCGTAATATCTAAGAGAAATCAAAATTATTTTATAATTAGAGATAAATTAAAGTTATTTGGCATTACCCAATTTTTATATCTGGAAGATTTTAATCAACAAAAAAAGTTTGATAGTATTTTAGAGTCTATAAATTCTGAGAAAGATTTATTAAAAATTAAATTTCCATTTGGTTTTTCTAACGATATTATTTATGATGAGCTATGTAAATTACAAAAATCATCTAATATTAATGTTCGTAACAAACAATTTAAAAATAACTTAAAAAAAATTTTAGATGTAATACTAGCTTCACACAACTTAATCTCAAAAACTAAACCTAAACTGTTAATTACTAGTCATAATATGGGTGTATTTTTTGGTTCTCTATGTCATTTTGCAATCATAAATAATTGTAAAGTATTTACCTTAACAATAGAACAAAATAGTTTAAAATTTTTACAATTTAAAAACCCTAAATTACAGCACAAATATGGTAGTGGTCCATCTTTAGATTACTTTAATTCTATCTCTAAAGAAAAACAAAATTACTTAATTGGTATTGGATCTAATTACTTAAAAAAAAGATTGAACGGAAAAGTTAATGAAGTAACAGCTTTTTACGCCTATAATAAACGAAAAATGGTAAAAATTTCTAGAGATACGATAATGAAAAAATTTGGTTGGAATATTAATTATCCTATTTTGACATTATTTGCTTCAAATTACATTGATTTACCAAGATCATGTGGATTAAAGAGTTTTTTGAATTTTAGAGAATTTGTTCAAGAAACAATATCATTCATTCTGAAATTAGAAAATATTTACATTATCCTTAAAACTCACCCTGCTGATGAATTTTATCCTTTAGTAAAAAACTCAAGTGTTGAATATTACAATAATCTCTACAAATCTAATAGATTTAATACAGCTGATTTAGAGTGGGATAATACTAATTTAATAAATTTGTCAGATGGAATTATTACCTCTCATGGTACAGTAGGAATAGAAGCAACGCATCTGAGAAAACCTGTTTTATGCGCAAATGAAGGATGGTATGGACATATAGGCTTTGTTGATACAGCATTAAATAGACAAGATTTTTTTAATAAAATAAAAAACAAATTTTGGGAAAAAAAAGAAGTAACATTGTCTGAAAATAAAATAAAATCAGATCTTTTCTCTGGCTGGTACTATTGTGATCCTTGTCATGAAAAGAAATATTCTATACCAGACCCTTTTTTAGGAATTAAAAATTATAAAATAATGTCTGATTGGTTACAAAAAAATCAAAAAAATATACTAAAAGAAATTGTTCATTTAGAAAAATGGTCAACAACTGAAGAGTTTTCTTACCATGCATGGAAAATAAAAAATAATAGCTGGAAAAACCAAAATTAATTTTATCTATTTTGCAAATAGAAAGGTTAAATATGAAAAAAAATAATATTTTAATAATTGTAGCTCATACAGACGACGAAACTATAGGTATGGGTGGTACCATAAAAAAACATGTTAACCAAGGTGATAAAGTATTTGCCATTTCAATGACAAATGGAATAAGTTCTAGAGAGAAATCAGATATTGATAAAATTATTGAAAGAGAGCATGCTGCAAAAAAAGCAAGTGTTGAATTAGGTTTCAATTGGGAACAAAATTATAATTTTTCTGACAATGCTCTAGATAAGTATCCTTTAATTCAAATAATAAAATCTATTGAAAAAATTAAAAATAAGATTAACCCAAATATGATATATACTCATTCTGGGGCTGACTTAAATATTGATCACAGAATAGTTACCCAGGCAGTTTTAACTGCTTTTCGTCCGCTCCCCAAAGAAAATTGCAAAGAAATACGTTTATTTGAAGTAGTATCCTCAACAGAATTTGGGCATAAAGATATAACTAATCAATTTGTACCAAACTTATTCGTCTCAATTTCTGAAACTTGGCAAGCTAAAAAAAATGCTCTTATTGCATATCAATCTGAAATGAGAGAATACCCTCATATTCGTTCTATTAAAGGCATTGAGAATCTTGGCTATTTAAGAGGAACACAAGTTGGTATTTCAATGGCTGAGGCTTTTCAAGTCGTTCGAAAAATTGAGAGTTAAAATGAGATTAATAATAGCAAATTCAAAAAATTGGTTTAAAATTGATAATAAAATTTTAAATAAACACGAAATTTTTGTTATTAGTGAACCAACAAGATTAAAATTGGGTTTTATAAAAAAATTTAAACCTGATTTTATTTTTTTTCCTCATTGGAGCTGGATTGTCCCAAAAGAAGTTTATGAAAATTATAAATGTATTGTTTTCCATGCTGCACCACTTCCTTATGGAAGAGGTGGAAGTCCAATTCAAAATTTAATCTTAAAAGGATTTAAAAAAACTCCAGTTTGCGCTCTTAAAATGGTCAAAAAACTTGACGCAGGCCCAATTTACTCGAAAAAACAATTAGATCTAAAA
>MDTD01141326.1_pt1 | contig 15238 bp, 13 predicted proteins | sample 811221 | NCBI WGS metagenome assembly MDTD01 (sample SAMN05326646, study PRJNA326480) | marine metagenome | isolation source: seawater | place: Pacific Ocean: South West | collected 2011
AAGTTTTTGGCCAAATTGGAAAAATTCGCTTGAATGGAAAACTTTTCATAAAAATAAATTGGAGCAAAAATACTGGACCAAAATTTTTGATAAAGTTTATGACAACAAAATAGATAGTTGGGCCTACATATGGCAAGCTAGTGTATGGTATAATAGTGGATTAACTGTAACTCCAAATAAAAATTTAATTTTAAATATAGGATTTAATAAAGATGCTACACATACCAATGTGTTAGATAAAAATATTTCTGAAAATTTTTCAAGTTCGTTGCCTGATAATTTAAAGAGTCCAGATTCAATAAAAATAGATACGGATGCAGATTTTTTCGTTTTTAAAAATCATTTTAAAGGAAAATATAATTTTTTTCCTTGGAAAATATTATTGTACTTAAAATACTTTTTTAATGATCCTTATGGTTTCTCTATCAGGTTGTTTAAAAATTTAAAAAGTTTAAGATAAAATGATGTTAAAGAAAATTTATAAATATATTTATTATTTTTTTTTAGATATTTTGACATTATTCAGAAATTTAGATCAAAAGTATAATTTTATTATAATCACTCCAAGATTATTTTCAAAATTAACAAAAAAATCTTTAATTTTTGATAAATTAAATAACAAAATGTTTTTTCAAAATATAAGAAATGATTTTGATTTAATAACAATTCATGAAATTTTTTCAGATGAAAGCTATAATTTAAAAAATTTTAAAATTTGGAGCAAAATTAATGAGAAGTTTAATGGTTATTTTCAAAATAATAATACACCATTAATTATTGATTGTGGCTCTAATATAGGGTCTAGCTCGGAATATTTTAGACGGGTGTATAAGAATGCTGAAATAATCATGATTGAACCAGATAAAAATAATTTAGAATTTTCCAAAAAAAATGTATCAATTAAGAGTGAATTTTATGTTAACAAAGCTATTGCCTCAGAGGAAAAAATTTTAAAATTTTCAAATACATCAGAGGACAATAGGGCTTTCAAAGTTACAAACAATGGCAATTTAGAAATTGAGAGCACAACTGTTCAAAATTTATTAGATATAACTGGTGAAAACTTTAAACCATTTTTGATAAAGATAGATATTGAGGGATATGAAAAAAACTTATTTGAGAAAAATTTTATGTGGTTTAAATATTTTGATATAATCATTATAGAGCTTCATGACTGGATGCTACCAAACGAACATAATTCAAAAAATTTTTTTAGTGCTTTTTATAAAACTATTAATGATGAGATAAATTACGATTTTGTAGTATCAGGTGAAAATTTAATATTGTTTAAAAATGACTAATTAAAAAGTTTTTATGAATTATTCATTATCAAATATTGTAACTTTTTTTTTATTTATAGCAGGTTTATTTTATTTAATATTAATAAATTATAGTTTTGATTATATTTCATTTTCGGGTAAATTTTATTTATTTATATCGTACATTTTGTGCTCGAGTGTAATTTTATTTTATTTAATAAAAAGAAAAGCGCTTGATTATATACCGATCCTACCTTTGGTATGCTTTTATTTTATTGTTTGTTATTTAACAGGTAGTTTTTCTGGGTTTAATATTTTTATTAATCATACAATAGTAAATGTATCAGATTTAAAATTTGCGCTACAAATTTTAACTTTGGGTATTTTTTTTTTAATTTTTGGTTATTTTTCATTTTATAAGATATTTGGAAAATTAAAGAGAAAAGAATTTGAAATTCTGAACTTTTCTAAAATTGAAATTTTTTACTTTGGACTAATACTAAACTTATCGACAGTTATATTTTTTTATATTATTGAGATACAAAATTTATTAACTTTTACTTCACAAATAAAGTATGTTTTTTTGTTCTTGAGCTTTGGGACTTTCACAAGCTATTTATTTCATTCGAATTATGTATTTGAAAAAAAAAATTTTATCATAATATCATTTAAAATCTTATTGATTTTTCTAGAAATTTTAGAAGGTTCTTATGCCCTACCTTTTATAATGATTTTTTTAGATTATGTTTATTACTCATTTCTTAAAAAAAAATTTAATTTAATACCTGTAATTATTTTATGCTTTACTTTTCTTTTTATACACGAGGGTAAATATCAATTTAGAAATTTAACTTGGAATGTATATAATTATGATCGAAATCAAAGTATCTTAGAAGGTTCGAAAATCTTTTTTAACTTATATAAACATAATTTAAAAAATAATTTTGATATTAAGAATTTTTTTGATGTTAAGAATCAAACTTATAGAAGAATCAATCATAGTTTTGAGTCTTTAGTTATTGTTTCATCAAAATCTCCAAATGAAATAAATTTTTGGGATGGTTATTCTTATAAAATACTTGCATCAAAATTAATTCCTAGGGTATTTTGGAGCGAAAAACCTAATGATACTCTAGGAAATGCATTTGCACATAGATATCAAATTATTGATGAAAAAGATTTCCACACTTCTTGGAATATGCCTGTTTTAAATGAGTTTTATGTTAATTTTGGAACTAGAGGAGTTATAATTGGTATGTTTGGAATGGGATTTTTATTTGGTTTTCTTGCAAACTTTTTTTCTTTTAAAGATTCCAGAAATGTAGAGGGGATTATTTCATTTTATTTTTTTATTCCATTATTTTTTCTCGAGAGTCATTTATCATTACTGCTTGGAGCAGTCATACAGTCGTATATATTATCATTTATAATTTCAGTCTTATTTGTATTATTTTTTAGAAGGCTTAAACTAAATTTATACTTAAATTAAGATTATATAAATGAGTACTATTTTGAATAAAAGTTTATGAAAATTTCAAAAAAATCAAAAATCTTAATAGTTGGCTCTGGAGATAAATTTACATTAGAATATATTTATTTTAAAACTTTTAAATATCTTAATTTTGAGGTCAATCTTTTAAATTTAGAAAGTTCTATCAGTAATAGAGTAACCGCTAAAATGAAAATGACTTTTTCAAATATAAATCATTTTTTTTTACAAAAAAAAACTCTTAATTACTTTAAGCAAAATAAAAAAAAATATGATCTAATAATTTTTTTTAAATCAATATTTCTAGATAAAGATACATTAAAAAAAATTAAATTAATGAACAAGAATACATTAATTGCTAATATCTTCACCGATGATCCTTTTGATGTTTTAAATCCAGTTATTTCAAATAAAAAATTTTTAAGATGTATACCTCAGTTTGATGCATTTTGTATTTGGTCTTATAGGCTAAAAAAAAAACTTGAGTCGAAATTTAAGATAAAATCAATTTATCTTCCTTTTGGTTATGATAGTTTAAATAATAGACGATATGTATCATATGGAAAAAATAAAATTCAAATTAATTTTATTGGTACCTATGACAGTAATAGATCAGAAATATTAAAGTCGATTAAAATCAAAAAAATAATTTATGGGGGAAATTGGGAAAGGTTTAAAATAAATAATTTCAATGATTTTATAATTTCAAAACATATTTATGGACAAAAAATAAATAAAATAATGAATGAGTCAGCGATATCATTAAATATTTTAAGAGAGCAAAATTATACTTCACACAATATGAAAACTTTCGAAATACCTTCAAATAATGGTCTCATGTTGACAACAAGATCGAAAGAGCAAAATATTTTTTTTAAAGAGAATGTGTCTTGTTATATGTATTCATCTAAAAAAGAGCTTAATAGTAAAATTAATTATATACTTGCAAATCCTAAAAAAGCCAAAATAGTGAGAAAAAATGGTTTTAAACAAGTGAAAAAACACTCTTATACAAATAGAGTTAAAAAGTTGGTTAAAGAGCTAAACTCTCTTAAAATGAAGTTTTTAGCTTAGCTTTTCAATAAATTCTATTACAATTAATTATATGAAAATTTCGATAATAGTAGGAGGCAGATTTCACGCATTCAACTTAGCAGAACAGCTAGATCAAAATAATTATCTTAAACAATTAATAACAAGCTATCCAAAATTTTATATAAAAAAAAGATTCAAAATAAATGAAAAGTTAATGAAAAGTTTTTTTTTAAAAGAAATTTTACAAAGAAGTTTTTTAAATAAATTTTTTGATATTAATAATTATATAAACGAGTATTTTGACTACAGGGCTATGTCTAGCTTAGAATTTGATGATTTAGATATTCTGGTTGGATGGTCGAGTTTTAGTTATAATTCATTTTTAAAAGCTAAAGACAAAAAATGTATTACAGTTTTGGAGAGGGGATCTACTCATATAGAATATCAAAATGAAATCTTAAAAAAAGAATATGAATATCTAAAATTAAAACCAAAATTAATATCTGAAAAAATAATTGAAAAAGAAAAAAAGGAATACGACCTAGCGGATTATATAATGGTACCAACTCAGTATGCAAAAAAAACATTTATCGATAAAGGTTTTTCAGAAAATAAAATTATTAAAAATCATTATGGTGTAAATCTAGAGGAATTTAGCTATGACAGATCTGGAAAAGAAAATAATTCAAAATTTAGAGTTATTTATACAGGTACCATTTCTGTAAGAAAAGGTGTCTTATATTTACTAGACGCATTTTATGAATTAGAACTTAAAAATAGTGAACTTTTATTAATTGGTGAAATAGACAGGGAAATAAGTCATCTATTAAAAAAATATAAAAATTGTAAAAATATAATCTTCAAAGGATCTATGAATCAAGGAAATCTTAAGAAATTTTATAATACTTCAAACGTATTCGTTCTTAACTCAATTGAAGATGGATTTGGAATGGTTATTTTACAGGCAATGGCATGTGGGCTTCCAGTTATAACAACAACAAACACTGGAGGCTCAGAAGTTATTGAAGATGAGATTGATGGTTATATAATTCCAGTTCGAGACAAAGAAACTCTAAAAAAAAAAAATTTTATTTTTTTATGATAACCCTCAACGCTGTGTCGAGATGGGCAGAATTGCTAAAGAGAAAGTTACTAAAAAATTTTCGTGGACTTCATATGGAAAACGGCAAATAGATTTATATTCATCTCTTTTAAAAAATAATTAGGTATGAACAAATGTAGTGTTTTAGTAATTGGAAAAAAAAGTCTTTTATCAAATTGTTTTAAATCAAAAACTTCAATTCACAATGTTGATTTTATAAACCATAGAAGTATAAATAAAATTAATTTTAAAAAGTACACCCACATAATTAATTTTAGTGTAGACCCAAAAATATATAAAACAGACTATAACTCTACAAATAAGATTGATTTGAAGATTTGTAAAAAAATAAGAAATTTGAATTGTATTTATATTTTTCCATCTTCGAGATTAATTTATTCAAAATCAAAAACTAATATATATGGAATTAATAAAAAGAAAATAGAAAAGGAAATTACTAAAATAAAAAAAAAATTTTTAATTTTAAGAATAGGAAATATTTTAACTTACGACGTTTCATCAAGAAATTTATTTGTATCAAGGGCACTTAAATCATTAAAAAAACACAATTTTATAAAACTCGATATTTCAAAAGATACTTACAAAGATTTTATAGTTTCAGATTTGTTTGTAAAAATTCTAGATACGATGATAAAAAAAAAAATTGTTGGAAAATTTAATGTTTCCTCCAACATTTCGATTAGAGTAATAGAAATTATAAATCAAATCTTAAAAGGGTATGGTAAGGGAAAAATTATAATGCTTAAAAATCTCAAAAAAAATGATTCTTTTATACTTAAAAATAATAAGCTGAAAAAAATCGTAAGATTTAAAACTTCAAAAAAGGAGATTTTAAAGTATTGTTTTAAACTTGGAAAAAAATTGAATGCGTAAAATTTTTATAACTGGTGGATGTGGATTTATTGGATCCCACTTAACTGAATATTTTTTTAAAAAATATAAAAAATCTATAATTTATGTTTATGATAAAATTACTTATGCCGCTAGTGTCAAAAATTTAAGAAATATTTCAAAAAGTAAAAGATTAAAAATTATCAAAAAAGATTTAAGTGATTATAAAGCTCTTGAGAAATATTCAAAAAATTCTGATTTATTTATACATGCTGCTGCAGAAAGTCATGTGGACAATTCATTCAATTTAACAAATGAATTTATAATAACAAATGTGCTTGGAACCAAAAATGTTTTGGATGCCTGCAAAACTAATAAAGTTAAAAAAATTATTCATATAAGCACTGATGAAATTTATGGAGAAATATATAAATCAAGTTTTAACGAAAATTCTAGATTCAATCCTTCAAATCCATATTCTAGTTCAAAAGCTGCTGCTGAAATGATAATAAATGGTTATATTCATTCTTATAAACTGCCTGTAATTATTATTAGAGCTAATAATATTTTTGGAACTCGTCAACATCCTGAAAAGTTACTTCCAGGATCATGTTGGTCATTGATTAAAAAGAAAAAATTTACAATTCATGGAAAAGGTAATCAAAAAAGATCATTTTTATATGTGAAAGATTTATGTGAGGGTGTTTACAAGGTTGTAACTAAAGGAAAAAATAATAATATTTACAATATTGGATCTAAATTTGAGTATAAGAATTTAGATGTATTTAAACTTGCAGCAAAAGCAAATAATCTAAACTTCAATAAATTTGTGAAATACGTAAATGATCGCCCCTTTAATGATTATAGGTACAGTTTAAATTTTAATAAAATTATGAAATTAGGCTGGAAACCAAAGACTAAAATTGAAAATAAAATTTTAGAAATAAATGATTGGTATAAAAAAAATATTTCAAGATTTAAAAAAAGATAATTAATGAAAATTGGATTAGCCATTCATCATCATTCACCTGGCTACGGGGGTCCTTTCACAGTTTTGTCTGAGTCAGCTAAGTATTTGTATGAAAATGATATTGATATGAGAATGTTTATTAATCAAAATCAATACACAAAATTCAATTTAAATTTAAATGAAATAGTAAAATCAAGAGATTTATTTCATGTATTTGGAATTTGGGATCCATTTCACATTAGATTATTTTTATGGGCCAAATTAAATAAAAAAAAGATTATTATTTCAACACTTGGTGCCTTAGAGCCATGGGCATTAAAGCAAAAAAAATTAAAAAAAAAATTTGCTTGGTTTTTATACCAGAAAAAAATTTTAAATAGTTGTGATTATATTCATGCTACAAGTGATGATGAGAAAAAACACTTACTTGAACTGGGAATAAAAACTCCAATTAAAATTATTCCTCATGGGGTAATAATAAAATCAGTTCAAAAAATTAAAAAAAAAGATAAACCAAAAAGAGAAGCTCTTTTTTTTTCTAGGATTCACGAAAAAAAAGGCATTTTAGAACTGTTAAATTCTTGGTCAATAATAAGACCTACTAACTGGGTTTTGAAAATTTACGGTCCAGTTTCAGATCTAAATTATATGAACAAAATTAAGGCAAAAATTTTAGAGTTATCTTTAGAGAACTCTGTTCTTATTTTTGATCCAGTTTTTGAGTATGATCAAAAAGAAAAAATTTTTTTAAACTCAGACTGTTTTTTACTACCGTCTAAAAGTGAAAATTTTGGAATGTCAATTGTTGAGGCATTATCATATGGTGTACCAGTTCTGACCACAGAGGAAACACCTTGGAAAATTTTAAAAGAAATTAATGGTGGAAAGATTATTAAATTTTCTCAAAAAAATTTAAACTCTAGTTTAAAAGAGATGACCTCAATGAATGATGAAGAATTGATAGCAATGGGAAATAGAGGTAGAGAATTACTCAAGGAAAATTATGATATAAATAAAATTATTTTAGATTATATAAAATTTTATCAAGAGGTCTTAAATAAATGATTAGAGCTCTTAATTTAGTCAATTCAATGGATTTAACACAAGGTGGCCCCCCTGAGGTAATTCGAAATTTAAAAAAAAGTTTAAATAAAGACAAAAAAATAATTTCTGTCTTGTGCTTGGATAGATTGAAAATTTCTATGATATTGAAGTTAATATTTTCAAGGAAAGCAAGATCTAAAATTTTTAGGTTTTTGAGCAAATATGATATTATCCACTCTCACACTATTTGGTCTTTTAAAGTAGCTCTTTTAACTTTCTTTGCGAATTCTCTAGGGATTAAGGTTATTTTTAGTTCACATGGTTATCTTGATGATTGGTCGATGAGTCATAGTGTTTTTAAAAAAAAAATTTTTTATATATTATTTTTAAGAAAATTATTTTTGAGATCAAATATATTTTTCTCTAATATTGGAGAATATAAAGATTCCAAAAAAGAATTTAATTTTGCTGACAAGTTTGTAATACCAAATGGAATAGATTTTAATATTTTTAATAAAAAACAAAAAAAAAAATTTTTTCACAAAAAAAAAATTATTTACTTTGGTAGAATCCATGAAAAAAAAGGAATTGAAATATTATTAAAAGCTATTAAAAAATTACCAAAAAATTTTTTTGAAAAATTTTCTTTTGAAATAACTGGACCTGGAGAGTCTGATTATACTTTTAAAATAAATAAAATAATAAAAGATTATAATATCGATAATTACGTAACTATGCTATCACCAAAAAAAGGTAAAGAAAAAATAGATTATTTGCAAGACGCAGATGTATTTGTTCTACCGTCATATGAGGAAGGAGACTCTATTGCACTAAAAGAGGCGATGTCAGCATATAATGCTGTAATTATATCAGAACAATGCAGATTAGATTTAGTCGAGAAAGAAAACGCTGGTTTCATAATTAAAACTGAGGAAGAAAGTCTGAAAAATGCCTTATTAAAACTCAATGATCATGATTTAGAAATAATGGCAAATAATTCAAAAAAAATAATTAAAAAATATTTTGATAATGATTATTGTGCGAAGAGGGTATTAAAAATTTATGAGGACCTTCATACCGGTTCTTTTCTTTCAAAAGATTGGATATCAGATTAATGGAAGATAAATATATTCTAGGAATAAACTTTTTACATTCTGATACTTCCTCATGTATTTTTAAAAATGGAAAACTTATAGCGGCAGTAGAGGAAGAGAGATTATCAAGGATAAAACACACCTCTAACTTTCCAATAAACGCAATTAAATTTTGTTTAAATGAAGCAAAAATTGATATTTCTGACTTAGATATTGTTACTATTAATTCAAATCCATTTTCATCAATAGATAAAAAAATCTTATTTACTATTATGAATTTTAAAAGATATGTTCTTGCTCTTAAAAGTATATCAAATATAAAACAAAAACTAAGTATTAAAAAACTTATCTCAATAAACTTTAAAAAAAAATTCAATGGTAAAATTTTTTATTTAGATCATCATCTTTCACATATTGCATCTTCATCTTTTTTTAGTAATTTTGAAGAATCCGTCAATTTGTCTATAGATGGTTTTGGAGACTTTGCTAGTGCTGGATGGGGAACTTGGAAAAATGGAAAACTCTCTTTAGATAAAAAAATTTTATTTCCACATTCTATGGGAATTTTTTATCAAGCAATTACCCAATTTTTGGGTTTTAAAAATTATGGTGATGAATACAAAGTGATGGGCTTGTCCTCTTATGGCAAACCAGTATTTGAAAATGAGCTTTCCCAAGTTTTAATAAATACAAAATTTGGTTATGAATTAAATCTTGATTATTTTGTGCACCAAAATCAGTCAATTATTGAAAGCAATAAAGAAGGTCAGCTTAAATATAAAAATTTATATTCAGATAAATTAATTGATCTTTTAGGATCTGAAAGAATGCCCACTGATAGAATTAGTCAAAGACATATGGATTTAGCTAAATCAGCTCAAGTAGTGTATGAAAAAACATTATTTAGTTTGCTTAATAATTTGTATAAAAAATATAAAATTAAAAATCTAACATTATCAGGTGGTTGTGCGATGAATTCTGTTGCTAACGGGAAAATTTTAAAAAATACTCCTTTTGAAAAAATTTATATTTCTCCAAACCCTGGAGATGCAGGTGGTTCTGTTGGATCAGCCTTATTATTTCTCAATAACAAAAAATATGAAATTCATAAAGATATAAACTATGCGTACCTAGGTAAAGAGTATCAGAACGATGAAATAGAAAATATTATAATTAATAAAAAATTAAAAAAAGATTTTTTGGTTAAAAAATTGCCTGAAGAGGAATTATTAGATATTACAACAAAAGAATTAAGTAATTCAAAAATCATTGGCTGGTTTCAAGGAAGCATGGAGTGGGGAGCTAGAGCTTTGGGCAACAGATCTATCCTAGCTGATGCCAGAAATCCAAATATAAAAGATATAATAAATTCTAAAATAAAAAGGCGTGAAAGTTTTAGACCATTTGCTCCAGCTATTTTAGGCGAACATATAGAAGACTGGTTTGAAACAAATAAAGAAGTTCCATATATGTCTGAGGTATATAATATTTTAGAAAATAAAAGAAATGATTTACCAGGTATTACACACGTCGATGGCACAGGTAGACTTCAGACAGTAACTGAACTAAACAATCCAAAATTTTATAAACTTATAAAAAAGTTTTATGAAAAAACGAATATACCAATTTTATTAAATACCTCATTTAACGAAAATGAGCCAATTGTAGAGTCTCCTATCCAGGCAATAGATTGTTTCAAAAGAACCAATATGGACATTTTAGTTTTAGGAAACTGGATAATTTTTAGACAATGAAAATTTCAATTATTACCGTTTGTTTTAATTCTGAAAAGACTTTAGAAAAAACAATTAATTCAGTTTTGTCACAAAATTATAAAAATATAGAGTATATAATTATTGATGGTGGGTCTGATGACAGTTCATTGAAAATAATTGATAAGTATAAAGACAAAATTACAACCATAATCTCTGAAAAAGACAATGGTATTTATGATGGAATAAACAAAGGAATTCAAAAAGCTTCAGGTGATGTAATTTCTTTGATACATTCAAATGATATTTTTGTTGATGAAAATGTAATTTCAAAAATTGTAGAATTTCTCAAAAGCAACCCTGGTTTTGATATAATTTTGGCAGATCTTGCATTTAAAAAAAAATTAGAGGACAAAAAAATAACAAGATACTATAGTGCCAAAAATTTTAGGCCATGGATGTTAAGAATTGGTTTTTCTCCACCACATTTATCAGCTTTCTTTAAAATTAATGTTTTTAAAAAAGTTGGATTATATAGAACTAATTTTAAAATAGCTGGTGACTTTGATTATTTTGTAAAATGTTTTTTAAATCATAGGATAAATTTTACTTATTTAGAGGAATGCGTCGTAATCATGAGCACAGGAGGAGCAAGTGGTAAAAATATTTTAAGTTATTTCATTTCATCTAAAGAAATAAATGAGTCATTAAAATCAAATAAGATTTATTCAAACATATTTCTTACTTTTTTAAGATTTCCACTAAAACTTATTCAATTTATATTAAGAAAAAAAGTAAAATGAGCTATTTTTTTGAAAAAAACATATTAAACAATTTATATATTTTTTTACCCGTCGTATTAATAACTGGTCCATTTTTACCAGATTTATTTGTAGTGATAATATCTTTATATTTTGTAATTGGAATAAAAAATTTTAAAGATCACAATATTTTTTTAAAAAAATTTTATTTAATATTTATTTTTTTTTATTTTTCAATATGCTTGTCATCAAGTATTTCTGATTATAACACTTATTCATTAAAATCTTCAGTTACATATTTAAGATTTGGATTATTCGCGATCGGGACATATTTTTTAATTTCAAAAAACGAAAAAATTATTTTAGGTTTGGCAAAAGTATTTCTTATAGTTTTATTTGTTCTTTTTATTGATTCAATTTTTCAATTTATATTTGGATTTAATTTGATTGGACTTAAACATGACCACGATTATAGAATCACTAGTTTTTTTGGAAAAGATGAGATTTTGGGTAGTTATATAGCTAGATTATTTCCTTTTATAGTCTCTGTATTAATCTATTCTGAGGAAAATTTTGATTTCAAATTAAGTCCCTTTTTATTAATATCTTTATTTTTAGCAGCTTCATTAATAACTATTTTAAGTGCGGAACGAACATCATTTGTATTATTGATCTTAAGTATGATTATGATGTTTTTGACCTGTAACAAAATAAGAAAATCAATTCTTTATATTTTTATGATAGTTTTATTTTCTTTAACCTCAGTTATTTTATCAAGTGAAAGAGTAAAAAATAGAATGTTTGATCAAACAATCAATCAGCTTGGTTTTACATCAAATAGTGAGAGATTAGTGATATTTAGCAAAACATATGAAGGACATTACATGCTCGCTTTAAAGATGTTTAAACAAAAACCAATTTTAGGTTATGGGCCCAAAACCTTTAGAAAATTTTGTTCTGAGTCAGAGAATTATCTAAATGAAGTTGCATGTACCACTCACCCACATAACGTAATGATGCAATTATTAGCAGAAACAGGGATAATCGGTTCAGTAATCTATCTTTCTATCTTTTGCTTCATATCATTTAATTTACTTAAGATTGCAATTAAAAGTTTTTTTTATAAAGATAATAATATGCAAAAGGATTATTTAACATTGATATATATATTCTATTTCATAAACTTGTTTCCGATAGCACCATCGGGCAATTTTTTTAATAATTGGTTATCAACAATTTATTATTTCCCGCTTGGCTATATGATATTTTTATTAATTGATAAAAAAAAAATTAGATGATTATCTATTCTGTTATCTTAATTACTCTAAATATTTTTATACTATTTTCATTTCAATATTTATCTAAAACATTTAAATTAGAGGATAAGGGTGATGGAATAAGAAAATTTCAAAAAAATCCTGTTTCGCTATTAGGGGGGTCGCTAATACTCTTCAACATTTTACTAATAATATTTTTGGATTATTCTTTTAAGAAACACATAATTTTTGCTAATTATTTTGAGACAAATAGAGAATTATTTGCATTTGTTTTTGGAATAATCTCATTTTACTGTATTGGTTTATTTGATGATAAATATAGATTGTCTGCAAATTATAAACTTTTTATTTCAGCCTTTTTCATTTTCATATTTATTTTGATTGATGACAATTTGGGTATCAATTTTTTAAGGTTTTCATTTTTTGAACATGTTATAGAGCTTAAATCTTTTTCAATTTTTTTTACATTATTATGTTTTCTTTTATTTATTAATGCTCTGAATATGTTTGACGGGATAAATGGTCAGGTGGGATTTTATTGTATATTAATTTTTTCTATAATTTTCTCAAAGAATATTATTCCGGAATTTTGTTTAATATTAATTATTTCCTTATTTTTCTTTTTAATTTTAAACCTAAAAGGCAAGGTTTTTTTGGGTGAAAGTGGTGTATTGATACTAGCATTTATAATAAGTTATATTTTTGTTAAATCAAACAGTATTGAAAAAAATATCTTTTTTGCAGATGAGATTTTTATGATAATGGCTTTACCAGGTATCGACATGTTTAGATTATTTATCATAAGAATTTATAATGGTAAAAATCCTTTTTCATCAGATATGAACCACATCCATCATCTAATTTTAAAATATTTTTCAAGAACAAAAACTTTTTTAATTATTTTTTCGTACATATTCGCAACAACGTTATTATATTTTGTAATTGATTATAAGTTAATATATATAATTGTTTATATATTAGTTTATTTATTGATTGTATTTTCACTAATGAAAAAATTAAAAAATTGAAAAGGTTATTAGACATATCAATCTCTTCAATATTGTTTTTACTGCTAATTTTACCTTGTTTGATAATTTGTTTATTAATTATTTTAGACTCAAAAGGTCCTATATTTTATAAAACAAAAAGGGTTGGACAAAATAAAAAAATTTTTCAAATGTATAAATTTAGAACAATGGCGGTAGACGCCCCTACTATTAATTCTAATGATTTAAAAGACGCGAGTAAATATATTACAAAAATTGGGAGAGGATTGAGAAAATTTAGTTTAGACGAAATTCCTCAGATTTTTAACATCTTAAAAGGAGATATGTCTTTAGTAGGACCAAGACCAGGTCTCGAGAGTCAAAGAGATTTAATTGAAAAAAGAGATTTGTATAAGATACATGATGTAAGGCCAGGATTAACTGGGCTTGCACAGATTAATGGTAGAGATAATCTTAATATAAATAAAAAAGTTGAGTATGATAAATTTTATAAAGACAATCAATCAATTATTCTAGATCTTAAAATTTTAGTTCAAACTTTATTTGTAGTTTTAAAATCAAAGGATATTAAACATTGAGAAAAAATCTAAAAATTTTGATGTTAAGTCATACGTATGTAAAGAAAATTAATCTTTCATTATCAAAAATTTTATCTCAAAAAAAAAATTTAGATATTGTATGTGTTGTCCCAAAAAAAATTTTTCAAGGCAAAGATAAAATTTATCCTGACTATAAAAAAAGTGAAATTACTTTTAAATTAATTAGGTCTAAACTTGTTAATAAATCAATTAGAACTCAGTACTTTGAAAAAATTAGTGCAATTATTCGCAATGAAAAGCCAGATATTATTTTTTTAGATAATGATACTGTTTGTTTGCAATCATTAATTTTAATTTATTGGTCCTTTTTTTTTAAGTTTAGGCTTTTTTATTTTTGTAATGAGAACAATTTAATTAATATTTTGTCATCTTTTTCCATAAAAAAATTAATTAAGTTTTTAATAATTGGTATATCAAATATCTTCATTCAATTTAAAATTGAAAGAATATTTTGTTATTCAAATCAAATTAAAAAAAATTATGATTTTTTTGGATATAGAAAAAAGACAACAATTGTTCCACTTGGCTATGATAAAAATATTTTTTTTCTGAAAAAATTAAAAAAAAATAAAATTTTTAAAATTTCCTATTTTGGTAGAGTTACCTATTCAAAAGGTATCCATATATTAATTGAATCACTTAAAAAATTGAAAAATTACCAATGGCATCTGATAATAGACATTGATCATATAGAAGATAAACAATATTTTATAAAGTTAAAACATGAGCTCAAAAAGAATTTTTCATTTGAAAGATATAGTTTTATCAAGTGTGATCATTTTCAAATTGCGAGATATATGAGAATGTCAGACGTTGTTGTATTGCCGTCTATTCATGAAGAACAATATGGCAGAGTTATACAGGAAGCCATTGCATGTGGTAATGTTGCAGTTGGCTCAAAAATCGGAGCTATTCCAGAAATAATTAAAGATCAAAATTTATTGTTTCAACCTGGTAATTATCAAAAATTATCTTTGATTTTAAAAAGATTATTTAATAGACGTTATTATATGAAAAAATTCAATAAACAATTTTTA
>MDTD01181236.1_pt1 | contig 15238 bp, 7 predicted proteins | sample 811221 | NCBI WGS metagenome assembly MDTD01 (sample SAMN05326646, study PRJNA326480) | marine metagenome | isolation source: seawater | place: Pacific Ocean: South West | collected 2011
GGGCATCCAGAGAGCTCTTTGATAGAATCTCCGTCTTCAGAGATAGTAACTATATTTGTAGACATTGATAACGCCGTTTTTAGTGACGGCACACCTCTAACTAACGCAAACTTTAGAGTAAAAGTATATCCAGAAGATAAAACAGACGCATCAGCTGTAACTCTAGCAAATTTTAAATCAAGTACAACTGGCACTTGTTATATAAATTCTGTAGAGCCTGATGGAAATAGTATATCTTATAATGATACCGATGATATAAACAACGGAACTACTCAATTTAGTTTAAATTTTACAGATGAAGCTAATGTTGATCCCACTCCCGAAGTTCAAACAAATGGAATATACAATCATAAATTTTTAATAAAAGAAAATGGAGTAATTAGAATACCTGAATATTTTACTGTTGATGTTGAATTATATTATGATAGTGGTTTAATTAATCATGTTGCTAGCCGTGAATATCATGCAGGAGATGTTGTATTGTCTGGAGGTAATAAGTATACGGCAAAAATAAATGTTCCTGCTAATACAGCTATTTCAAGCTCTACTCACTGGAATAATGATGGCGCTGGCACAGACAGATTAGTTGCATCGCAAAGAAAAATTATAGAATCATTTATCGAGCCAGCCAGTGCTATAGCTTATGAGTTAAAGGGATCACCTAGTTCGCAAGTAATGCAAAATAGTCTAAACGGATCTGGAGTTTTGTCGGAAGTAAATATGTTTGCTAATTATGGCACTGAAGCTAGAATTAGATTAGATCAAACTGTATCAGATGTATGGGCGTTAAATGGACTAGACGAAATCAAAATATACAGGGAAATGATACTGGGCGTTACTCCTACAAGCTATGACTCTGCGAAAGCGTATGTTGCTGGAGATGTTGTAGTTCATAATAGTAATAATTACATGTGTGTGCAGGATAATACTGGAAGCGTGCCTCCAGCTGTAAGTGATTATGAAGTAACAATTACAGCATCAACAAAATGGAATCCTGTTAGTAAAATTTTAATAGGCAAAGCTAATGCTGTAAAAAATAAAATAGAATATATAAACTTTAGACTTTCACAAGAAGGAGCAACGACTCTAGATACTGCTAATAAATTATATCGAGAGAGTTTTGGTTATGATAAAATCGCAGGACTGCAAATAAAATTTTCAGCGTTTTACGGATTAAATGAAATCGCCGCAGAAACTGTGGATATGGTTCCATCTGGAGTAAACTCGGGAGTATTAACTTTTCATAGTACTACAGCTAGAAATGATGCTGATTTATTAAATGTAATTGAGCGTTCAATTGGAGTTTCTGGGACAAATCGACAAATCGCAGCATTTGGACCCAATGATAAAAAGACAATATATTGGGAAGCAAACTATAGTTCTGGAAATAATAATACGGTTCAGATATTGCAAGGTACTATAGAGCTAGTAGCTGCTAGCGGGGAAACTTTAACTAAGGGCAATATTACTGTAAGTACAGACACTACTAACGCTACAGGTTACGAAGCTATTGTTGATGTTGATAATACAAATGATGTAAGAAGAATATCTTTATTAATTAAATCTAGAGAAAGCGGGGCATCTGCTAAAGAAGAAATATCTATAGTAAACGAAATAGATGTACCTAAGAACCTTAATGTTGTGCTACCTAGGCAATTTATATTTTTCTCTAGAGAGCAAGGGTCTGTAAAAAATAATATATTAAGACTAGAGAATATCGTACCATTTCAAGTTTTATACGGACAAGATACAGCACCAATTAATAGTGATGATGTTCTTGTTGTTGTTCCTAGTTTTGGGTATATTGTGAATGGAAAAGCTTTAATTGGGTTACTGAAAGGAGATCCTTATACCGCAACGATGAATTTTGGTACAACTGCTGGAGATTATACTAATATTGCAACAGATATTCAAAATACTTTCGGAACTTATCCTGCGTCTTTGCCTGGAGACAGCGCGCAGGAATATCAGATCTTTAATGAATCCGGTGACTGGTCTTTTAAAGAAAAAAATGAAAATGGAAATTCAACAACTATTATTATAAACGATAGTGATGATTATTATTATTTTATTCCAAAATCTGCAGTAGGAGATGAAGCTGCCAAAAAAGCAGGAAAGATCAGTTTAAAAGCTACATTAAATATAAACGACCAAGGTATTACAGCTAGAAAAATAACACATAAAGACGTACAACAACTTAATATCATAGAGTTAGCTAAAGACGGAGAAAATCCATTAGTCTCTGCGCTAACAAATTCTTCGGTTACTGGTAATGCTGATGAATCAAAGAACATTGTAAACGCTACAAGAGGGGCTGGGCTGTCTGAAATAGAAATCTTTAGAGGCAATAAACAAGTTTTCCTAGCGCCTAATAGAATCACTTTCTCGAATCATATATTTACTCTAGATACTGCTGTTAATTACATAAAATACGATAAAACTTCAAGCGGCAATATGAATGCCTCTACTGCTCCTACTTCTTTTTCATTACAAGACCCAGAAAATAATGCTATCACTATATCAAGTTCTGCAATTAATAATTACGAAACTATATCTTTAAACGATATGAACGCTACCAGATTGATTGTAGAAAATACAACCACTTTTTTGCCTAGCGATGACGCTCGTAAGAAAAAAATGGTATTTTTAAATTCTGCGGGTCAACCTATAGGGCATTTTACTTTAAACTGGCAGCAGGATGGATACGACGTTTCTCTTTCAGAAGATGATTTTATACAGCCATTTTCTGCTGTTGATTCTGCTGCTAATGATATAGATTGTAGTGTTGCTAATTTGAGTTTTGATAAAGATGTCGGTACTACAGAACCCGCTACGCCACTAATACCCGCTGCCACGAAGCCTTTAGTAACTTTGTATACAAGAAACAATTTAATTGAAGCATGTGTTGACTTAAGTGGTATGAATGAATTAAATGCAATTAAAGATACTGGCGGAAACATTCACACTTCTATGTCTTTTGGATTTCCAGTTAAAGTATACATTAATAAATTGTCTCAACTACAAACTCTTGTTCCTAGAATGAATTTAGGAATCAGCCAACAAGGTAAAGCTGGCCCTAGTTTTCAATTTAGAGGAGGGTATACTCCTGAAGCGCATTATTTTGGAGACGATGTTAGTCAAGATATGGTGTCATGGGAAGTTACTGTCGCTGGGCAAAAAGATACTAAATTTTATTATGTGATTAGAGGAGCTACTTCTCAAGGGAGTACAAACAAAGGATATGATAGCACAACTCAACAAACTACTAATTATATAAGAGGAATCGCCCCAGCAGATTTAGATGGAGAGCAAACAACACCGCAACAAAAACAATACTGGCAAGAAATAGATAATGTTCTTCAGCCTACAGCGACAAGCTTGTTGCTTGCGGATGATATACTTGTAAAAAAAGGTATAGTTGTTGGTATTGATACTGCAATAGAGTCCGCAGGCTCTGGGCAATCTGGATTTATTGCTAGCCAATTAGAGCCAAGGTTTATTCCTGATAATCCAAGAGGAAATATTGTAGACACTGATGATATAACAGACAGTAGTGGTAATCCTGTGACTGGCGCAACGAGAATTGAGGCTCAAGTTTTTGACGGTGGAGATTTTATTGGGCTTAGCGATCTAAGTAAAGCTGTCGCCTCGGGAAAAACCTACAAAACCCCTCGAGATTTTCTTCCAGGATTTTTCTTAGGGTCTACTGCTGCGCAATATTTAAAAAGCTCAGGTAATACGTATGAAACTTATTTAACTTCGCAACTAGAAATGTACAGTCCTTTTGGTAATTATTTAAGATGGGACGGTAAAAATTTAATTATACGAGGAGGCATCATAGAAGCTTCAGTAAAAGACGATTTATTTGGAGTTATGAGTTCTTCGTCTACAGCATTAACTTTAAAACCAACTAACCCTCAAGTAGGCAATCAAACATTTATTGGTGGTGGTTTTAATAATAAAATATTAAATGAAGTTGACCTTAGTAATCTTGACTCAAGCGGAAATATGGCGGCTGCTTATTATGGAACTTTGGCATCATCTATTGTGGGTGGAGGTAATAATGTAATCTCTTCTTATGGGATTTCATATCCTGCCAGATTTTCATCTATTTGCGGCGGGTTTGGTAACGCTATAGGTGATTCTTTTTCAACTATAGGAGGAGGTTATTATAATAGCATTGGAGTAGACAGAACAGAGTCTAATTCAGGAGTTAATACTTCAGGAATAAATGCTGTACTATCTGGTTCAAACAATTCAATAGAAAATTCTAGTTATTCATTTATTGGTTCTGGTTTTGCAAATACTATTGATCATTCTATATATGGATCTATTATAAATGGATTTAATAATTATATTGGCGGAGGAACAACACAAAGCTCTATATCTCCTTCGAATATAACTTATAATACAAATGATGTTGTTACCGAAGTATATGTAAAAGGGTTTGCTTCAGTTGATGGAGTAAATACAGATGTTTTAAATAATGCCGCTGTTACAAGTAATCAAAGATATAAAATTATTTTACAAGAAAAATTTTCAGATCCTGGAAAAATTAACGATGAAGTTGGTAAAACTCATCCGTCCTACGTAGCAGGTTGGAGAACTGATACTGATTTTAATTTATATAAATCAATTAGTTCATACAAGCTTTACTTGGGTTTTGATAAAGCTTCTCAATATGCTAATGATGCGTTTAATATATTTGGAGAGCTTTGTTTTAATGAGTCGCAACAGCAAGCCGCTTCTTCTCCAGAAAGAACTTTTGATACAGGATATATAACTGAAAATGAAAAGCCTGTATGCATAAGAGTAGGAGATAGCACTCAGCAATCTACAAGAAATTTCAAACTTGGATTTATTGATGGTAATCAATTTAAATACTGCATTGTAAAAACTCACACTAGTTTATGGCCTTATATAAAAATTAAAGGGCTTGATAATACTTATAAAATACAAATAGACCAAAATACTAAACAGGTTAAATTATCAAATAAAAGTGATGTTCAAAGTAGTTTTGAGACTGCAACATATAGAGCCCAAGCGACGCTTGGTGCCGCTGATCCCGCCGTTACAGATTTTCAAGCTAATACTACTCTAGACACGCCAACAGAAAAAGAAATATCTGTAGCTGTACCTGACCCTTCTTCGTCTTCTACGGGGCATTTTTCTTTTAATAGTATATTCGGAGGAGATTACAATCAAATAGTTTCATCAAGAAGATCTACGGTTGTTGGAGGACGTAATAATAAAATAAAATTCATTGAACGAGGCTTAATAAGTGGCGTAGATAACCTTATTATTGGGGAGCAAAAATCCTCAAGCGAATCTTTAGCTCAAGGTTTTATAGTATTCGGCAGAGATAATCAAGCAGTATTATCTTCTTTAGGAGAAAGTTCTACTGCAGCTTCTTCTGGATATACATCTAGCTGGCAAGCGGTTAATGCTGCATCTGGAGCACCTACTGATTACGGACAAATGTCAAACGTTATATTTGGAGGAGCTAACTTAGTTAGAAATGCATCTAAACTTTCTATATTAGGTTCGAATAATGAACTACTAATTAAGCAAGCTGATGGTAATACTGCTGCTGCATCTATAGCTCAAGTTGCTTCAGAGGTAACTATATTAGGTACAGACAATAAAATCAGAATTTCTAATCAAGTAGAAGTGTCTAACTTAGGTATTTTTGGAACTAACTTTAATTTAACTGAGACAGAAATGGTTCAAAACAGTTTTTATATTGGCAATCCTATGGTTGATGACACTGTAGAAATATCAAAGTTAACTAGAGTATTTGTGGCTGCTGACGGTGGAGCATTTTTTACTGGAGATGTTATATCATTCGCTTTGTCAGATAAGAAATACAAAACTAATATTTCTCCGATAAATAATTCAATAGATAAAATTATGAAAATATCTGGAGTTTCTTTTGAATGGAAAGATAACCAAAGTATTTATTCAGGAAATGACGTTGGAGTTATTGCGCAAGAAATAAAAGAAGTATTGCCTGAGGTTGTTGAGGAAGGAAGGTTAGGTTTAAAAGTAAAATATGAAAAAATTACTCCTTTGTTAATTGAGGCTGTAAAGGAACAAAATTCTAAAATAGAATATTTGGAAAAAAAGATAAAAGAATTGTCTTTAGCCGTTGATAAGCTTAAGTAGTATTCTTAATTCTGAGGCGGGTATATCACCCCAATCTTCCCATGTAGAAGCCTGTTCGTGTCTGTACTTTTCTTCTCTCCACCAGTCTCTAAGGACTTGTTTAAAGTCTTCAAAATCAGCACAATTCATTTTATTAGATGCGCTAGTCTTTAAAATTTCTGAAGGAGATATTGAACTTGGGCTAGAATCTTTAGTTAAATTTGGGTTAGTTTTTCCATTGTTTTTATTTATTTCATCATCTCCTACAATATGAATATTTAAAAAGTTTCTTACGCATCGTACAAAAGCTCTGTTGCATGCAATCGTTTCTAAGAAGATTTGTCCAAAATCACTAGTGTTGTGAATAGTAGCATTAGCCATATCCTGAAAAATAACCTCTTCTCCTCCTGTTTCATAGTTTGGAAGAAAAGCAATTTCACAAATTACTGCGACATGATCTTGTTCGCACTTTACTACTTTATAGTTAATTGATTTAAATCCTCTGAGTCTTGCGAGTTCTTTAATGCCACTAAGTTTAATTAAGAGTTGATGGTCTTTTAGTCCTTCTACTGTTCTAGGCATAGTTTGACTTCTAGTTTTAAACCAATCTCTATTTGGAAATAAATGTTCATTTTGTATCATAGACCTCCAATTTACAGATCCATCTTCATTAAAATGATAATCTGAATTGGTTAATAAACCGTTCTCATCTCTAGAGAACATCTCTGGTCCTAATTTTGCTGTTTTTGTTTTAGTCATTTGTTTTATAAATTTTAAAAAATACTAGTTCTGTATAAAAATCGTCTGTGCTTAAGCATTTTTGCTTGTCGCTGGGGCTTTTGTCGATATTTAGATATGCTTTGCATGGATATATTTTATTGTTTGAATACAGTTTAAGTGATGATTTAAAGTAATTATCGCATATTTCTTTAGAAATGTCAAGGTAATTTTCCTGTTTAGAGTCTAAAGCCATAACATCTACATCGAAAAATTTAATCCTTACCTTTGGTAAATCTTGATTATTTTTACTATAAAAAAAGCAAGGCTTGTTTAGTGAAAAAACATCGGCAGCAAGAGAGTCAATAGAATTTAAATCTAAAGTAACATGAATTTGTTTTACATTGTCTATATATTTTTTAATATAATTTAATTGTTTATGAGAATTTATATAAACATTTACATCGCTAGATGATAGCCACTGTTCTATATAAGAATTCTTTTCTTCATAATCAAGTCTTATATTTATATCCTCGACCCCTTCTAATTCTTTTCTTTGGGAGCGATCGAAGTTTGGTACCACATCAATTGTTGGAAGATGAAAGCTATCTCCAATAAAAATTTGTTTGTTATTTATATTATGTTTTATATGAAGCAAATCTAATACTGAAGCGGCAATTTTAAATGTGCATATAGTATTAACTCTCTTAGTTCTTTCTTGAGCGCTGTAAGAAGGCTTAGCTCTGTTTCTTTCTGGTTCTAGTAGTATTTGCTTAGACTTGTCTCCCCAATAAGGTCTACAAGTCTCCTTGACCGCTGGGCCATAAAGGGCTACAATTGGTATATCAAAATAACTAGCAAAATGGCAGGCAAAGGAATCATTTCCTAGATGAAGTTTAGAATTTTTTATTACATATGCAGCCTGTCTAATATTTGTTTCTCCAAGTAAGCTATTGACATTAGCCATAGTAGGCTCTCCTTCTAAACCTATTTGGAAAATATCTATACCGTGTTCATCTAAGTAAGGTTTAATCAGCATTATTACATCCTGATAATAATCAAAATTCTTAGATTTCATTCCTGAAGAACAATGTATAGTTATATAGTTATTTGAATGTACTGGAAAGAAAGAAGGGTCTATAAAAGGTTTACCTATTTTTACTCCAGCGTTAAGCGCATAACTTTCTATTAAGTGCATAATTCTAATCCTATTTTATCTATTCCGTTGCGAGTATAATTAGGTATTCTTTGTGTGTGAGTATTTAATAGTATAGATACGTCAAAATAACCATCGTGATCTTTTCTGTCAGTTCTATTAGAAAATCCTTCTAGGTACAAAGAATCTAAAAACTCATAAGTATAAGGTAATACTTTATGTATGTATGGATTTGCGTCTAGTATAGTAGCAAACTCTGGATTTGTTACATAATATATTTTATAGTCTGGGTAGTTTTTTCTTATCTCCGGCAATAAAGCGGTGGAAAGAAATACATCTCCAATGCTTTTAGGTAAAACGATAGCTATTTTTTTATTACCCTTGTCTTCTAGTAAAACTTCGTCTAAGGTTTTATTGCCTTTAGATAATTGTTCTAATTCTTGGTTAGCTGTTTTTTTTAATGCTTTAAAAAGCTGTTCTCTTTTAGTTCCAGATTTTAGTTTATTTAATAAAAATTTATATATTTGATTTTTTTCACTAATTTCCATTTTTAACATATTGCTGTATGTATTTAATATAAAATCTTTATCACTACATTTTGTTGGCATTTCATAAGATATATCTGGTTTTAAATTAGATATTTTAAAATCCCAATCAATTTTTTTATACTGATCTATAAAGCTCATTAACTTATTACAAGTGTTCTCGATCGAGTAATTGTTTAATACAAAATCTACTGCTAAACTAGACATTTTATTTTTTTCTTCGTCACTCATAACAAATACTTTTAATAAACTATTACAAATACTGTCTGGGCATGTACTGGCTTTAATGAATTGAGTGCCTGGCTCACGATATTCATTCCATTTTAAAGGTATGCCGCCAGAGTCTTCGTGTGCGCAATCTTCGCCACAACTATAATTTGTTACCAGCGTAATTAAACCGCAGAGTTTAGCTTCTTGTATAGGTATTTCCTGTCCGCCACTAGTAAAGGGGTGACAATATACGTCCATAAGATTATATATTTCATTTAACTGAGGCTCTGATAATCCAGCGTCAATACTGATTGTGTTTTGAGATTGTTTTGAGAAGCAGAATGGACAAGTTAATTTTTCTCCTTTAGATTTTTCATCAGAAGCAAATGGTTTAATCTCGTATTTTTTACATTTTTTACAATAATAGGTGGTTAGTATTTCATTATTAGGGATACCTTTCTCTTTTAATAATTTTGGTATGTCCCATCCTTCTTGCCAATTAGTATGTAATAAAAGTTTAGCATTTGATTGAGATTTTTCTTTAAACTTTTTAAATCCATCTAGCAAGTTTGGAACGGTTTTGCGAAGTTGATTTCTAAAAACAAAACCTATTATAAATGCATCTTCACTTATATTGAAAGACTCTCTAATTTTATTTTTCTTAACTTTATCTAACTTATAAAAATTTTTACAATCTACTGGGCCGTGTAAGTGAGAAACTTCCGCACAACCAGCTTTAAGCATTTCTTTGGATGCGAATTTAGACCAAGTAAAAAATTGTGTAGAATTTTCATACCCTTCTATAGCTGCAGGCAGGATAGGTACTGAGTCTATTGTTGTCCATAAGATGGTATTTATTTTTTTCCACCACCTACTATTCCACCAATCAGAAAAAGCCCATATATCTTCTGAGCCAATATAAACATCAGGCTTCTCTTCTTCGATAATATCTTTAATTCTTAACCCTCCATAAAGAGCTTTAGATTTAAAAGCGCTATCTGTTTTAATTCTATTGATTGAATCTGGATCAGAAGGAATACCCCCTACGCACTTCCATGGCATTAATTTAAGCTTTGGATCGTTTTCTTGAATGCCGTTAGATATTTCTACAATGTCATATTTTTCTGTTAAGTATAAATAAGATAAAACATTTCTAGTATTTTTTCCAAAACCTGTTAGAGCTTTAGATGAGTTACTATGAAATAGTATCTTTTTTTTATTCATTAAAAAGGCGCTTCATCTGAATCTGTAACGCTTTTTGTTTTTACATTGTTTTGTTTATAGTTTTGACGAGTGGCTAATATGTATTCTTCAAGGTATTTTTTAAAAAATATTTTTAAAGCTTCTACCTCTCCAGGCTCTAGTGGCAACCTAAATTGTTGATTTCCATTTCTAGTGAATACTATGCCAAAAGCTGGAAGAGTAATGCTTTTATCTCCAGACTTTGTAACCTTATCCCATGGTGTTAATTTAATAGTTGTAGAATTTTCATCGAATGTGTGATAAGCTGAATACTCATGACGATTATTAAAAGCGGAAATCATAGATCCCACTTCCCATTCATTGAATTTTACATTAATATTTTTATTTGGATCTTCTTTGCTTTCTGAGAAACTTCCTTTTTTAGTTTGAGAGTCCCAGCTATGTTGCTGGATAGCGCTTGCATAAAGAGCAGGAAGGTTTTTTGATCCTTGACCAATACTAAAATTAAAAGCGCAACCAGTATTTTTACTGTTTGGTTTATATAGACTTAGATTCATAATTTATTTGCTATAAATTATATACTATAATAAACTGAATGTCAAGTGTTTATTGACAACTTTCGCAAGCTTCGCCATTTTTCATAGCTTCTATGCTACATGATTCTGAGCTTGTTTCTGTTTTAGATTCTTCTGTAGATTTTTCTACTTTTGTGGCGGCTCTATTTCTTAAATAATAAGTTGTTTTAAGTCCTTGCTCCCAACATGCCATATATATATCATTGAGATATTTTAAAGACGTTCCTTTATTGTACAAGTTAAAACTAATTGATTGATCCATCCATTTTTGCCTTGCTGCGTTTGAATTAATAAGTGCAAACATATCTCTATCAAAAACTATTTTATACTTATCTTTAATGTTTTGTGGAATTTCTCCATTCAACATAGATAAATCTCCGTCCACGCTTTTAACTAGGTCTGCCATGTCTTGGTTCCATAAGTTTAATTTTTTCATATCTGAAACAAAATACTCATTAATTATATAAAAGTTTCCAGATTTATTTTCGTATACAAATAATGTTGAAAAATTTGGTTCTATACTTTGCTCTACACCATTTATATAGCCAATGGTTGCGGTAGGAGCAATAGCCATTACATTTGAGTTTCTCATGCCATACTTTTTAATATTAGTTCTGACTTCTTCCCAAAGATTGCTTTCTTCTGCAACTTCAGGTTTTTTTCTGTATTCCATTAAGTTGTTGTAACTATCTATAGGTAAAATTTCTTGATCCCAAAGCGAGCCAGAATAAGTACTGTAGGCGCCTCTTTCTGCTGCTAGGTCACAACTAGCAGAGATTGCATTTCTGCTATACGATTCAAATAATTTGTCGCTGAAATCTACGGCCTCTTTTGAGTCTATATGAATGTCTAATATGTGTAAAACATCATGCAAACCCATCATGCCAAGCCCTATTGGTCGATGTTGAGTATTAGATTTTTCTGACTCTTTTGTAGGATAAAAATTTAAATCTATTACATTATCAAGAATCCTTATGGCGGTATTTGTTGTTTCGGTTAGTTGGGTCCAGTTGATTCCAAAAGAAACATTACCTTCAGTGTCAACCATTTCTCTAACATGATTTACTAAATTAATTGAACCTAAATTACAAACGGCTGTTTCTCCTGTTTCAAGCTTTTCTCCTTTATCATACTTTGAGGATTTTGTATGAAGAGTTATCTCCGTGCATAAATTAGAACTATGAACTGCTCCTTGATGTTGATTTGTATAGCGAATATTACATGGGTCTTTAAATGTGTTCCAAGGATGAGAAGTCTCAAACAAAACTTTTAACATTTTTTTCCATAGTTCTTTAGCAGAAGTTTTTCTGAAATTTTTAATCTGACCATCTTCGGCAGCGCGGCAAGCATCTTCATAGCGATCATCAAATTCTTTTCCAAAATAATCATGCAGTGTTTTGCCGTCTTCATAAGTCATTTCACTTGGATCAAAGAAATACCAATCTTGATCTTTCTGAACCCTTCTCATAAACTCATCAGGAATCCATGCGGCTGTATTCATATCGTGACAGCGTAGTCTTTCGTCTCCAGTATTTCTTCTTAGGTTTAAGAAATCTTCAAAGTCTAAATGCCAAGGCTCTAGATAAGCACATCCAGCTCCAGGCCTTTTCCCTCCTTGATTTACAGCCACTAATAAATCATTAAATATTTTAAGCCAAGGTACTAATCCACTAGAAATTCCGTTAGTGCCTTGAATATGTGCGCCTGTAGATCTAAATGGAGTTACGTCAAGACCTAAACCTCCAGCGTATTTAGATTTTCTAGCTTCTTGCCAAGCTCCATCAAAAATTCCATCTATACTATCATCAAATGTATTTAAATAGCAAGAGCTTAGTTGTGATCTAACTGATCCGCTATTAAATAAAGTGGGAGTTGATGGAGTATATAAAAACTGAGACATTAAATTATAAAATTCTATAGCTTTATCGTTTTTATCTTTTTCGTTTATTGCAAGTCCCATTGCGACCCTCATCCAAAAACCTTGAGGAGATTCCATTATTTTATTTTCATGTCGGATAAAATATCTATCATGTAAAGTTTTAATTCCTAGATATTTAAAATCATGATCTCTAGATATTACCAAAGCTTCTGATAACATTTTTAAATCAAAGTCTAACATTTCTTTGCTAAGTCTTTGGTTTTTTACTAAAAATTTAATATTCTGTACAAAACTTTTTTTATATTGAAGCTCTAAAATATCTGAATCTGCCCCTTCTTTAAAAACTTCTTTATACAGGCAGTTTAATAATAATTTTGCTGCTGCGTAAGAGTAATTTGGTTCTTTGTAAATTTTATCTCTTGCTGAAAAAATTAGAGCTTGATCTATTTCTGCTGTGGTAATTTTATTAAATATTTGTAATTGAGCGTCTAAAAGTATTTCACTTGCTGAAACGTCTTCAATTCCTTCGCAGGCTCTCTCTGCGCATAAGTTTATTTTTTCTACATTAAATTCTTCTAAACGTCCATTTCTTTTTTTAACTTGCATGTTCTTTAATTCTACTAAATTTTGAAGGTTAGATCAAGATAATAATTCACAATGTTAATAACTATATTTGATTAATGTCATGTAACCATCCCGGCTCAGTACTTTTGAGCGGAGCATAGTTCCTGTAACTGCAAGTCCAAATACTATTGGGCATGTTTTTAATTGGGTATATTCTAAAATATTTCTTCATTATTTCTTTTGATTTGTAATCTTTTACATCTACATTCCTTGATTCTAGAAAACTTCTGCATATTAATTGTTCTGGGAACTTAATGTATTCGGGTATCTTTTGTTTACACCTATAAAGAGAAGTCTGGAAGCCTGATTTAAGTAAATAATTAGTTCCTCCGATAATGTGATCGGACGGATGAAACTTTTCGACAGAATCTTTTCTGAAGAAGATATCTGAAGTTGTATACTTACCGATCGTTCCAGGTTTTTCGTTTTCGTTTTTTATATCTAAATAAAAACTTTCTAAGTTAGGATAAAACTCATCACTTCTTACTTTTATGCAAAGGTATCCCGTGCAAGATTTTATTCCGTAATAAGAAGAATGGTTTTGATAAACCCAAGGAGCGCTGCCCCTGCCTTTGGTTTTGTATAAATGTTTATTTACTTCTTCGTTGTTATTCTTTAACAAAAAAATATCTTTATTAGATTTGTAATCATTAATTATACTTTCGTCATCATTATCCCAGTAAGATATTACTAAATTACCTAAATAAGAATCTTTTGAATAAGGATTGTTTGGGAGTTTCGATTGAAAGTGTTGATGTCTTTTAACTATATCGAGGTAGAGAGGTATGGATTCTCTCATTCTTTCGTGTAGTGGGCCTTGTATTAAAATTGAAACACTTTTTTCGAGAGCTAAATATCTCTCTAACATATTCTCTAAGAAATTTTTATACCAATTTTTATAATTCATCTTAAAAAATCAGAACATACCCCGTGGCACTCTTGGTATTTTGAATATTTAGAATCTTTGCAAACTACAACAGATTTTGAGCATATTGGGTTGTGTGGATAAGTCCATATAAAGCCTTGAGATGTGAGAGTAAATTTATCTTGTTCGTGCCAGAAAACATTAAGATTAAAAAAATCAGAAAGGTTATTTAGTGCTGATAAATTTTTACAATGTATCCAAAGTCTTTCGTGATTATTTAATAAAAAATCCATGTCAGACTCATACTGAGGTGCATCATGACCAAAGTAAATACCATCCATTAGCCAAACATCAACCTCTACATCAAAACCTTGATCTAAGGCTTGCTTGATGTAAGAAGGCTTGTTTTCTTCGCTTTTATTTCTTCCATTAATATTTCCTCTATGAGCTATAAGTTTCATTGTTTTTAATAAAAAATTCTAAATCTTCGGGAGTACCTAAACCCCACATATTGTTTTCTGTTATGTTGAAAATTTTATATTTCTTGTTACTATTAATACACTCGTTATATACTGGACAGACGTAGAACTCATTATTAGTTCTTATATTTTTTCTTATCATTTGCTCTGCTCCAGAAACGTAGTCCTTGCCTTTTCTAAAAAAATAAACTCCTACTGTAGCATGCTCGCTAATGGGTTTTTTTTCCGCAACTTCTTTAATAAATCCATCTGGAGCTAGTTTTGCATAACTCCACTTAGGGTGTGTGGATGGAAATGTAAGTATACCTCCATCTACATTATCTGCGGTAACAGAGTACATAAATTGATTACTATCCCAATCTAAATATTGATCTGAATTTGCTATTAATAAAGGCTTGTTATTATTAATTAATTCTTTTGCTAATAGAGTTGTGCATGCTGCTCCCTCTGTAAGACCATCAACTTGAATTATTTTGCAATTAGGAGCTATTAAATTTAAAGTGTGCTGTAATGAATATTTTTCATAGTGAGATTTCTGCACAATGAATATATAATTAGCGTTAATATTTAAGCTATCTACCACAATCTTAATCATAGGATGACCTTTTACGTCAATTAATGGTTTGGGAAAAGAATAGCCAGCTTGCTCAAAGCGGCTACCTGCTCCAGCCATAGGAATTAATACATTCATGTCTCCGCCTTCCCACTTTGTTTTTGCGTCAGTTTTTTGTTTTATAGTTTGTATATAGCTCATTACTTTATCTTTTGTTAAATCGTTAGGGTCTTTTATTGCACCTAAATGTGCGCCAGAATTATAAACAGCCCTTCTGCCTGTATTAGA
>MDTD01147920.1_pt1 | contig 15232 bp, 9 predicted proteins | sample 811221 | NCBI WGS metagenome assembly MDTD01 (sample SAMN05326646, study PRJNA326480) | marine metagenome | isolation source: seawater | place: Pacific Ocean: South West | collected 2011
CTGACGCTGCACCTGCGGGGTAACCTCGGGACGATCTATTACCTCTTCCTCCTGCTTCTCAGATGAATAGGCAACGAGTGGAGCTACTTCCAGCCGTAACGAAGGCAACAGCAAAAAAGCCAGCAGGATGGCGACCAGAACCACCACGAGGACCGCGATCACTAAACTCGCAATACTGGCCATTCGGCGTTGACGCTTTAAGGCCTCTTGCGCCTCGGGAGTCGCGTAACTACTTACTATACTCATAAACCTGATAATTATTGGCGCCGCCAGAGTTTACCCTATGGCCTAGCTTGAGTCTCATAACGACTACTCACAAGTAGGAAATCTACCTTTAACTTGCCCCAAGTCGTCTCTACCGCTAAGCGCTGGCGTATGAGCAAATCCGCTTATCACTCTCTCTGCGAGCTAGCCCGGGAACGAGCCCTGATTGCAACCACGGCCTCTGTTCTCGGCTGGGACCAGGAAACATTTCTACCCGTTAAGGCGGTGGAGTACAGGGCGAAACAACTGGGTTGGCTATCGGGGAAAGCCCACGAACTGGCTACCTCCTCAGCATGGGAGAAAGCTCTCGGAGAGGCAGAGGCAGAGGGCAGCACTGATCCGCTCGAGTCTGCGAACCTTCGCGAATTCCGCCATCATTACGATCGTTCCGCGAGGCTCTCACGGGAGCTTGTAGAGCACGAAACCCAAACCTCCTCGCGCGCAAAGTCCGCGTGGATGGAGGCCCGCAAGAAATCTGATTTTTCACTCTTCGCACCCGCCTTGGGAACGTTGCTCGATATCGCCCGCCAGAAAGCAGATCTCTGGGGATTCGCGGAAGAGCCCTATGATGCCTTGCTCGAGGAATATGAGCGCGGATCGACGACAGCCGAGGTCGCTGACCTCTTTGGAAGCTGCCGGGAAGCCATTATCGAGATCGCGCGTGAGGCCGTTGAAAATTCCTCTGACACACCTGCCAATCTTCTCGAGGGAGACTACCCTGTTGAGCAACAGAAGGTATTGAACCGGGAAATTGCTGAGAGTCTTGGTTTCGATTTTGAGGCTGGCTGCATTAATACCGTAACACACCCCTTCTGCACACATCTCGGCCCCGATGACACCCGCCTGACCACTCGCTACGATGAAACGGACTTCCTCTCCTCACTTTTCGGTGTGATGCATGAGGCAGGGCACGGGCTTTACGATCAGGGCCTACCCGATAGTCAGCATGGAATGCCCTCCGGACAGGCTGTTTCGCTGGGGATTCACGAGTCCCAATCGAGGCTCTGGGAGAACCACGTTGGTCGTTCCAGAGCTTTCTGGGAAAAATGGCTTCCCAGAGCATCAGATATTTTTCCTGACCTTCGCCGTTTTTCCCTCGATCAATTTCTCGAGGGCGTAAATCGTGCCAATTACTCATGTATCCGGGTGGAAGCCGACGAAGCAACGTATGACTTACATATCCTCTTGAGGTTTTCCATAGAGAGACGTCTACTGAATCGGGACTTGGAAATAGCCGAAGTTCCGGAGGCATGGAACGAGGAATTCAGATCCCTCTTCGGCTTTCTACCTCCCGATGATGCCAGTGGCTGCCTCCAGGATATTCACTGGTCGATGGGTGGGCTAGGTTACTTTTCCACCTACACCATAGGAAACCTCAACAGCGCCCAGCTCTTTAAGGCTGCCACTTCCAGCGAGGAAATATCGTGTGAATGCGATAAGGCAAACTACCTGCCCCTCCTTGAGTGGATGAGGAAGAACATTCATTCAGCAGGCTCTATCATGCTGCCTCAGGAGCTCATGCTATCCGCCACCGGGGAGCACACCAACCCCTCCCACTATTTGCGTCACCTACGCAAACGTTTTTGTCAGGGAGACTGATTGCTAAGGAGCCTTCCCAACATCCGGCATTCAGACCTCGCGAAACGCTTCAGCGAATTTCCATTCCAGTCTTCGCGTAGATCCACTTGACCACTTTCCCTTTCTGGATCAACGCCTTGGCCTGAACCGTTTTTTCTCCAAAAATTGTCTGCGCCTTGTAGGCCGCGAGTCCTGTCTGATACATTTCGCCATCCACATTTTCTTCTTCACCCGCCTTCCATCCTTCGACCTGTTCAAACTTAAACTCTTTGATTCCTCCTCCTTTGACGCTCTCCTGCATGGCTGCGACAATCTGCTCTGGATTCAGATTAGCAGGTTCCGGTTCCGGTTCCGGTTCCGGTTCCGGCTTGGGAGCTGGCGCAGGCTCGGGAACCGGATTTGGCTCCGGAGTAGCAGTGGGGGTCGCGGGAGAGGGCGTCTTAGCAGGATCGTTTGCAACAACATCTGGCAAGGTGGGCGGAGGCACTGGTGCAGGATCATCATTCTTCGCGACAGCAGTGCCCGCCCCGAAATGATTACGGGCCCGGTAGGCTATGACCTGCTGAGCAAAGTCCGTCTGCACGATTGGAACAATTCCCTCCAGAGGTCCCCCCGGGGAAACCTTGAGAATATAACTCTCCCCATCCAAGTCGCGCACTTCCACCGTCGTCCCTTTTTCCAGAGCGGTTTCCTGATTATTATCGCCCGTGGACACATAGACCCTCTTGGTCAACTTGACGGTCTTTGGCCACTCGCTCGGCTTGATTGTCCCAAGGTTGATCTTGATTCTTAGCTCGTTACTTCCAGCTCCAAACTTCACCTCCTGCATGGACTGGGGCACCGCCACCGAGGACTGACCCTTGGCCAGCAAGGGGCCGCTAAGGGGCAGATACATAATGCGCCCTGCGAAGAAGCTGAGAATGATGGCGCCAGCCCAGATTGCGTATTTGTTCATGGAGTGAAAAATCTGCCTTGGATAAAGCGCTATTTTAGGCGATTTGTCAAATTAGGGGAAACCGTTGACCTCGGCACCTCAGGCCGGGATCCTCTGGAATGCAACGGCTCTTCCTGCTTGACGGTATGGCACTGGCATATCGGGCGCATTTCGCCCTTATCCGTAGTCCCATCTATACCTCTAAAGGGGTAAACAGCTCCGCTCTTTACGGTTTTACGAATACGATCCTTACCATTCTTGAGAGCGAAAAACCTACGCATCTGGCCGTCGCTTTTGACACCCGGGCACCAACACCCCGCCACCAGATCTATCCCGCTTACAAGGCCAACAGGGAGGAAATGCCCGAAGACCTCGCGGCGGCCCTTCCCAGTATCAAACGCCTCTGTAGTGCATTCAATATCCCCATCCTGGAGCTAGATGGCTACGAGGCCGATGACATCATCGGAACCCTCGCCAGCCAGGCAGAGAAAGAGGGCCGGTTCGAAACATTCATGGTTACTCCTGACAAGGACTTTGGCCAGCTCGTCTCAGAGCACTGCGTCATGTGGAAGCCTGGAAGACAAGGTAAAGAGCGCGAGATCATAGATCTTCCCGCTCTTAAAGAACTCTGGCAAATTGAACATCCCGACCAGGTGATCGACATCCTTGGTCTCATGGGAGATGCCTCTGACAACATTCCCGGCGTTCCGGGAGTCGGAGAGAAGACCGCCAAGAAGCTTATCGCTGAATGGGGGTCCGTGGATCAAATTCTGGAAAATACGGATTCTCTCAAAGGCAAACTCCAGGAGCGCATCATTGAGAACGCCGAGCAAGCAAGACTCTCCCGCAGGCTTGCCACCATCATAAGGGACGTCCCGATTGAGACCTCTATTGAGAATCTTGCTTTGCAACCGCGGGACGACGAGGAAGTCCAATCCCTTTTCACTGAATTTGAATTCAACACCCTTGGCAAGCGTCTCTTCGGAAAGGAATTCGTCACCGGGCGCGGCCATTCATCAGTCACGACCAGGGAAAAGGGAGGCCAAACTTTAACTGCAAATCTCAAGACGATTGACGACCTTGATCCGGAATACACTCTTGTTTCGACAGAGAATAAACGCCGTGAACTTGCTGCAAAGCTCAAGCAGCAGGATGTCTTTTGTTTCGACATTGAAACCACTTCTCTCGACCGCTTCAGCGCTGCAATTCTCGGTATTTCATTCAGTTGGGAAGAAGGCTCTGCCTTTTACGCAACGTTACCTGACAGGGAATCCTTGGATATATTTCTCCCGGCTCTGACCGGACCTGCCGAAAAAATTGGACACAACCTGAAATATGATCTGGCGGTTTTGCGCAACCATGGAGTCGGGGTTACCGGTCCCCTCTTCGACACCCTAATCGCCCACACTCTTTTGTATCCGGACCAGCGACATTCCATGGATTATCTCGCTGAGTCCCTCCTCGGGTATAGCCCCATAAAACTGAGTGATCTGACCGATAATGATTCCTCTGAGGTTGGAAAGGGTGACAAGCAGGGAGATCTTTTTGCCGAAAAGGACATTATGGACGTAGCCTCCATTCCCGTGAAAAAAATGGCGCGCTATGCGGCGGAAGATGCCGATGTCACGCTTCAACTCGCCAACCTCCTGCGTCCCGAGCTGGAAGAGAAAGGACAGCACCGTGTGTTCTATGATATCGAAGCCAGAGTTCTCCCGGTTCTGGTGGCGATGGAAGATGAAGGAATCGCCCTCGACTTAGAGGTCCTCGCCTCGTGCGGGGAAACCATGCAGAAGCGTCTCGATATCCTTTCCGCATCACTGATTGAACAGGCCGGGAGGGATTTTAACCTGAATTCACCTAAACAGCTGGGAGAAATACTCTTCGGTGAAATGAAGCTTGTTGAAAAGCCACGCAAAACAGCCACCGGCCAATACCGAACCGACGAGCAGACCCTGACCGCTTTGGCAGTGAAGCACCCTTTCGTTGCAGACATTCTATCCTATCGTCAGGCTAATAAGCTGAAGTCAACCTATGTCGACCGTCTTCCTGAGTGGGTGGCCGAGAAGGATAGTCGGGTGCATACTCAATTTCACCAGCTGGTAGCAGCAACCGGCCGGCTAGCTTCGAGCGATCCCAATCTGCAAAACATCCCTATTCGATCGGATCTCGGTCGTGAGATCCGAACAGCCTTCGTACCAAGGGAAGGGCCTTTCGTTCTTTTTGCCGCAGACTATTCACAGGTTGAACTTCGCATCATGGCTGCCATGTCCGGAGATGCGGGAATGATCGAAGCCTTCGAACAGGAAGTTGATATTCACTCCGCAACCGCGGCCCGGGTGAATGGGGTAAACCTCGCCGAGGTGGAGCCTGAAATGCGCAGTGCCGCAAAAATGGTCAACTTCGGCATTATTTACGGAATCTCCGCCTTTGGCCTCGGGCAGAGGCTCGGAATTCCCAGAGCAGAGGCCAGCGAAATTATAAACACCTACTTTGAACAATATCCCGGAGTGAAGAACTATATGGATGCGACCGTGGAGGCGGCCAAGAGCTCCGGCTTTGTCGAAACCCTAACCGGAAGGAGGCGCTACCTCCGGGATATCGATTCCGCCAATGCCACCGTGCGCGGAAACGCAGAGAGAGCCGCCATCAACACCCCCATTCAAGGGAGCGCCGCCGACATGATCAAAATCGCCATGATCCAAGTTCAGGATATGCTTGAAAGTGGCGAATATAGGAGCCGGATGCTTCTTCAGGTTCACGACGAACTCGTCTTTGATCTGCATGAAGAGGAGCTGGACATTCTGACCCCCAAGATAATCGAAGCCATGCAAAACGCTTTACCCCTTCCACACGGTGTTCCAGTGAGGGTTGATACCGGAACGGGAAAAAACTGGCTGGAAGCCCACTAGAGTTACAGGATCCAAAGCTCTATTAATATTCTTGAATCGTTGCCGCAAAGTGGAATTCCACAATCTGATTTGAGACCCATTACTTCCAGAAGGAGGACTGATTTCTAGCCATCACTCCAACCTCAGTTAACATAGATCCATCAAGATGAGTGAGCCTCCCGGAAAAGATCAGGCCCATGGCTCCGATCCGGAACCGGGTGGATCCCCTGAATCCAGCAGAAGACCATCTCGGAAAAAATTGGGCTCAATTCGACTCCTGATACGCCTGATAGCTTTCAGCTCTGTCCTTCTGACACTGTATCTCATCTGGCAGTTCATCATCATCAGCCGTTATGGCTTTCAAGATGCCGGCCGGAAAGCAGACTGCGCGATTGTCCTCGGAGGAGCTGCGTGGCACAACAAACCCTCTCCTGTCTTCAAGGAAAGGCTTAATCATGCCATAAAACTCTACCTTGAGGGTCGTGTGGGTGCGCTCGTCCTGACCGGCGGAAAGGGCGCTGGAGCCCCCTACTCCGAGGGCGAAGTTGCCCGCAAATACTGTCTTGAACGTAACATCCCTGAGCACGTGCTCTTCATGGAGGGGAATTCTACCACCACGATCCAGAACATCAAAGAGGCCAGAAAGATTCTCGCCGAACAGAACTTTCAAAGCGCGCTGGTAGTAAGCGATCCGTGGCACCTCAAGCGTGGAGTATTGATCGCCCGGAGACAGGGCCTTAAGGCGGCACCTTCCGGCACAAGAACATCTCGGTTTCAATCGTTGAAATACCGCACTAACTTCACCCTTCGCGAGCTCTATCTCTACCATCGCTACCTGATCCTGAACCGGTAGCATTCCGGTCCTTCAACCCTAGCTGAGGATAACTCCACCTGCCGCTCAGGATTCACTAATCAGAAGCTGGCTGACAATTAGTCTCTCCTTTATCCTACCGCTTCTCAGGTGAAGATAACTCTCTGACGATAATATCCTTGAAGCGGACGGTAAGGGTTCCTCCTCCATGGACCTGCAGTCCGATGTAGCCCTCGAGGGGAATCTTGGGGTTCTTCTCGACGTAATCCGCACAGGATACGTCGTTCAACCACATACGAATACGGGGACCCTCACAGATTATGCGGTAATGGTTCCAGCCGTCTGGCTTCACAGCCTTGGCCAAAGCTTCAGGGTTGAGGAGCTCGGAGATGACTTTGCGGCGTCTCGATTCATCGTAAATCTTTCCCCAGTAATTCTTCGCAGCATCCGCCTGATAGCCGATCATTTCATGATGATTAGCAATACGCTGACTCCGGATCTGAATACCGGAATTAATACCTCCCTTCACGGGCGTGATCCTGAACTTTAAATTTAATTCAAAGTCGCCATACGACTTGTTCGAGACACAAAAAGTATTGTGTGGAACGTGTTCCGTGAGCGATCCTCCCTCGATTGCCCCATCAGATACTTTCCACCACTTTTCCTCACCCTCATTGACATTCCATCCTTCGAGTGTCTTTCCATCAAAGAGAACCTCTGGCGGAGCGGCCTCGTGCTGATCCGCTCTGGCAGATAGAAGAGCAAAAAGAATCATCCCGGAACAGACAGGTAGTAGGCTCATCACGCTCATACCTTGTGCAGGACAGGAAGACCTGTCGAGAGCAGGTTGTATCAGAATCGGAAACTCCTGCGATTGATCAATTGCGTCATAATCCTCAGGCTGACTCCAAGGTGAATTTCCCACTCATTAATCTCAGCAGCGTCTTCACACACGCAGCAGCAAACTCCTCACTGTTAATCTCAGCTGGCAGCTCGATAACCTCAACCTCTGACTCTTTCCGGATCGCCTCGAAAAGCTTCGAGTCTGCTGCCGGACTGTGAAACACCCCTCCTGGTGCACTAATCACGCTTACCGCTCGGGTGGGAATAAGAATCGACGCAGGCGCTTTGTTCGCGTTGGCCTTCTCCGCAAGAATCTTGCCCAGTTGTCCACATTCTTCCGGGCTGGTCCGCACGAGAGTGACCTGAGCATTGTGCTCATAGATAGCCCGGTTTTTGAATCGAGAAGGAACCGTGTCCCTCTCGCCGAAGTTAATCATATCCAAGCATCCGGGTGCGAGAACCGCAGGCACTCCCGCCTTGCTCATTGCATCAAGGCGATTGGGACCGGCTGTCAATACACCGCCAGCCAGTTCATCCGCCAGCTCGGTGGTAGTTACGTCAAGGATTCCAGCAACCATCCCACTCTCGATGAGAGACTCCATGGTTCTCCCCCCCGTTCCAGTTGCATGAAAGACCAGCACTTCGTAACCGGCCACTTCCAGCTGCTCGCGGGCCATCGACACAAGGTCCGTAGTATTGCCAAACATGCTGGCTACAACAATTGGACGTGAATCGCTGATATTGACCTCACTCTCGACCATTCCACAGATAGCCCCGGCAGCTCGCGTGAAGATAGTGCGCGAAACACGATTCAATCCCGAAACATCAACAACACTGGGGATCATGACGATATCCCGAGTGCCTACGTAGTGAGAGGTATTTCCGCTCGCCAGAGTCGAAACCATAACCTTGGGAAAACCGGTTGGAAGAGCCCTCATTGCTGCTGTCGCGATGGCTGTCCCTCCTCCTCCACCGAGCGAAATTACTCCACTGATTCGACTCTCTGCGACGAGTTGAGCAAGAAGCACAGGAGCAGAACGGGTCATCGCGGCCACACATTCCCCGCGGTCCTTTCGATCGAGAACCTGCTGCAGGTCAACGGACGCAGCTGCCGCTACTTCAAAACGGCTTACCCCCGGCTCTACCGTCGGATCGTCACCCGTTCCAACATCAATCAGGAGAACCTCGTGTCCCCGTAAACGAATTTGATCAGCAACGAAGGCATGCTCAGCGCCCTTGCTATCAAGAGTTCCGAGAACTGCGATGACTGACATGGCTACTTCCGCTTGACCGGGATGGACTTGAATTCCCTCGTGAGGTCAGTGAGAGAGCCTTCTATCGCCATCCGCTCAAGACTGGAGGCTCCAACGAAACCCACCGCATCCGTATGCTCATTGATGTAGGCTGCATCCTCCGGCCTGGAGATCGGACCTCCGTGACTGAGGTAGATCACATCATCTCTTACCGTTTTACCTGCCTCGATAATTTTCTGCGTCCTGTCCGCTGCCTCCTCAAGCGTCATGGACGCCTCCACAACTCCAATCGAACCCCCAATGGTTGTCCCCACATGGGCGATGATAACATCGGCACCCACTGTTGCCATGTCCCGAGCTTCCTCCGGAGAACCCACATAGACAATGGAGAAAAGGTCCATGCGACGCGCCAACCCGACCATGTCGACCTCCTTCTGCACGCTCATCCCGGTCTCCTCGAGAATCTGCCGGAACTTTCCATCCACGATAGAATGAGTTGGAAAGTTGTTAACTCCGCTGAAGCCCATCTCCTTGACCTGCCCGAGAAAATGCCACATCCGCCGACGGGGATCGCTCCCATGCACTCCACAGATAACCGGTACCTCTTCCACAACGGGAAGAACCTCGAACTCTCCAATCTCCATCGCGACCGCATTAGCGTCCCCGTAGGCCATGAGACCTGCCGTAGACCCGTGACCAGCCATCCGGAAGCGACCTGAATTGTAGATTATGATGAGATCCGCTCCCCCTTTCTCAATAAACTTGGCACTAATCCCCGTTCCGGCACCTGCTGCAATAATGGGCTCACCCCGACTCAGGGTGTCCTGCAGGCGCTCGATCACTTCTCCCCTCGTATAGGGGTTTCCTTTTCCAGTCCAAGGATTTGGCATCGAATCAAAGTAAGGTTGCTGACCTCCACTTAGCGCTCCAGTCCGTCAGTAACAAGCCTCCGATCGCTCACTTGACTTTGAGGTTACAGTCTGGCCATGCACTCCGCCATGCGGCTTCTCTTCATCCTCGGCTCACTTCTCCCCAATCTAGTTATGGCTGATCCTATTCCACCGAGCGCCAAGCGCATTCCCTACCAGGTTGTTGCTCCCCATGGGCACACGCGCGATGATCCCTATTACTGGCTGAGGAACCGGGAAAATCCCGCAGTTATCTCCTACCTTAATGAGGAAAATAACTACACCTCTCTTATGCTCAGGGAAACAGAGGATCTGCAGAAGGATCTCTTCGACGAAATCGTCGGACGAATCGTTCAGGACGACTCATCCGTTCCCTACCGTGAAAACAACTACGAGTATTACAGGCGCTACCGCAAAGGCGACTCCTATCCCCTCTCGTGTCGACGACGTGCCGGAACTCAAGAGGAGGAGATTATGTTCGATATCCCTTCCATGGCGAAAGGGCATAAGTTCTACCGTCACCGCACCGGAGAGCTGAGTAGTAACGAAAAAATCGTGGCCTTCTCGACGGATACCCGGGGTCGTCGGATCTACACCCTCCGATTCAAGAATCTCGTCACCGGAGAGATTCTTCCCGACAAACTGGAACACGTGACAGGCAATCACGCTTGGGCAAATGACAATAAAACAGTCTTCTACACCCGGCAGGATCCTGAAACTCTGCGCTCTTACCAAGTTTACAAACATGTTCTGGGTTCCCCGGTACAGGATGATATTCTGGTTTTTGAGGAGAAGGATGAAACCTTCCGATGCTATGTCTACAAGACTAAGTCCGGCCGTTTCATCGTAATCGGTTCCAGCCAGACGCTCTCCGATGAGTTTCTTCTGATCGAGGCAGACCGCCCGAATGATAAACCCCGAGTCTTCAGCCCCCGTCGCCGCAATCTGGAATACAGCATCGACCACGCAGGCGACCAGTTTCTCATCCGCACCAATAAGGAGGCTCCCAACTTCAGGCTGATGAGTTGTCCTCTCAAAGATACGTCTGAGGAGAACTGGCAGGAAGTTATCCCCTCGCGTGATGATGTCTACCTGAGCAGCGTCGAAGTTTTTCGCGATTTTCTGGTAGTGACGGAACGGCGCAATGCCCTGAACCGCATTCGCATTCGAAATGCTGAAGGGCAATGGCATGAGGTCGATTTCGAGGAGCCCGCTTACTCCGCGTCACTCGGCGTTAATGTTGAAATGAACACCGAGATTCTCCGTTTTAGTTTTGAATCGATGAGAATTCCGGACAGCACTTTTGATTACAACATGAGGACCCGGGAAAAGTCCCTCCTCAAGAGGCAGAAGGTCCTCGGAGGTTTCGACAGTGCTAATTACAGAACCGAGCGCCTGGACGCTACAGCCAAGGATGGCACAAAGATCCCTATCTCTCTGGTTTACCACAAGAGTGTAAGGCGGGACGGAACTGCCCCACTGTATCTCTATGGTTACGGCTCTTACGGATCCAGCATGTCGGCCGGCTTCCGCGCTTCAATGTTGAGTTTGATCAATCGTGGATTTGTCTATGCGATCGCTCACGTTCGCGGCGGTCAGGAACATGGTCGGCAGTGGTACGAGGACGGCAAGCTCATGAAAAAGAAAAACACTTTCACAGACTTCATTGACTGTGCTGAGCACCTCGTAAAGGAACAATACGCCGATACTCATCGACTGTTTGCAGGGGGAGGCAGTGCGGGAGGACTGCTGATCGGAGCGATCGCCAACATGCGTCCCGAACTATTCCGAGGTCTCATCGCCGATGTTCCTTTCGTCGATGTGGTTACTACCATGCTCGATGAAACAATTCCTCTCACCACATTCGAATACGATGAGTGGGGAAATCCCTCCGAAGAAGAGGCGTACCATTACATGCTCTCCTACTCACCCTACGATAATATCGCGGCCGTTGAGTACCCGGCCCTTCTGATACTCGCTGGACTTCACGATTCCCAAGTCCAGTATTGGGAGCCCGCTAAATGGGCAGCCCGCCTCCGTCACCGGTCCACTGGAAACAACCTACTTCTCCTTAAGACCAATATGACAGCTGGCCATGGAGGATCCTCGGGACGCTTTGACCGCTTTCGCGATACTGCGCTGGAACATGCTTTTCTCCTCAAGCTAGCGAAATCAAAATGAATATGGAGGACCGGACAGGAGTCTTATCTCCTGTATGCCAGCGCTTCCCCAGCTCTTTCTCAATCTCAATGCCTGTCGAATCACGACCGCTACGGCCGTCCTTATTCTGGCGTCCGGTGGCTCCCCACTGTGGTGGACAGTCGCCATTCCCTGGTTCTTTCTGAACCTGCCTGGGCTGCTGCTTTTCACCTTCCCCGCATCAGCCCTCTTCTTCGGCCTTCACGGAAGCCCACCAGTTGACTGGTTGGGCGGCATTTCACCGCTATTTCTCTCCATAGCCCTTCCTACAGCCATCTCCATGGTCTTGAGCTTTTGCTGGCGCCCCATCTTCAGAAGAACCGGGGTGCTGGGCCAGTTTTACTACCCAGGGCCCTGAGGACACGCTTCCGGAAATTCGCCATATCCCATCACTATATTTCTGGGAGCACCCTCCCCCGATTGGAGCAATTGGGGAGGTATAATCTATCAAACTTCTAAGAAAGATCACTGGAGCGTGTTCTTTCCTTAGCGGCTATTCTTTTTGACCGCGATGTGCATCACGTGCACCCCAGTTTGATACGATACGCAAATCCATGAAGAAACTATCCCGCTTCGTCCACCCCGCGGTTCTAGTGCCAGCCCTTCTCGCAGCTTTGATTCCCTCGGTAAAATCCCAGCAGGAAATCGGATTTGTCGAGGATTTTGCTCTCTCCAAGAATCGTAAAACCGCCCTGAAGAAACTTATTCCGGGAACAGAGGACTACTACTACTACCACTCCCTCCACTACCAGAACACCAGAGAGACAGGGCAGCTCGCCGACGTCCTCACACAGTGGACCAAGCGCTTTCCGCAATCGAGCCTTCGTAATCTTATTGTCAACCGGGAAGCCCTCCTGAATTACTCTCGCGATCCGAAGAAATCGCTGGCCCATATCCAGCGTGAACTGAATCTGCAATTCAACCACCAGCAGGAAGGCAAGGCCAGGGCCCGCAAATTTCCGTCTGTCCTCAGGCAGGAAGAAATCTCATGGGAAAAATTCCTCGCTGATGCCTTACAAGGGACCCGCACCCTGCAGAATATTAACCCGGATGAGTTCTTCGATCTACTCGCCAGCGGACATGTGCTCACCGGAACTCAGAAACGTGATCTTCTCAGTCGTGCCAATAACCCTGACCTCCCTGAACTCGTTACTCTGATTCTGGAGGACCTCGAAAGCCCGGAGAGCCGAGGATTCGGCGAGTTCAATATTCATCGGGCGCTCACTATTGCCCAACTCGATGAGCTACGCGGCAAAAGAAAGGGCCTTCTCCTCGATACCGCCTATGTTCATACCTACCTCACCAAGCTCCGCCCCGGATCCGACGTCAATCCAGCAACTGAGCCAGAAGTCCGCAAATCCTATCTTGAACGTGTCTGGAAGTTCGCCTCCCAGCTCGGCCCCACCTTCAACTCTCTGAAGGCACACCTTCTCTACCAGCGTCTGGTCTTTGATTACTCTCAGGGAATATATAATGCCAACCGCTTCATGTCTTACGTGAAGCTCCCTCGGCGAGCATCGCATATCCATCCTGAATGGGCGAGAAAGGAGAGCACTCTATGGCGTCACCCCGCAAATCTTGGCCAGGACTTCCGTGCCATCACTGGACTGGCCCCCGTCGGCGCCGACGAACCGGTCGTCAGAAACTATCTCCTTCATTTCCTCAGAGAATCACTGGATTACCGGGATTATACGCCTTATTTCAGGGAAGATTGGCTCAAGTCGGTGTTTGCTGAAGCCAAGATCGTCAATGGCATAGGAGATCCCGAGCGGTGGACCTCTCTGCTGAGCCCGAGCCAGTTCCAAGCCCTGAAGGACCGGGTGGACATCGAGTTTGCTCCAAACTGTCCCGACTACTTCGGCATCAGCGACAACGTCAGGCTCCGCGTTCATCTCAAGAACGTGAAGACCCTGATCGTGAAAGTTTTTGAGGTGAATACCCTCAACTACTACCTGAAGCACGGAACAGAGATCAGTAGCGATCTCGCCCTTGACGGGCTGGTAGCGAACCACGAACGCACGTTTGAGTATCAAGATGCCCCGCAGCGACGCATCGCCCGTGATTTCGAATTTCCCGAGATCGAAAACCGTCGTGGGGTATGGATCGTCGAGTTCATTGGAGGCAGTAAAAGCAGCCGGGCTGTCATTCGTAAGGGCCAGCTTCACCTTCTCTCTGCTACGACGGACAGAGGAGAAATAATCACCGTCCTCGATGAAGTGCGTAAACCAGCCGCTGGCAGTGCCATCTGGCTTGGGGGCCGCCGATATGACTGTAACGAAGAGGGCCGCACCCTCATTCCCTTCTCCAATGAACCCGGCAAGCGAACATCCGTCATCGAGACTCCTGGCGGCTTTGCCAGCCTTGCCCAGTTTCATCACCCGTCAGAATCCTACAACCTGCACGCCGGTATCCGCATCGAGCGCGAGGCTCTGCGTCCGGGTGCCAAGGCCACTATCATGGTTCGTCCTACCCTCACTGTCGCAGAACAACCTATCTCGCTCACACGGCTTTCGAAGGTTCGTCTGGTTCTTATTTCAACTGACATCGACGGAGTCTCTACTACCAGCACCATAAACGACTTCAAGATTGCCTCCGACCGGGAGGCCACTCACGAAATCCGAGTCCCCGACCGCCTCGCGAGCCTCGATATTCGATTAGTGGCCGCGGTCAAGATGGCTAGCGACGGGCAGAAGGAAATCGAGCTCTCAGCAAGTCAGAGCTTTATCGTCAACGGACAACTTCGCAGCGCCCTGATCAACGATCTTTTCCTGAGCAGAGTGGATGGAAAATACATCCTTCAGCTTCTCGGCCGCAGCGGAGAACCCGCTCCAGACCAGCATCTCAACATCACGATCCAGCGGCCCAATTTCAAGAACTCCCGGAGCTTCACTCTCAAAACAGATCAGTCCGGACGAGTCGAACTCGGCCCCCTCGACGGCATCGTGAGGATCACCGCCCGAACCGCTGATAACCACCAGCGCATCTGGCCACTTCATCGCTCCCGCCGCACGAACCCCGGAGTCATTCACGCCGTGGCCGGAAAGAGTATAAGGATACCCTACACCGGAGCACTAACCCGTAGAGAACTGGCCCTCCACGCTATCTCAAGGAACGGAATTATTGCAGATGCATTCAAGGCCCTTTCTCTCGAAGACAGTTTCCTCGTTACAGACCAACTTGAACCCGGAGACTATCGCCTCCTTCTCAAGAAAACAAACCAGTCCATTACCCTTAGGGTCGCCCGAGGAACGGTGGCAAATGGGCACGTCTTCAACCGGACCAGGACCCTCGAGCTGATCGAACGGAATCCCTCGCATTTGACGACCCTCTCGATCAAAGGCGACTCTCTGGAAGTTCAGGTAGCAAATCCCGCCAATACCACCCGGGTGCACGTTATTGCCACGCGCTTTCTTCCGGACTTTGACCTCTTTGATTTCCTTGCTCACGCCCCCCGCGGAGGACTCTTCAACGGGAGGCCCGGCCAGCTGTCAAACCTCTATGTCAGCGGGCGCAAGATTGGCGATGAGTTCCGCTACGTCCTCGAACGCCGCTAC
>MDTD01009343.1_pt1 | contig 15231 bp, 8 predicted proteins | sample 811221 | NCBI WGS metagenome assembly MDTD01 (sample SAMN05326646, study PRJNA326480) | marine metagenome | isolation source: seawater | place: Pacific Ocean: South West | collected 2011
CACTATCTAGATAAATTCGGAGTTCAGGGTTTAAGGTTTTAATCTGAGAAAATAGACTTAAAAACCTTTCTTCATCGTTTTGAAAATTGTATAAATTGGAACTCCATTTAGGCCAAACAATGCTAGGAACTTGTTTCTCAAGCCATTCCAGATGACGAGGGTGCATAAATCTATGCAAAGCAATTGCGGCTAATTGAGATTGATGTAATTGCACCGATAAAATGTTGTCTTTTGCTATAAATAAGCTTGTAATTGCTTGTTTACTAAGTTGAATGGCCTGGGTGACCCTACTTTTTTCAAATTGACTATATTTAGGATATCGATGAGACGGTATGGTGAATATTAGAATCCAGATAGCAAGCAGAAAGGTTTTCTGAAGGCTAGCTGAAAGGTTTTCGAAAACTTGAGTAAACCATCCTAAAATAAGAACACCTGGTAATGCTAGATAGGTCCATAAATCATGTATGGAATAGAATGGTAGTAATGCGCTTTGAGCAAGGCATAGAGCGAGTAAAAAGAAGCATTTCTGTTTGCTGATCCCTAGTAAAAATATCATCGCTAGAATTAATAGAAACACGGGTGAGGTTGAGACAGTGGCTGACTCTAGTAAGTGTAATAATTGTTCAGAGCTAGGAATAGTAATGTAGACTTCTGCATAATTTTGTGCGCTTACAAAGTCAAATAAATCGGAAAAACTATCCAGTGCATACCATTGATTTCTTAAATTAGTTTTTGTGCCAAACCAAGACAGGTAAGCAAAATTATAAATCAGTGGTAATAGAGATAAAGGTAGGGAATAGAAATGTTTGAATCCTTTATTATGACCAAGGTATAGAATCAAGGTTATGCATAAAAATAAACTAGAGCTGTGATGAGCCACTAATAAACCCATTACAAAATAAAAAAGCCCCGATTTGCCGCATCTATCGTATAAAAATATCGCACAGCAGCCTAAAAAAACTTGTAAAGCATATACCTCCAGATGGGTTGCGGCATAAACAAATGGTTTAAACAAAAGTAAGGAGCCAACACTAAACCAGCTAGCTAAAGGTGACCACTTAAATTTTTCTTTGAGTAATTGTAGTGCGATGGTTAGTAATATCATTTGGAATATTAGCAAAACGATCAATTGAGTTTGAGATTTAATAGGGGTAAAGCTAAGTAATATTCCATTGAGGCTTAGATATATAGCATAGCCCGGCGGATGAGCAATTCCCCCCTGCTGTAGTGTTAGCCATAACTCTATTGAGTCTGGATCTTTCAACGTAAAATCGCATTGAAGAATTAAGCCAATTAGTAAAGCTAAGGCGGGAAGCCAATTAAATAGATACGTTTGCATAGAGGATGCAATTTACCAAATTTGTTGGCCAGAAGTATTCAAATTTATAAAAAGAAGACCTACACTCTTTGGTCGAGCGTAGGCCTTAATTTTGGTTTATATGCTAGTGATTATAAATTCAGAATGGTTGGGTAGCCCGCTATTCCAGACTGTGTTTCCAATATTAGGTGTAAAGTAGTCATTCTATCTGTAAGTTTTTTACCTTTGATAGTCAAAAACCTAGTTTTGTTATCCACTTGAAAACTGTCTTCTTCCAACTGAACACCTTCTGCGAAAATCTTCAATTTTGCCTGTCCAATTTGCCCCATGCTGCGAATGTTGATTTTTAAGCTAAAATCGTTACCCGAAATAATTCGAGATACTTCGCGAACACCAACGATTGATTTTCCACGAACACGGGTAGGAAGATTGCGTAATTTTCGCATTAGTTTCTTTTCACGTACCTTGATTTCCGAAGCAAGTTTTCGGACTTCTTCTTGGTTGTTGAGAAGTAACTGGACTTCAAGCTCACTACGTAACAAGCTATTTTCACCCATCTCCAAAATAGTTTCAGCCGAATTTTCTTGTGTGGCAAGAATAGCCATCTCTTGATCGGTCAAGATTGCTTCATAACTCTCCTCACTACGCATGTACTTTTCAAGTACTTCTAGATGATCTTGGTTGTTTAGACTAATTGCTCCATCGAATACATCTAACTGCTTCACGAAACTTTGGTGAGCTATTTCAGTTCGCTCCTGAAGTATTACGATATTATGAATCTGACTTACGCTATTCATGGTCTCACGAGCCATGATAGATTCTTCATAGGGCGTGAAGGCAGCATCTATTCCAGCTGGTACTTTACCAGGAATACCGTATAGAGTTCTAGTTGACTTATAGATACTATGGCCAAGTAGTCCCGTCCCCGTGGCTGTACTAAGAATGGCTACAACCTTAGAAATATTAGTTGGATCAATTACGGAAGTTAAGCCTGCTAATTGAGTCACCCACTTAGCGATTTGAACATACTCGCGCTTTTTAAGAGTTTGAGCATGCACTGTGTTAATCTCCGTTAAAATTGGAGCAAGGGCTTCTCTAACAGCATCCTGAGCTACATCTACATCGTAACTAGTTTCCATTTCCTTCGCACGTTCGGCAAGATAAGAGACGTTTTTCTGTCCAACATCAACCAAACCAACACGAGGAAAACTCATCATAGCGTACTTCCCAGCCGTTTTGACCGCGAAGAGTTTTAGGGCATCCTCATGATCATATTCCACGTTAATGTCTTTTACATTCGCATAGATTCCTGTGATTACCGAGGTGGCAATAGGTACTATGGTATTGTAAGGAGGGCGAAGTTTTACACTTGCAAGTGATACAACTTTGTTAAGGATTTGAATGATTTTAGCTTGGATTTTCTTGAGAACTTTTTCCCCCAATCGGCCAATGATTCCACCCTTAGAAATAACAGGCTTTAGTAGCGAGGAAGCGGTTTCTCTCGCGGAAAAGAAGAACCTTACTAAATCTAGGATAGAAACGGCAGTGTCCTCTGCAAGTACCAAGCCTTCGTTGTAAGTACTCAAGATTACAGTTTGCGCTAGAGCCATTCGACGAAGAGGTTCTTTGAATTTGCTGTCACCTCTTTGCTGCCAATCATCTAAGATGTCTTCGAGCTCACTGACATCATAGTCTTTAATTGCGAATCCATCAGGTAGTGGAAGATGAGGGAAACCTCTTGCAATTTCCAATAGCTTCCAGATTTTAAGAATCTGACCTTCAATTATTTTAGGATCGATCTGAAGATGGGAAAGGTTATGAGTTTGCTCTCGCGCCTTACTCACGAGATAATCGATATTATCGTGGGCATCATCTTTATCGTCAGCCTGTATTGTTTTTGCTCCAAGCTTAACCGAAAACTCTTCCATCAGCTCCGGATTGTTAACTGAGTTGAAAAGGCGGAATTGATAGCTGCGCAGAAATTGACGAAACTGAGGAGCTATCTCAACCCGAGTACCTTCATTAAGATTCAAGAATTCTTTCTGCAACGTGTCTAATAAACCTGGATATTGCATCAACTTCTTCATGAATAGTTTTTCGTTGCTAGCCCATTCATCAAGAAGGCTTAAACTCGCTGATTTAGATGTTTCAAACTTAACATTGTATTTAAGCTCTCCGCCCAAAGTAGAGGTGGGGATTAAGGTAAACTCTTCCACACCTGTCAGATCTTCAGTCCAGCTGGCGTCATTCTTACTGTCAAGTTCCACATCGCTAACGATTTTCTTACCATCAGAGTAACGTAAGAATTTCTTTAGTAGGAAACGTTTATCTTTGCCAACCCAACCCTTATTTTGTCCATTGAAGTTGACTGTGACACTATCAACTGTTGAGTTAGCAAGTGTTTGAAAAGAGTAGACAGGAATCATGCCGTTCAGCTCTGCTATCTCAGACTTTAATGTGTAGTTAACCTTAGTTACGCGAACACCAGCACCTCTGAATGGACCAACTTCGACAAAATGTCTTCCATTTTCATCAGTGGTGGTTGCCATCTTCACATACTGGCCTTCTACTTCGGCTTGGTTAGGTATGTAAGCTTGAGGAGGTAATTGACCTTCATTAATGTTCCAGCTAACCGTTCCAGGGAATTCGGCAAAAATCTTTATTTTATCTACCAGAGTAGGATTAACAGGCTCACTAGCAATACGAGGGGTCATACGAATAAAATCTGCACCTCGCTGATTTACTTTGCCTTCCATGGACTCAGGTAATGCATCAAAAGCGTATACTGATGTAGGTTGTACCTGCATTGGTAAAGTTCTGTCATAACCAAATTGCCCTTCAGCAATATTCCAATCATTAACGTAATTGGCTACAAGAAAGTCAGGTACAATCTCGTCAATCGTAAAATCAAAACCATTAGCAGCTAGCACCTCATCAATTGATTCAATCGACTGCTTCTGACTTTGAACGATCTCACTGAAAACTTTCGCTACTGTCTCCATATCACCAAGTTTCTTGGAAAGTAAGTAATACATGAATAGGTAAACATTTCCGTAATCATCCAGACCGTTATTAAATTCATCTAACTGAGTATCTGGTTGTTGAATGAAAGCCAAAATTTGAGGCGCATGTCCATAGTTGTTAACGTAGAATGCAATTTGGCTCATTGCTTCGTTTAACCAAAGCTTTTCGCGTTTGTCGTAATTATGGTGGATCATGTGTTGGAACTCATGAGCAAGAATTCCTAGATAATCAGGACGTTTAGGGTCACCTGGGAAAACATCAAGGTAAAACATTTCACGTTCGTTGCTGTAATCCCATAACTCCGTGCTGTAGGTATCCAAAGGTGAAAAGTAGCCAGCAACATAACCTCTACCGGGCTCCCATCCGTCTTGAATGTCTAATAGTAGTAAGGTAATGCGTTTGTCGAAATCAATGCCAGGACTTGCTTCCGAGCCAAAAAATTTGTGGTTTGTTTCATATATTTGATTGTCGAACTGATCAGCTAATTGTTGGATGGTTTCTTTGGAAACTCGATCTTCCTGTTCTAATTCCAAGTAGATGTAACAATGCTTACCAATGTGCTCTAATGTGGCTTGAATTTGCGTTGGTTGATTGTTTGCAACGTTCATAGTCCAGAACGTCTTTATGTCACCAGCAAGCGGGGTTACTTGCAGTTGTTTTTTAGCTAAAGGTTGAGGAGCTCCATGTTCTTTCATTAGCTCTTGAAATTTATCTTGTGCCCACTGATATCCCATAATTGCAGGGGCGTCTTGATTTGCAGTTGCTGACTGTAGAGTCACTGCGAAAACTATTAAAAAAGTTAAGATCCTCATTCTATATCCTTTCCAAACCACTCTTTTCGACTACATTAAACGCTGTTGAAACTTTCAAATTTCGTACTACGTTTTAGTAAAACGGACAGTATAAGGACTAAGTTAAAACTGTCTAGCCGTTTTTTGATTTATTTTCATCCCGAATTTACAGCAGCTAATAATTCTACACTTGTTGCACCTAGGACGTCGAGCCACGCAGGTCTTTCTTCCATGTAATATGAGAAGGTGAGAAAGCATTGTCCAGTCAGCTTGGGGGAACAGCTCCATTAGTTCGGGTTCAATTTTCTCTGGGGTTTTGTGTTTTGCAATGCCGAGTAGTTGGCTTATACGACGTACATGTGTATCGACTACTACACCTTCATTGATATTAAATATATTGCCTAAAACTACATTGGCGGTCTTACGGCCCACACCACCTAATTCTATAAGGTCCTCCATTTTGGATGGAACTTGTCCATTGTGTTTATCTACTAATCGTTTGCAGCATTTAATAATGTTTTTAGCTTTAGAGCGATAAAGTCCAATTCGTTTGATATCGTGCTCAAGATCTTCAAGTTCAGCAGAAGCATAAGCTTTAGCGTCAGGATATTTTGCAAACAATTCAGGAGTTACTCGGTTAACCATAGCGTCTGTGCATTGCGCCGAGAGAATAGTGGCTATTAACAATTCCAAAGCATTAGAGTGAATTAGCTCGCAGGTGGCGTCTGGAAATTCTTCAAGTAGATTTATGTAGATAGTCTGGGCGCGCTTTTTTAATACTTTTTTGGACTCTCTGGGCATACAAATAATTTAGTGCAAATAATGTTTATTTACCAGTGTGTTTTCGCGAGTAGGATGGTGTATGAAAGTAAAAGCTATACAGTTTGATTACATGTAGTATATTTATCTCATGCTTTCAACATCTTTGGATATACTTTTAGCGAGCTGGGACCTTGTTGTGGCAGCAGCCCCGTATTTACTAGGGGGTTTCGCTATAGCAGGTATTATGAAGGCTTTACTACCAGATGATCTTGTGATTAAGGTGCTTGGGAAAAAAGATGTGTCATCTGTTGCCAAAGCAGCATTGATAGGCGCTCCATTACCCTTATGTTCATGTGGGGTTGTTCCTGTAGTACAAAATATTCATAAGCAGGGGGCTTCGAGAGGTGCTTCTATTAGTTTTTTAGTAGCTACACCTGAAACAGGAGCCGATTCTGTTGCAATGACTTACGCAATGATGGGATGGCCTCTTGCGATTATACGTCCTGTGGCAGCAGTCTTTACAGCCTTTGTAGCAGGTTTGATAGAAAACCTTTTGGGCGGAAGTCACAATTTAAAAGAGGCTAACCACTGTTGTCCGAGCAAAAAAGTGGATTCATCAGGATGCAATTTGTCCACGCCCGCCCCAGTCAGTTATCTAATTCGTCTGAAAGATGGAATGAAATATGCATTTGTAGATCTAATGCGTGATATCAGCAGGAACCTTCTGATTGGATTTGTGCTCGGAGGTTTAATTACTCATTTTGTCACAATCTCATTTTTAGAAAATTATTTTTCGGGTTCCTTATCAGGAATGCTGGGAATGATAGTATTTGCAACTCCGCTTTATATATGTGCAGCGGCTTCCACACCAGTAGCTGCTGCGTTTATGATGAAAGGGATGAGTGCTGGTACTGCTTTGGTATTTTTAATGGCTGGTCCTGCTACAAATATTGCTTCACTTAGTGTCTTAGCTAAAATTTTTGGAACGCGCAGTATTCTATTGTATGTAATTGTCATTTTAATTTGCTCGCTTGGGTTTGGCTTGTTTTTTGATTGGGTAGTCATGAATTACGAACTACCCGTTACTGGTTTGGTAGCTGAACATCATCAAGATTCTGGAGTTTTATCGCAGATATGTGCAGTGATACTTCTTGTAAGTCTCTCTTATCATGTTCTTAAGCCATCTTAAATTACTTTTTAGTGAGATTAATAAACTACAATCCATAAGATCTGTAGGTTATAATTATCCTCCATTAATTTAATTAAACTGGTGTATTTCAATCATCAGATATATTTCATGGCCAAAATTGATCAATGCCTGCAGAAAATGGTGGAATTAAGTGCTTCGGATCTACATTTACACGTAGATTACCCGCTGACCTATCGCATAGATGGAGAACTTAAGCCTGTTGGGAATGCACTTAATAACAAGCAAATTATCTTTTTACTTGGAGAAATTCTGACTACAGATCAAAAGAGATTGCTTAACAATGGTCGAGAGGTTGACTTTGCTTATCAATTAGCAGGTGTTGGTCGCTTTCGAGGTAACATTTTTCTTCAAGATGGAAAATTCGGTGGTGTTTTCAGATTGATACCTTCCGATATAAGGAGTTTCGAGGAAATTGGTGCTCCAACTGTTTTACGGAAATTAGTGCAGGCGAAAAGTGGCTTGATTCTGGTAACTGGTCCAACAGGAAGTGGTAAGTCAACCACAATGGCGACCATAGTTAACGAAATAAATAATACTCGTTATGGGCATATTCTAACTCTCGAAGATCCTATTGAATTCACGCATGATGATAAGAAATGTATGATTACTCACAAAGAGGTTGGTCAGGATATACCAAGTTTTAATGAAGGCCTTAAAGCAGCCTTTAAAGAGAATGTTGATGTAGTGCTTGTTGGAGAGATTCGCGATGCGGAAAGCATGCAAAGTGCACTTAATCTTGCGGAGTCGGGAGTTTTGGTTCTTGCTACGCTGCATACATTAGATGCCGCCAATACAGTAAAACGAGCTGTTTCTTTCTTTAAAGACCAAATGAGAAAGATGGTTCGAGTCAGATTTGCCCAAAATATTAATGCAATTCTTTCTATGAGATTATTACCATCCGTAGGAGGTGGTAGAGTGGCGATGTATGAAATAATGATTGCCAATCAAGGAATCAGAAACCTCATTAAAGAGGCTAAAGATCATCAAATTGAATCTGCTCTGGAACAAGGCAAGTCGGAAGGTATGAAGACCTTCAGTATAAGTATTGGTGAACTCCTAGCTCATCATAAAATATCGAAAGATACTGCTGATATGCATACTGGGACATTGAGTAAGTAGTGGCGAATCTCATACTCGATCACTTTAAGCAACTCTTGTTAGAAGCATTCGCAGCTTCAGTAACGGATGTACATATGCGAGCAGGCAGTGCAATCAGAGTGCGAATCGGGGGAGATTTAAGACAAGATTCACGATTTTCTTTTGATACTAGTCAATTACATAAGATTGTTAATGAATTGGTAACGGAGGAAGATCGTAAAAGATTAGTTAAATATAAAACTACGGAAGGGATGTTTGAAGTAAGCGAGCGTATGAAATGCCGATACAAGTTTTCTTTTGATAGAGGGCAAATATACTTAATTTGTCGTCTACTCCCCGGGAAAATTCGTACTTGGGAAAATTTGAATATTCCTCAGCTGGCATTACAGTTTTTAAATAAAAAACAAGGCTTGATTTTGATTTCAGGACCATTGAATAGTGGAAAAACATCTACTATGGCGAGTTTTGCGGCTTATCTCAATAAATACCGACGCGAACATATTATTTTTATTGATGAAATTATTGAGCATAAGTTAAGGAGTGATAAAAGTATTGTGAATTTACGTCAGTTAGGTAGTGATACACGTTCATACACAACCGCCTTAAAATATGCCCTTAGGGAAGATCCAGATACAATTATTATTGGAGAGATAAACAGTGCAGAAAGCGCGGAGATAGCGATCAACATAGCAGAAACTGGGCATCTGGTGATAGCAGGTGTTTCAACAATAGGAAGTCTTAATACCATGATGAGGGTTCTAAATTGCTTTCCAGCAAATCAATTGGAGAATGCTCGTTTGAAGTTGTCATCTTATTTGATCGGAGTTATTTCTCAGGTTTTAGTGCCAAGTTTGGATCGTACTACCATGGTCCCCTTATTTGAAGTAATGACAATTACTTCGTCTGTTCAAAATAACATTCGCGGGGAAAGAATGAATCAATTACAGGCAGAATTTTCTAGAAGTGTAAAAGGAGTTTCGATTACATTTGAAGATTATGCTAGAGAGCAGAAGGCTAAAGGCTTAATTTCGAACGATAATTACTTGAACAGGATTTTTTGGGACTAAGGGTGGACTTAGTAGTATTCTGGTATGGAGAAATTAAATGGTTAATGAAGAATTTTCTGATGGAGAAAGTCGTAGACTTCTATTCGTGAAGCCAGGCTTTCAAAGAAAAATGATGATCATCATTATTTTGGTTGTGATCATTGCGGTTAATATTGTGGGTGTCTTGTGTTATGGATTTATTACAAGCACATTGCAAAGTGAATTACTTGACCCTTCGGTAAGTCAGTTAAATCCAGGACAGGTACCTCTGCTCCAGCAAAAACTTTTTGAATACATTTTTCCTAAAGTATTAATTGCGGAACTAGCTACAATACTCGTTTTAGCTTTCTTCGCGTTGAGATTAACTCATCAAATTGCAGGACCTGTATATCGATTAGAGCAGAATATAATTAAGATGGCCAAAGGTGACTTCAAGCTTCGTACTGTACTTAGAAATCGTGATGAATTCAGTGAGCTGGCTGAAGCTTTAAATATCTTAGGTCAGTCGTATTCTCAACGATTGGATAAGATTTCTGATCAGATTGCTTTACTGGAATATACAGATTTAACTGCTGAACAGAAGCAAGCTATTAACATTATAAAAGATAGCCTTCGACCTGAGGTACAGGAGTAGGGAGTGATTAGATTTTTTTCGCCTAACTTAGCGGGCTGCTTTGTTAAACTTTCATTGTTTTCCTTTTTGATATTATTTTTGGGATGTTTCAGTAATCCCGATGTTTTGTATTTAAAGTCAGTTAAACTCATAGAAAAGAACAAGCTTGCACGTGCTGAAAAGCTATTATTCAAGGTTCTAAGGATTAAACCGAACCATCATGATGCTCATTATTCCTTGGGTGTGATCTATATGAAACAAGAGCGCTATACGGACGCAATTTCAAGATTTAAAGAGGTCTTATCTCTAAACTCAGGTGATGTAGATGCGTTAACAAATTTGGGTGTAATTTATGCCCGTATGAATAAATTGGAATTGGCGGCGGAAAAGTATGAAGAAGCTGTGAAGATTAGTCCTGGAAATAATACTATTTTACTAAACTTGGCCCGTCTGCATGTTAAGCAGAAGAAGTTTAGAGAAGCTCGATTATTATATGAAAATATTTTGAGGGCTCAGCCCAATCTATTTTCCGCTAATAAAGAGCTAGGCTTGATTTACAAAGCAGAAGCCAGATTGGGAGATGCAATTAGTCAATTTTCGCGCGCAGCCAAACTACAGCCACAAGATCATGAAGTTCTATTCGAACTGGGACAGTTGTATTTTAGGCGAGGTAAAAACAATACGGCATCTAAATATTATTTGAAAGCGATATCAATTAAGGAGCAATCAACATATTACTTAGCATTGGCTCATCTTTATGAAAATAGCGGACAAGTAAAGGATTGTATTACAGCTTATCAAAAGGCATACCAACTCGATAATGATAATTATGAAGCCGTATTCAGACTTGGTGTTTTGACATTAAACGCCGGAGAATTTAAACGAGCAGCTCAATACCTTAAAATTGCTCTTAATCTCAAATCTAACAGTGGGGAGGTTTATAAGTATTTTGGTATTCTATTAAGAAAGCAGAAGCAATATGATAAGTCCAAGGAAGCTCTTTTTAAGGCCAAATTATTGAACAAATATGTTCGCGAAATTTATTATCAGTTAGGCTTAATTGAACTGGATTTTAAAAATATTTCAGGTGCAATTGAAAATTTTGAAAGAGAACTAAAGGAATCTCCCAGTCATCTATTGACTACAAGAAAACTGGCATCTTTATATCTTGATAATCAACAGCAGGATAAAGCGGCTGTTTTGATTCGTCGTGCATTAAAAGTTCATAAAACTGATGATGAATTACATAAGCTACTAGGTCAATTTCACCTTTCCAAAGCAGAGTTTGAAAAGGAGAATAATGGCTTATACATAGCTTTAGAAGACTATGATGAAGCGATAAAAAGTTTCAAACAATCGATCCGGCTGAACTCAAAGAGAGTTGATGTACTTGAATTATTATTGAAAGCTTATTCTGGGGCTAAACGATTTGCAGTTGCAATTCCATTTTTCAAGAAGATAATTGATATAAATCCTGAGCGCTGGGAATATTACCCGGATTTAGCTAGGGGTTATCTTGCAAATCAAGAATACGATAAAGCAACCGATATTCTGGGTAAATATTTACAAACAAATAAAACTGATGCCAAGGTTTGGTTTCAATTGGGTAAGATTTATGCGGATAAGGGCGACTTTATTGAGGGCATTGAAATCTTTAAGAAAGCAATTGCTATTGAGCCAAAAGACCCCAAGAAAAAGCTTTTTCTAGGTATGTTGCAGGCCGAGGTAAATAGGTTTGATGATGCACTGAAAACTCTTCGGAAAGCTATTAAACAAGCTCCAGCGGATTCAATTGTTATGCGTCGTTGTGAAGATCTTATCCAGCAAATAATTGAAGTTTCGGGCTACAAAGATAATCAAGTGGAAAAGAACTTGGGGAAAGCTATTACAAAGAAAATCGGTAAAAAGAAGCGGTCAAAGATCATTAAGTATCAGCCAGGTAGTTTGAAATACAGCAAGGGAAGGGTAATTGCAGCTTTTAGGCTATTTAAGAAACTGCATGCTAAGGGATGGTCTAAACAAGATCGTAAGCATATGGCAAAGTATGTAAAATATCGCTTGATAAAAAATTATAGACAGCTAATAAAATTTAAGAAATTCAAGAGTAAAAGTATTAGAAGATATTACTATTTGGCTATCCGTCGTCTTATAGATTTAGTCCGAGGTAAGATTGACTATGAATCGAGGAAAACTCTTAAGTCTGGGTAGTTCAGATAGGCCTTTTGCTAAAATTTTATTTAAAATATTAGATAGGTATTTACTGAGTCGTAATTAGCCAGGTTGGGGCTGATTTCATTGGAATGTTTTCATTGCTCGTAAGTACTTTGAGTCTTTGTCTGGCATAGTCTACTGCGGAGCTTTTGTATAGGAAATCTCGAATTACTGTGTAGTATGCAATTGCTTCTTCTCGTTCTTCAATTCTTTCAAAGTGTTTGCCGGCATTAAGGAAAAGGGTAACTCCCAATCTTTCAATCTTTGCTCTTAAACTTTCACGGGTATTTTTACTCAACGCTCGTCGCAGGTTATCTGCAGCTTCGAGATAATGTTTTTGTGAGTAGTGAAAAGTTCCTTGCTTAAAGTATGCGGTTTGAATCCTGTCGACTAAATCTAAGCTGTCTCTTGGAGAGTTGCTATACTGCATGGCTCTTTCATACCATTCAACTGCCTGAGTCCAAAGTGAGAGTCTATTTTCTTTTTCACCAAGTCCCAAGCATATCTTATACAATTCCTGTTCGGCCTGAAATTTCAGAGTTTCGTTAGTTGATTCATGGAGAAATTCGGCGAGCATTTTGTAGCTCAGTACGAGTTGATTGGTATGTGCGTAAGCAAGGCCTGCTCGAAGTTTGTGCTCACTTGTCGAAGGGTTTAGGCCGTAAGCTTTACGATATGCGATTGCTCCCAAAAGAGGACTTTTTTGTTTCATATAAAAATCGCCCAATTCACGATGTAGTATTGATAACTTATTTTGGTCTTCTGGGGTTAATTTACCTAGAATTGGCTCACGTCCACGGATACTTCTAATTTTGTCGTTTATAGAGTCTAGAAGTAAATTTTTTGGATCAGGTTTTGCCGCTTCAGAATGAGTTGTGAAGCAAAAAGCAAATAATAATATTGCGAAAAATCTACCCTTAATCATAACTTTAGTATATTACCTTCTAATACTTAGGAGTTATTAATACCTTACATATTGTCCGATCTATACTGGTTTCTAATGTTCGTGAAATATTAACTTCTTTCCCTTTTAAATCTAACAGTAAATGAACTGTTGCAATACCATCGCTATTCGTTTTAACCGTATGTTCCCATGGATTGTCCACATAGCTATTAAGAATATGTCCGGTGATAAAGTTTCGCGGTTCCATTTCTACTTGGAAATTAATCGGTAATTCGGAGTATAGACGGTCTTTCTTGTCACGCGTCTCAATCATTATTGGTATAAGGCTCGCATCTTTTCGTAATAATCTAGCTTCAGCTTGCCTTGCAAGTCTTATATTTCGCGGGTGTATTTTGCCGTCATAAGCAGATCCGGCTTGGCTTGCTTGGTCTCCAGAGGTATTAATTTCTGCTGAATTTTGATTAATGCCTTCTCCATCACTGTATGCTGAGCCTTCATTATTGGGTGAAAGGGGTGTTTCTTTTTCTTTTAGTACTGCCAAGCGGTGGGCTTCATTCTCATCAATTTTTTTATTCAACTCATCACTAGTGGCGCCTCGCGAATTAAAGTGACTCATCTCCATTTCGCTGGTATCTATCTCATTGTGAATGTTGCCAGGAAACTGATCGAACCTAACTGCTTCAGTGTTAACAATGTCAGCGCTAGCGGCGTCTCTAAGTTCGATTTTATCGGGAAAGACTGCAGCTAATTCTTTCTCGAAAGTCTTTTCATCTCCATCAACGTATTCAGCTTCTAAAAGAGCCTTTTGATTGTCTTTCTTTAGGCTATTCAGAATTACTCTGAAGCGATTGGTGTTACCCGAATTATTGGCTGACTTCCCTTTATCTCCTAAGCTTTCTCCAATATTTTCTTCAGGGATGGCGGCGAAAGCTTCCATAAAGCTAGTTCTACCTTTTCCTGCGGGATGTCTAGGTCTTTCTACCGTTTTTGTTTCATTCAGAATTTCTTCTTTGCCAGCTTTTTGAGGGTTGGTAAGTGCCATATGAAGTTGATCAAATTTCGCCGGATCTTGATCTATGGATTTTTCTGCTTTTGCTAAAAATTGATCAAATTCTTTTTCAGTATCTACTACAGTTTTAAGTCCTTGCTGTATTGACTCTTTTTGAGAATTACTCAATTCTAATTGATCGAAAAATTTTGAAAAACTACGACCTTGTTCAGGAGATTTAACAGTTCTTTGACTGGCTCTTTTCTTAGCTGCCATCCTATCTAAATCTGACATCAAACTAGACAGTTTATTGACCGGCGGGGCAGGCTCATCAAGTTCTTTAAGATAGCGCTTTTGGACGTCGAAAGGTCCTCCGGATTTATCTCTTACTTTCGCAATTTCAATTCCTTTTTTATCTGTTGTTACAGTCTTTTCAAGCTTATCGAAAAAATTAGAGAAGCTTTGATCTTTTTGAAGTTTAGGTACTGAGGAACGCTTTTCTTTAGTTAGACGATGATGGAATTTATCCACGGTTTTCTTATCAGATTTGGAGACTATAGCATGGCTGGATTTTGAGGTTTCTGGATGTAGTTTATCAAGGAATTCTACATAGCTTCCGGGCGATGAATTTTGTGCTGTTTGCCGTTTGACATGTGCAAAATACTCCACTTCTTTATTGGGGATTATTGCTTTCCTAGTTTTACGTTCTTTACTGTGGACAGGCTTTCTAGCTTCCCAAGAACTAAGGAAGCTTTCAAAATTTTCATTACCAGTTTCAATGTTTATCTCAGGCGAAACTACAAGAGGTTTTCTGAAATAAAGCTGCTGAATTTGATCAATATTTTTTCTGTAGTGATCTAATCGATCGATACTTTTTCGATATAAAAAGACATTTTCTTTTTCGGGGCTATCCTTAAGGCGATCCAATGCTTTGGCCACCATGGCATCTTTTTTAACAAAGTCGCGAACTTTTCGTTCGAGAATTCTACTTAGACTTTCTTTTTCAATACTAGAGCGATTATGCGTTATATTTTCTTCGATATTTAAGATTTCGCGGTGGCGGACATCCAGCCGGAGGAATAGTTTTTCGACCATATCTTCCACGGCAGATGCTTCGTTTACACTGCTTAGATTTTGTTCTTCAGCAAAGCTTACTGAAATAAAATTTCCATAGGAAATACCCGCCAGGATACAAGTGGCAATTCTGATTCCATATTTGAGATTTTTCATCGCTAACCCATGTTTTTGCCCATATCGAACATGGGG
>MDTD01192615.1_pt1 | contig 15230 bp, 6 predicted proteins | sample 811221 | NCBI WGS metagenome assembly MDTD01 (sample SAMN05326646, study PRJNA326480) | marine metagenome | isolation source: seawater | place: Pacific Ocean: South West | collected 2011
TGAATAATTTGCAAGACTGGCAAAAGAAAATTTTGCTGCAGACCGTTGACTTGTCCGTCCCAAACAACAAAAAAGTGGTGGACGAAATGGTCCGCAACATCGAAAAGGTGCAGAAAGAGTACATGAACACGCTCGCCGGAGACATAGACAAATTGCTCGGCGACATTAAGACGCTCAAGCGTCTCAAGGGAGAGAAACTGAAAAAGATGAACGCGTCGATCGCGGCGCGCGCCAAGGTGCTCGCGAAATCGCCGTTGGGGATGCTCAGCGTCTCGGGATGGGACAAACGGATGAAGAATTTGCAGTCCTACTCTCGACACTACCAAGCGATGGCGCGCTTGGGGAAAACCCCGAGCGTGTCCAAAATTCTCGTGGAGGTATTGGCGACGGCCTACGGCAGAGAAAATCCGTTGGTGCAAATGGTGACCATGGGCGAAACGGTGTGGACCCTCGAGCAAACAATGCACTCGAGCACCATGCTGATGGCCAACAGCATGCTCAACATCAGCGCGAATCTGATTCTCGAAAAAAACAATGCGGACCTCCTGAAATCGATGGTCGGGCAGGGCGGAGCCCTCTCGAAAAACCAAGCTCTTCTGAGTGCGATCGGCAAAGATCCCACGCGCTTTCAGACCGTGATGAACGCTGCAAAGGGCGGCCCACCTTCCGACCTGACCGCGTTGGCCAAAAACATCGGCGTCTCCCCGGCAGACTTGGAGGGTGTGAAGTGGGATCAGGTCGCGGACGCCGCGCAGAGCGTGGAGAGCGTAGAGGCAGCGCGCACGTGCTCGAAAATGACCGAAGATTTGCGCGGAAAAGTAGACGAGCACATACGCGGACAGACACCCTCCTCTGCCGCCTCGCAAACAGCGACTTCTCCCCAATCCAACCCCGGTGTCCTCACGCGGTATTTGGGCATTCAGCAGAGCCTTCTCGAAAAGGTGTGGACGCCCGAGGCCGGGTGGGACGGTCTGAAAAACTGGTACTCGTCGCCTCTGAACACGGCACTCGGTGCCTACGATTCGTGGTGCTGCGTGCACTCCATCGCGTTTTCGGTGCCACGCTACTTTGGGTACAAAAATGCGGGGAAGAGTTGGGCCGCGTGGGCCACGACGGGAGCGCTCGGGGTCATGCTCCAAGCCGGATTTTTCGGGTCGGTGGGGGGCATACTGCTCTCGTGCCGAGGGTTCTGCATGGGACTCGACATGGCCGTGACAGCCAACAAAATGATCGTGCGGGGTATCTCGTTCTTGGCACTCAACGCCGTGTGCAGAGTTCTTCCCGGTGCGAGCTGCAGCAAGTGGAACAAGGTCCTCCAAGACTGGGGGCAATGGATGTCGAACAACGTCGACCGCGTCACGTCCGCCGCAAAGACAACGCTCTACGCGGCGACCGCAGTGTCGATCGTGCAGGTCATTGCGGGAGGCACTGTTCAGTCTTCGGCGCTCATGACGATGGGGGGCTTTGTGTCGCAGGTTGTGTGGTACGTACCCAGCGTTGCGATTTCGTCCGTGTCCGGACTCATGCCGTCGGCGTGGGCCGCGTCTTTGGCGGGGTGGTCCGCGAGCGGAATCGCCACCGCGATGAGCAGCACGGCGGCCACGGCGGCCACCGCCGCGAGCAGCGCCGCCGTCACGGCGGCCACCACCGTGGGTGCGGTCTTTGGTCTGGGCGCGGTCGGTGGTGCCATGATTATCGGAGGCGTGGGCTTTCTCGCGTACAAGGGGTACAAGTACGCAAAGACCAAGAAACACTTGGCCGCCGGTGGTAAAATCGTGTTGCCCGCCGGGTGGCGCATGTGGATGCACGCGCCCTCGCAGACCATGTGGTTTGCCAACCACGAACTGGGACGCCTCCAGCACGTCTATCCGGCGGGCACCCGTTTCACCGACGCCGACGGAAGAACCAACGCCCGCGCCACAATCGAATTGGGTATGATGCGCCCCAGCAAAGCGCAGCGCCGCGTTGCCCTCGAAATCGCCGACGCCGTGGGGCATCTTGCGGCCAACGTGAACCGGCGCGTGGCCGGCGGGGGCGATAACGGCACTGCGAGCAAACACAACTACCGCCAGTTGCACAGCCTGCTGCGCAAGTGGAAGACGCTCGCGCCCAGAAACGGGGCCAAGATGATGGCCGAGCAGGCCATTTTGAAGCGCCTGTTGGGCGAAGAAAAGTTTCGGCAGGATCTTGTGCAGCGCAAGGTGCTGGGCGACGTCCAGCAACTCCCCGTGGCGCACGCGCTGCTGAGCGAGCTGAGTTTGGGCCACCGACGCGACTGGGCGGGCACGGACCACGTGACCGACATTCTGCGTCAGGTGGGTTTGCACTGCACGTACCACGACGTGCTGTCGCTGCAACCCGTGGTCAGCGGCGGGGGATGTTACTGGTAGGGCAGACACGGCCTGCCGTGCGGTCGGACGGACGAGGATACCGGTGGCTATATTCGGTGCGCCGACTCGGACGCCAGCGGGTGCTGCCCGGCGCACTGCGAACCCGGCGATGCGTATAATTAAAACGCGAAAAAAAATTGGTTTTTTTTAAAAAAAAAAAAGATGGATTCGCGTTGGTTGTTTGCGGTGTGTCTTGCTGCGCGAGTGGGGCTGGCGGTGGCGGCCAGACTTATTCCGCTGCGTTTTCTCCCGTGGATGGGCGCTGCGGCGCTCGTCCCCGCCATCGGGTTCTTTGTCATTTTTGCCATGGGGTGGCGCAAAACGGGCGCCGAGGTCGGCGGCAAGCCAATCTGGTGGAACACGCTGCGCCCAATACACGGTGCGCTGTTTTTGAGCTTTGCGTTGCTGGCCTTTTGGCGAGTTCGTCGAGCCTACCTTGTGCTCGTCGCGGATGTCGTGCTCGGCGCGGTGGCGTTTACTGTGCACCACGCGAAAAACGCGTAACGACCGCGCTGTGTTCCTACACGGCATGCACGTTGTGCGCATGTACAAAGGCGCGCACCTGCGCTCTCCCGCGGTTCAACATGGTGGTCGTCTCGTTCTCGGACAGGCGAAAGTTAATCGTACTGACGTCGCCGCAGTCGATCGCAATCGTGTGTTGGCGGTGCGTTTCCGACAATGATTTCCACAGACTTCTCTCCGAGGAAGCCAGTACGGCGTACGTGAGCCTCGCGAAATACTTTTCAAACCCGTTTAGACTCGGCGAGTGTCCCCATAGCACTTTGAATCCCAGCGTCTCTTCGGCGGGGAACAGATCAACGGGGTAGTTGTGAAAAATGCCGCCGTCCACATAGAGTTTCCCGCGATACTGCACCGGCGCAAACAATGGAGGCAAAGTCATGGACATGGCCACTCCCTGCGCGATGGGCATGTCGGGTTCGCTCTGGTAGTCAATCACGTACGTGTCGCACGCGTGCAATTCGGTCGTCGTAACGCGCAGGATCTTGCCGCTCTCCGCGAAGAGCTGACCGAACGTTAGATGACGTCGTCCCAAATGTTCGTCGATCCACGCGATCAATTTTGTTTGGGTGTCAAAACCCCAGTTCAGAAACAGCTTGGTGACATCCGGCGAAACAAAGTCCATCAGGCTGGTTGTTTTGGCCATGTTTTCGATAAACTCAGCGGAATTGCCAGTGATGACCGCCGCCGCGTAGAGCGCTCCGATAGACGTTCCGCAGGCACCCCGCAGAGAGGATATATCGAACCGTGTCAGCGCAACCAACTCGGACAGTGCACCGGCAAACGCCATGCCCCGAATGCCTCCGCCCCCAAAACAAAGATAGCGGATGTTGGCAATGTCAATGTCCACGGTGGATGGGGAATCCATGACGAGTCTTTGGCCTTTTGTGTGTGCGTGTTGTTTTTTTTTCCTGTCGCGGTACACAGGGGTTGCGCCAACGAGGCGTCTCATTGTCGATACACACTGCGCACAACAAGCCCACATCTTGTGCATACTTGGTCGGTACCGTGATTGACTTCTATAATGCGCGTGTGACCGCACTCTGGGCACGATGGTGGTGGGGATTCGAGTTGCAGTTGCCCGTCTTGCCCGGGCACGTGCAACGCAACCGTTCGCCTTGGACGCGCACTGAGCACCCGGGGAAATCTCGTCGCCACGTGCCCCTCAAAAGGCGTGCGGCAAACAGGGCAGGTTGGTGATCGCGCGAGCCACGTGTTCAAGCACGATTGGTGAAAGACCCCTGCACATATTCCCGGGCACCGTGTTGCCGTGTCACACGGTTCAAGACATATCACGCACGCATCGGGCATGCGAATTCGTGGCGGGGGACGTCAATTTAAAAAAAAAAAACTACCGACCCAAAAATTTTTTGAATAACATGAAATTTAATATAATGGGTGGGAATTTAAAAGATTTCCCCCCAGAATTTATTACAACACCAGATCGAAGCGGTGTTGTTCCGCGTCGGCGATCCATTCGGTCAGATCGATCACACCACTGCTGTCTGTTTCACCCGCGCTGTCTTCTTTACGGGATGCGTCGTTCGCCGCACCCGCGTCGTCTCCTTTGATTTCGCCACACCCAACGGACCCGACGGGAGGCCCTCCTCCGGTGGGTGATACTAAGGAAGACCCCTTTGTTCCTCCCGCGGAGGATATCACTGTGATTTCACTGAGCGTACGATCGCTGCTTCCGTCGCGCACCGAGTTCAGGGGCGTGAGCTGCATGGCCGCCACAAAATCGTCGAGCTGGCGTTTCCAATCTTTGCGAAAGGCGGCGGCCGTTTCCTCGTCGGCGCCTTGGAGCGCGCGGTGCACGCGATTCGAATCTTGGCTCAGCTGAAACATTCGCTCCCGCTGCGACATCTCGAGATGTGCATGAATGGACTTGAGTTTCATGGATTTCTGCGTCCGCAAGTGCCGGTCCAAGGCCGCCGTCTCCTCCGTGCGCTTCTCCAACTCGATTTCCCGTCGACGACTCTCGGGCATGACGTCGCCTTCGTGCACCCAGTGGTGCAAGCTGCCTCTGCGAAAGCGATGCGGAAGATTCACACAATCAGCGTCTTCCTCCTGCGTATCTTGTTTGAAGCAGCACGCGCGCAGCACTTTGCGAATGCTCTCTTTGCTTTTGGTCCACCCCGACTTGGCAATATGGTACCCGAACAAGACGGCGACAACACTATTCACCGTAATCGTAAACACGAGAACCAACCCTTCAAACACACCATGATTATAATCATCGGCGTGCGTGCCGAAAATGATGCCGGCGTTGAGCGTGCAAATGCACGCGCAAATGGCGCTCGACTCCAATACGCTGCACACCCTTCCGTACTGCGTCAACTGGTCGAACGGCTCGCTCACCAAATGGACGATGAGGCATGCCACAAAGAACCACGAAGCGCACGGGCTCTGATAGCGCGTCATGCTTTCGCCGGTAAACATGAAAATGGACATGGCGATCACGGCTACTTTTCTTGCCAGCACCACGACCTCCCAGTAAAACCGCTTGTGGCGATAGCCTCTGTGCAGGAACTGCAGCGCGCGCGCGCCCGGGTCGTGCAGAGAAAAACGCCACTGCCAGAGCAGGCCGACCGCCACCGCGGGAATGCCGACGCCGTAGAGAATCAGGCAGGCTACCGCCGCGGGAATGTACGCGACGTGTTCTCCGACAAAACACTGCACCGAGTAGTCGGTGCTCATGAAATAGGCGTCGCCCACCCGGTCGCACGCCAGCCCGCGAAACAAATTCTTCACGATGCTCGTGTACATGAGAAAAAGACCCACGACCACGGACGTTTGCGCCCACACGTTTACAAACTCCCGACGCTCCCCCGCGCGCGCCGCGCACCGGGACATGATGACCACGACCACGAGAGAGCACACGACGTACACGACGGGCATCAGCATGTAAATCGTGGATTTCTCGAAAAACGAGTAGCCGATCGAGCACTCCGCGCTGTAAAACCCCAGCGTGGGATTCAAACTGTCGGATTTTTCAAATATGGTCACGAGAATAGACGGCCACTTGACGTCGAAACCCGCGCAAACCGTGTACACCTGCAACATACTGCTGGTGATTTTCATAATCCCGCTGAACTGGTTGCCGTCCACCGACGCGTGGGGATCCGCATTCGCCGTCGCAATCATCACGACGACAACCGCGATCAATCCGATCGGTGCCAGCGCGGTCACGGCAATGTTTAGATCCGCCCTCTCAGGAGGACACTCGGCGCACAACCCCTCCCCCGTTTTGGCGTACCCCTCCACGCAAACTGCGCACAGCGGGCCCGTGTGTCCCGCGCGACACATGCTGTCTGTCGAATTAAGCACCGTGCCGCCCACACACGCCCCGGGTTCGGGACATCTTCGAATTTCCAGACTGTCGTTGGCGTGTCTCCAATATCCCGGCGCCACTTCCAACGCGCCGAGTTCTACATTTTTCTTGTTGCAAATAGTGTGCGGGGGGCACTCTGTGCATTGCAAGGGTACCCCGCTCGTGTTTTGCGTGAACATACCCTCACTACACACGCAATAAGTTCCGTCGGAAAACGGTTCGGCGTTGGGCGGGCAGGTACCGCACGCCGAGTTCCCCTCTTCCGAGTTGTATTTTCCCTCCGCGCACGCCTCGCACACCGTGGCGCCTTGCATTGAGAACTGCCCCTTTCGGCACCGCGAGCACCTGCGCTTACCACGCAAGCTCGCAAACCCCGCGACGCACTCCAAACAGTCGGAGGCGTCTTCCGCGCCGGGAGAGGATCGGTATTTCCCCGGATCGCACGCCTTGCACACGCCGTTGCTCGAGGCTCCCACCAACTCACCGTAGCGCCCCGCGGGGCAATCCGTGCACATTTCCAAGGCGGACGCGCCGATTTCTACACCATAGGTGCCTTTGGGGCACACCATGCACGCGCTTTCGGTCGTCTGAGACGCCAAGGCGCCGTACTTTCCCGCCTCGCACACGGTGCAAGCGGTAAGTGACGCGGCCCACCACCCGGCCGGGCAAACGTCGCAGACCGCAGACGTGTTTGCAAACGGTACTCCCGACACGCGCCCGGCAGGGCACGGCATGCACGCGCCCGGCCCGAGCGGTTGTTTGAATCGCCCCGGGGCACAGGCAGTGCACTCTGTCGCGGTCGACGTTTCGTACCCTGCGGGACACGGCGCGCAGCTCGTGGCAGACGCTGTGTCCGCAAACGTGCCCGGGTCACAACCGTCGCACGCGCTCGCCCCCTCCGCCGCCTGAAACGTCCCGGCCGCGCACGCCGCACACGCGATCGCGCTGGCGGACGCAAATCCGGCGGGACACGGTGCGCAGCTCGTGGCAGACGCCGTGTCCGCAAACGTGCCCGGGTCGCAACCTTCGCACGCGCTCGCTCCCTCCGCCGCCTGAAACGTTCCGGCCGCGCACGCCGTGCAGCCAGTCGCAACGTCGGACGCAAATCCAGCAGGACACGGCGCGCAGCTCGTGGCAGACGCCGTGTCCGCAAACGTGCCCGGATCGCAACCCTCGCACGTGTTTGCCTCTGCCGCCGCCTGAAACATTCCGACCGGGCACGCCGCGCACCTGTAGCGAGAATCCGTTTCGAATTTTCCCGGAACGCACGCGACGCACGCGACCGCCGCCTCTGCCGCCGCGATCCACCCGACGGGGCACGGGAGGCAGTTCGATGCGCCCTGCGCCAAAAACTTTCCGTACGTACATGCCATGCACTGCGATACGGACGCGCTCCCGCTCGTTGCCGTATGCCTTCCCTCCGGACACGGCGCGCACGAAGAGACGCCGGGTGCACCGAGTGTCTCCGAGTAAGTGTTTCGCGCGCACGCGACACACCCCGATTGAAACACACCGTACATGCCCACGGGACACGCCTCGCACTCGGCACGGAACTCCCCGACCGTTTTCCAACCTTCGGGGCACGCAACGCACTCTTCGGCGCCCGCCGTGGAACTGTACGACTGTGCGGGACAGACGGTGCACGTCGCGTCTCCAGTGCCGAGGTATTTTCCAACCGGGCACACTTCACACTCGTCCCGGTCGAACAGCGCAACACGCGTACCCACACGACCAAGAGGACATACATCGCACCCGTCCGCCAAGGTAAGCGAACCGTTCGAGGTGCCAAACTTCCCCACGGGACACGGCGTGCACTCCTCTGCACCACTTCCGCCAAAGTACCCGCGCGGACAGAACGAGCATGTGGACACGGTCGTCTTGCGCTTGCCCATCGGACACGATTCGCACGACGAGCTGCCGCGTTCCGCCACGGAACCCTCCGCGCAGGGCGCGCAATCCGTGGCTCGGGTCGACCCCTTTACCAAATGGTAATGATCCGCGGGGCAGGACGTGCACGCGGAAGACCCCGGGCGGTTCGAGAAACGGCCAAATGCACAGAACTCGCACCCCACCGACGCGTTGAGAAAAGAGTACTGGCCCGGCGCGCAGTCCGCGCACGTGGTCGATTCGTTTTCGCCGGCATGCCGGCCCGCCGCGCACTGCTTGCACGCCCTGTGTCCGGGCGTGTCCGCGTACAGTCCCGCCTCGCAAGGAATACAGCGAGACACTCCCGCGGTGCCCACCGCGCACCCACGCACCGTTACGATCGCCAGAAACGGAGGGGTCGGCCCCATAGACTTGGAGGCCAACAGCATTCGAGAGCGCGACGACTCGTGTGCGGCCGAGGGAGGCATTTCACTCAGCAACACAGAGACGTTTAGCCCGAAAACGCCGGTTTCGTTGCTCATCTGCCACGTGTTTGACGCCGCGTCGCGTGTTTGCATAGGGTACAGATTGTGAAAATACCCCGTCCGCGCGTTCACTCGCAGCGGGTACTCTTCCTTGAACTCCATGCCCGTGTCTCTAACGCTCACCACCGAGGGGCTTTGGCCCAGCGAGTTGATTGCGTACACGTATCCTTTGTTGGAGTCCACAACCAACCCGTGCACGTGGATATCCGGCATTTCCAGCGCGTTCGTTCCACACATGGGATCGCGCACGCGCACACGCATGGATTGCATGTCCCACACCATCAGACGATGTTCCGACGTCAAATAAATCATGTGCGTATTTGCGTCGTACACCGCGGCGTCGGGGGGGCCGAACGTATCCACAAACGTCGTGTGTGTGTAATTTTCGTTCCCGAAATGCTCCTCCGACCCAGACACGGTTCCCAGCGCCACGCTCGTCGCGTATTTCAACGCTATGAAGATGACCTCGTCGTGGTGTTTTCCCCGGAAAAGACGAATGGGGTTGAGCACTACCGTATACGTGTATCCGGCAGCGTCCGTGATTTCTTCCGAGAGACGAAAGGAAGTGTGTGTGCCCGTGTTCAGCGTCAACCGTCGAAGTTCCGACTGCCCGTTTATGTGACCCATACCCGCGCACGCTAGAATCAACGTGTTTTCGTCGAGCGCCACCGCGTCCCGCAAATGCGGGCAATTGGACACTTGTATAGCCTTCTCAAACGCCAAATCTCGTGCAAAAACGACAATTGACGATGGCACATCGTTGCATTGTCGGAAATCGTTGACCGCGACAAAAACTCTGTCACCAGAGACGTCGCAGGCCACCGTATTGTCGGCCACGCGTACGTCTCCCACGCTATTCTGCCCCAACAAATGGTCGTGCAGACCCGCCTGCCCGACCAGCACACGTCTAAGTATGCGCGGTGAGTCTCGCAAAATCCACAACTGCGCCATTCTGGCCGTCGCGTCCACGTTGACGCAACTCCCGTCCCCAACAATCGTCCGCACGGGTGCGTTGTTTGTGTAGCACGACGAAAACAAACGCAGTGTATCCCCCTCTGCCACTCTCACAGAGTGAACGTTCCCCATCAACCGTTCGTGACTGTCGTCGAAATTCAAATAGTATCTGCACATCGGAAGAAACGTTTCGATGGTCGTGCTGTCCCCAGCACAGTCGGGGTCGCGATACACCGTGGCCACAGTGGGCACCGACGTCGACGCGTGTACGGAAGCATTCACCCGGACCGCTTCCAACGTACGGTCCAAACGATGGCACTGCGCGTAAGCATATCCGTTGGTCGAAAACAAATACACGTCTTCCTCTGCCACGGTCGAACACCCGACACCGTTGTAATTTGGCCAAGAGTGTTGTCCTTTAAAGACGGACGACGGGGACATGCTTATTCGCCGAAACGAGGATCCGGCGTCGCCGAACGCGCGCGTTGTCTCTGCGAAAAATGCCGCAAACAAGAACGAAATCCATCGCCACCACATGTGTTTGTTACAGATCGGGCACAATTCGGGTACCGTGTCGGAACGCAACGCGTATTCAAAAAAAAATATTGCCCATGGTAAAAACAAATTCGCATCTCCGACCACCACAACAAAATGGCAGATGAACAAAAATCTGATTCCGGTGCCGGCGCCGACAACGACACTACTACTACCCCAGTGTACGAGCTGTGGTATTTTTGGGTTGGCATCGCTGCCGGCGTACTCGTACTCGGCGCGCTTGGTGTATGGGCGTACCGAAAAAGGAGCCTGAGTGGCGGAGCATCGACTGCCGCGCCGGCTGCCGCACCGGCTGCCGCGCCGAGCGCCGCACCTAGCGCCACGCCAGTTCTCGACAACCTCAACATTCGTCAACTCGCACCGACCACGGAGGAACTCATGACAAGCCTGACGAGCGTGTAAAAAAAAAAAGGTTACATAAGACATGATTTGTTTTGATATTTTTTTTTTGTACAATTCCTAAAAAAAAGTTATGGGTAATCATGCGTGTTGCACCAGCAGAGAAAAGCGGAAAAATCTGTTGAAAAAAAGAGACTCTGGTGAATTGGAATACGAAAAACACATGTTGGAGGAAAGAAGAGTCGTCGGGATTCTGAGTTCGATATCCTCCACGACGGGTGCGTCTGTTGCGGTCGCCGCCGCTGTCACGGCCCCGGAAACAGCGGGCGGATCTATTGCTGCGGCCGCGATCTTTGCCGTCGGCTCGGCCATTCAGGCGTGTGTCATGCATTACTTTGACGAGGCCAAGCTCGCAGACGTGACCGGCGAACTACAAAGAAGACGCGTCCGACAATGACTGTTTCTGTTTTCGGGTGGACATGCCGCGAGCGCGTGCCTGCAGCTTCACCGCAGCGTCTTTCCGTATATCTTGTTCGCACTGGGCAAACACGGCCCGCGCTTTCTTGTGCTTCTCCCTGCGAACGACATTCGTGATGGCTTTCAACAATCGTTTGGCACCCGCCACTTCCGGCATCTCTTCCTCCACGTAAAGCTCATTCTTTTCCAGTATGTCGATCGCCGATTGTAGCTTTCGTCTCGCCGCAATGTCCCTCAAATCCCCTTTCAGTGCGGCAATCGCCGCCTCCATCTCAATCTTGTATTTCACCATCGGGTGAAAATTGATAGCCGCGACTACATTCGGCATCTCTTTCTCCACGTAAAGCTCATTCTGCCGCAGCTTGGTGAGCGCCGCGTGAAGCCGTCTCTGTGCGTCTTTGTCCCTCATGTTTCGCGTCAGCGCGATTATCGCCTTCTTCATTTCGCGCGTGTCGTTCGTCAACGATTGAAAATGTGGTACCTTTTCTTTGAATGCGCGTAGCGGATGTTTTTGCTGAATAGCCTCCAGCGCGTTTTTTTGAATCCATGTCACATACTTTTCAACGATATCCTTCTTTTCGACTTCGATGCCGCTGCACAACTTTGAAATGATCGGCTTTATCGGAGCACGCTCACTGCACGCCACTTTTTCCATCAGGTAGAGGGTCGAGGACACGAGTATGAAATCACGGTCCAGTACATAGGGTCTGGCCAAAAACTCCAGTGGATCGTCGACCATGGCCTTGGCCGACGCGACCATCTCGACGGCCCTCGAGTGCCCCAAGTCGCGCAAATCCTTTTCGAGCTGACGCTCCGCTGCTCGTCGCGACGATCCCACCTCTTTCATCGCGGTGGTTTTTTTGCGCCGGTCGACGGTAATCATGAAATCGGTCTTGGCAACTTGGCGCTCCGCGATAAATTTGGCAAGTCGCTGCAGCGTGTCTTTGATGCGGTGAATGAAAATGCCGCACCACGAGATACGATCCGTGTCCGACTCGGAAGCTTTCAGCGCGAGATCGCACGCTCTCTGCCGCTCCGAGACCTCGCGGCGATGGTCGTCGCTGGACGCGGGTGTGGTGTCGTCCAGAATATTCTCCATCAGCGCTTGCACCTTGGCTCGCCCCATGTCGGCAACAATGAAACGAATCATTGTGGGGTCGATGATCGGGCCAAAGGCCGGACCGGCCTCGCCCCAGCAGTCAAACCCGCGAATCGCATCTTGGTAATCGGTGACAAAGTCCACCAGCTGGTCGTGCGCGCCAAACACATCAAGCAAGTCATGAGGCCGAACGTGATCATGAAAAATGCGGGACATTGCTGCTTGTATCGACATAATCACGTCGCCCGTCATGTACCTTGAGTACCCCTCTGGACACGCGTCGCTCCACACGGAACAGTGGAGTATACGCCTTGCCATGATGTTGGTGTCGATGCGCAAACGCACCTGAATCGCAAGACGGAGAGAGGCCCACGTCCATTTGAGCGTTTTTTGGGTCGCACCTTCTTTGTCTCGATATTGCTCCGGGATGAACTTGCCGTTGGCTTCGTCGCTTGCAATTTGCTTCAGCACATTTCTCACAGTGCCAGTGAGCTGCACAATGCCCAACCCCTGATGAGACTTTAGAACACGATCCACATACATGCTCGACGTGCCTTCGTCGTCCAGCAGCTCCTCGCAAAGCGTCTCCTGCACGATTTGATTGACCTGCTTTTGTGTCAGGTCCTTGAGACGACACCCGACGTCGGCGTCGATGTCGGTGATTCGGGGCACGGGCTTCTCTTTCGGAAAGAGACACACACCCACACTCAACGACACCGTCGGATACGTCGTCATAGCGCCGTGCTGCTTCAGTGCCCGCGCGAGCCTTTCGTTGTCGGCTAAGAGCGTCGTGTGCTTCGACCAAAACACTTCGATAATCTTGGGCGTGTTGATGACGCTGGCGTGTTTCACGTCTATCTCGAGTTCGGCGAGCATTTCCGGAGTCATGCGGCCCAGCACTTTTCGCAACTGTTTCGCGACGTCCAGTTTGGCCACCTTTTTCCTGACGCTGGTCGCCGCGGCGGCGTCGGACGCCAAATTGTCCACGACCGCCTTGGGCACCCCCAGACCGCGAAGCAAGTTCAGCACAATATCGAAAATCTCGCGCTCGCGTTCGCGCATGGCACGCAGTTCTTCGTAACTCTCGGCCTTTGACCGCATGCACTCCAGCTCAAACATGGGATCAAACTCGCCAGAGTCGTCGCCGGACAAGTGAATCGGTTCGATGATGTCGCCATGGCGTTGTTGCTGTTTCTTCTTCTTTTTCTTGTTTCTCTTCCTTCTTTTCTTCTTCTTCCTCACAGGCGACGACGGAAGTTCGGAGACAACAAAGGCGGCCGGTGCTTCTGGTTCGGCAGGAGATGCCGGACGAAACTTGGGAGAGACACTCTGCTCCCAAATTCTCAGCCGTTTCGCGAGCTTCTCGTTTCTCTCCAATAAATCACCATTTTCTGCGCGGAGATCGGCGATTTTCTCGTCTTGCGTCACACAGCGATCCTGTTGGAGCATGCAATCTTCTCCGCACATGGTCACGAGTTCCGTCTGTTCGCGCAAACGCTCGCGCAAAGACTCCTCTCTCAGAGCAAGCGCGTCCGCGCTGCGACGCTCCGACTGAGAGAGCGAATCGGTCAGCTGGGAGACGCGAACGAGCAGACGATCTTTCTCCTCGCTAGCGGCTCGGAGAGCGCGTTCGGTCTTTTTTCGAGCCGCGTTTACCTTGCGGATCTTGGACGCGGCATCGGCGTCGTTTTGACGAGAGACGGTCAACTTTTGCTCCAGACTCGCAATGGTCTTTTTGGCGTCGGCGAGTTCGGCGTTCACCGCAACCAATTTGTTCTTCTCGCAGCTCAACGAGCGCTGCGCTTCAGCCAACTGCTCCTGCGCTTTTTTAAGCGTGGCGCTCGCAGTCTTCATTTCCTTTGCATGATGCTGGCGCGATTTCTCGAAATCGGCACCCAATACATGCGTGTCATGTGCCAGCTTCGACAACTGGCCATGTACGCGTTGACAGTGGAAAGCGGCACCGCGCTCCTGCATTCCGAATTGTTGGCGCAATTGATGATTCTCGCACTGCAAGCGGGCAACTTCGTGCTGCGCCTGAGTCAGTGAAGTCTGCCAATAACGGTCGCGTTCGACTACGGGCATGATCTGAAACCCGTTGTAAAATTTCTCGTGGACCAAACTGTTCGCAGACGGACCGTCGGCCAGAACAAAGAAGGAAAACTTGTCCCCTTCGATCACCGGCCACACCTTGGGCTGCGCGCACCCGCGCTCCTCGAATAGGTCTTGGATACCCTTTGCGCCCAACGACCCCGGCGGTACCATGTTGTGGAGACTGGCAAGAAGTAGCGTCGGAGAGGATGACCGTGTACCCTCGACGTTCTCCGGGGTAGGGGAGGGCGAGGACGTGGTGCTGGACATGATATGTGTATGTGTGTGTGAGAGAACCCCAAGCTTGCACGACCAATCTTTTTGTATAAAAATGAGCGCGTGATTTTTTAAGTTTTGAAAAAAAAAAGAATGAGCGCGCGACTTTTTTTTTTACAAGTGTACAAATCAACAATTCGAATTTCTTACACACACACAACACACGCACGCACACGCACAACACACATGAAGTGGGTACTCGTCGGTGCATGCGGATTGTACGTCTGCTACTGCGCGTCGTTCTGCGGCAACATGTGCATCGTCTCCGTGCAGGAAGAATGGTGCTACGCCGCCACATGGCTTAAACAAAAGTGGCACGCGACTTGGCGATCGTACCAACGGTTGAGCAACGATGATTCAATAGACTTTGGAGGAGATACAGAAGCGTCTCGAACACCACCCCCATCCACTCCAGAAGAAAAAGAAGAACAGGAGGACGAACAAAAAAAGTCAACGCAACTTCTTGCGCCGCTTTTGAGACATCGCGGCTCTACCACGACGACGAAGGGTCGTATTCTTTCCGTGTTTCCCGAACGCACTTGCAACGTGCCGATGAGCGACCCGCCTATTTTACCCAAGGATGACAGTCTCGGAGGCATGTTTACCGAGTATCAGCCGTGCCCGGAAACCGACCGTCCCATAGAATTTTAATGTATGTCCCACAACAAACATGGCCACGGGGGGAGCAGCAGTAGCGGCATGTGCTCAAACGCAAGAAATGCCGCGCAGAACCTCTCATAGATTTCAACCTCAAACCGAAGCCGCGTTGGCCATCGTGCACGCCA
>MDTD01013541.1_pt1 | contig 15228 bp, 16 predicted proteins | sample 811221 | NCBI WGS metagenome assembly MDTD01 (sample SAMN05326646, study PRJNA326480) | marine metagenome | isolation source: seawater | place: Pacific Ocean: South West | collected 2011
CTCACCGAGTAGCCGTCACAAGGGCCGCAGTTCTCGATGGTCGGCTGACCGTCGCAAACAGAAAACGCGCCGCATGACCCCCATGTTTTGTCCACTCCCATCCAACAGCGCCGGGCCAGGGCAAGATCGCGGCGCGGCATCCGCGGGTCTGATCCGGGCGCGCACGTCTATCCTTTCGGGATCGGTGCGCCGAGCGGTTCCGGAATACGGGCGCCCGAAAAGATCGAGGGTCGAAAAGGTATCGGCCGCCGCAGAAGGTCCTGACCGTGCCGCCCGACTGTAACCGCTCCAGCTGCCGAGATCATCTGTGGACGAAAAACTCAGGCGTTCAGTCCCGACCGCCTGATCATGAGACTTCCGACCACAATGCTCGCACCAACCGCGAGTAGGATAGGGCCGGCGAATTCCTCCGCAACAATGCCCGACGCCGAGGAAACCGATAGCAGCATCAGGCTGAATTCTCCTCCGTGGGCCAGGATGATTCCGGTGCGCAATGAGGTCTGAAACGACTCGCCGAATAGTCGGGCGACGACCATAACAATCAGCGTCTTGCCCACGAGAAGAATGACAAGCCAGATCAGCACGACAGGCCATGCAGAAGGAATGATGCAAAGTGGCAATTGTGTTCCGATGCCGATAAAGAAAATCCCGACAAACAAATCGCGGAAGGGCCTAATCTCGTTCTCGACCGCATGGCGCGCGTCGCCCTCGCCGATAATCATGCCGGCCGCAAATGCGGCGAGTGCCGGAGAAAGGCCGGCGGTGGCCGCGACAATCCCAGAGCCTAGTGCAATGGTGAGCGCGAGGAGTTGGGCAAGTTCCGGATCGCCACGCGACGCTACCCAACGGGCAAGTATCTGCACCGGGCCACGGGCAATGAACAGAGCTGCAACCAATGCCGTTGCACCGGCGACGACCGTTATCACGGCATACCCTTCGGCGGCCCCGCTCATTGCATCGTGAAGAAGCAGAAATGCGACGGCTGCCAAATCCTGAAACAGAAGCACTGCAATGGCGAGGCGCCCTTGGGCCGATCCTAGAGCGTTCACGCTTGCGAGCACCTTGAGGCACATGGCCGTGGACGACATGGCAACGGCCCCGCCGACAAGGATCGCGGCGACGGGCGCGAGGCCGAATGCCTGACTTCCCACGACCGCAGCGAGTATTGTCGTGATCGCGACCTGCGCGCCGCCGACACCGAAAACGTGATGCCTGAGCGTCACAAGCTTCTCGAACGAGAATTCGAGGCCGAGCGCGAACAGCAAGAGTATCACGCCAATCTCGCCGATGTTGGTGAGGGCGGTGCTTTGAGCAAGCAGGCCGAAACCGGGCGGCCCAATCAACAGACCGGTCAGGATGTATCCCACGATGCTGGGCACGCCGATCCGTGAGCACGTCGTGACGAACACGAATGCCACTCCGACCAGCAGGGCCGCACTTTCGAGAAATCCGGTCACGCTGTGCATTTGACTTATCCAAATCGCATGGCGCAGGGAAGGCCAGGAGCCAAAATCATCAGAGCCGGGATTGCGCCCATTGCGCAATCTGGACGGCAGACATCGCGCCGCTCTGGCGCGCGATTTCCTTGCCGCCTTTGAAGAGGATCATGGTGGGAATGCCGCGGATCTCGTAGCGGCCGGCGATCTGCTGTTCGGCTTCCGTATTGAGCTTGCCCAGGCGGACACGGGGTTCGAGCGAGCGCGCCGCCGCTTCGAATTGGGGCGCCATCATCTTGCATGGCCCGCACCACTCGGCCCAGAAATCGACGAGCAACGGCAGGTCGGCATTAGCGTGGCGGTCGAAATTCGCCGCCGTTAGCGTAACCGGATGGCCCTGAAAGAGGGCGCCGCCGCAGCGTCCGCAATTGGGATTGTCGCCCAGGCGCTCTTGCGGCACCCGGTTGGTGGAATTGCAGTTCGGGCAGATAACGGTCGTCATTTGGTTTCCTTTGCTGAGCAGGCCCGGTCTTCCGGGCGGTGGATGGTTCTCTCGACGTCAGTGGCCAGACAGGCTGCGGCGCGCCTCGCGTTCTCGCGGCACGGGCAGATATTCGACGCCGCCGCCCTGCCGCCGCACAGGCTGCGGGTAAAGCGTCATCAGTTCCAGGACTTCCTTGGGCATGTCCGTTCCGACGGGCAGGCCCAGCTCGCGTGCCTCATCGGCGGAGATCGGATAATCATGGGTCCAGGTGCCGGTCGCCAGTTTCGCCGCCACATCCGCCGCCCGGGCCTCATCCATTTTGTCCGAGAGAAGCCGCTTCGCGAAGGCCTCGATCTGCGCGATGGCCTTGCGACCGACATCGGCCATGATCAGCGTCTGGTCGTCGATCTCGGCGATGGGTTTTTCCTCGACGACCTTGATCAGCGAGGCGGCGGGCATCTGGCCGAGCTGCGGATCGACGGGGCCCAGCACGGAATGCTCGCACATCGCGATCTCGTCGGCGGCAAGCGCGATCAAGGTGCCGCCCGACATCGCGTAATGCGGCACGAACACGGTGACCTTTCCCTTATGGCCCTGAATGGCCCGCGCGATCTGGGTTGCTGCCAGCACCAGCCCACCCGGCGTGTGCAGCACGATATCGAGCGGCACCTCGTCGTCGGTCATCTGGATCGCACGCAGGACTTCCTCGGAATCGTTGACGTCGATGTAGCGCATCAGGGGAAAGCCCAGCAGGTTCATGGTCTCCTGCCGGTGGATCAGCGAGATGACGCGGCTCGCGCGTTTCTTCTCGATCTGGGCAATCTTGCGGGTGCGCATCGCCTCCAGATATCTGCGCTGAAGCACCGGTTGCAGCGCAGAGAAGATGAAGAAGAGCCAGAAAAGCTGCGTTATGTCCATGGACCTTGTCCTCCTTGCCGTCGGCCGTCGGGCAAAAAGCCGTAGATGCCTTCGTCGCGGTAATAGTTGCGATAGCCGTCGGCGCGCCTTCGAAGGAATGGCGTGACGAGCCAACCGGCGACGAACCCGCCGATATGCGCCCACCAGGCGACGCCGCCCATGGCCTGATCGCCCAGCGACAGGATGCCGGGGATCACCTGCAGGCCGAGCCAGATCATCGCGAAGCCAAGGGCCGGGACCTCGAAGAACAGCGGCAGGAAGAGAACCGGCACCATCACCACCAGCTTCGCCGCCGGAAACATGCGCGCATAAGCGCCGATCACGCCCGCGATCGCGCCGGATGCGCCGAGCGCGGGAATTACGGAATCGGGGTTGGCCAGGGCATGCGCCAGGCTGGCCGCGATACCGCAGAACAGATAGAACAGCGTGAACCGGCCCGGCCCAAGCCGGTCCTCGACCGCGGGGCCGAAAATCCAGAGCGTCCACATGTTCAAGATGAGGTGAAGCCAGCCCCCGTGCAGGAAGATATTGGTCAGGAATGGGGTCCAGCCGGACGGGGCGATGAGGCTTAGCTGTCCGAAGAAGCGCGAAGGCACCAGCGCGAACTCGAAAAGGAACCTGTCTACCACGCGCGGCGGCAGGCTTGTCTGATAGAGAAACGCGAGGACGTTCGCAGCAATGAGCGCCCATATGATGACGGGCGGGTAACGGCGTGCGACGCTGTCAAGATAGGGAAACAGTGGCAGTCTCCGCGTTCATCGGGGTGTCTGGCGGTCGTGGCGGAGCAAGGCGCGCGCGCGCGCGCCCGCCTTGCCCCTCGCCGTCACGCTTCGGCCTTGGTCTCATCGAGGAAGCGCAGGCTGTAACTGGCCTCGCCCAGCCTTTCGATGAGCTCGAGCTGCAACTCCAGCCAGGCCTTGTGCCCTTCCTCGTCGAGCACGATTTCCTCGAACAGCATTCGCGATCCGATGTCGTTTTCCTCTGCCGCGGCGCGTGCCGCCTGGCTGTAGAAGGCAATCGCCTCTTCCTCGTCCTTGAGGTCGGCTTCAAACATCTCGCGCAGGGTCTTTGCCCGAACCGGCGGCTTGTCGAAAGCCACCTCGGGCTCACCCTTGAGAAACAGGATCCGCTCCAGAAAGCGGTCGGAATGGCCGCCTTCCTCGGTCTGTTCCTCGCGCATCTGCGCGGCGAGACCGACAAGGCCCCAGTCCTCCAGGACATGGGCATGAAGCTGATACTGGTGTGTGGCGCTGATCTCCATCCTGAGCGCCTTGTTCAGGTTATCGATGGTTTTGGCGTTGGACATTCCATCTCTCCTCGGTTGGGTTATGGTAAAGTATCAGCTCCGCAGGCGGGGCGTCACGTCTTGCGCCGCCCCGCCGCGACGGTCACGCCCGTCCAGGCCGGCGGATCAGAAGCGGGGAAGGATTCGAGATCGGCCTCAAGCACCGGATCGAGCGGGCGATCATCGGTCCCGGACAGATCCCGCGCGCCATCTTGATCGACCGCCCTTCGCAGGCGGTGGTCCGAATGCCCCTGACCCGTGCCGGAGGAGACCCGAAAGGCCCCCGGCGCATCGGCCCCCTTGTAGAGTCGGTGCCTTTCCTGCCCCCGCCAGGGGTTGGGCGCGGTGCGGTGCGGGGCGTCCTCGCGCACGACATAATGCCAGTCCTGCCGCTCTGCGAAGTCCACGGCGCTATCGCGGTCGGGGAATTTCAGCCGGATCGGGCGATAGGGATCGTCGCTGGAGGTATGTCCCATCAGCGGGTCGATCTGCGGCGGCCGGGACGGCTCGAACTCCAGGACCCAGTAGTTGGGCCGAGGCGCCGATGTCATCGCGGAACGGGCAGGACGGTAGATGATTGCCGTCGGCACGTCCCAGGATGGCAGATCGGTTCCGGGAATTTTCGGCGGGAATGGTGGACGATTATGGCCGCGCATATCAGTTCTCCCGGGTGTCGGTGGATACGAGAAGGTGACGTTCGAGATCGTCGAGTTTTTCCATTCGCCTCGAATTCAGGCGAACGGCGCGTTCGGTGTTCTGCGAAGGAAAGGCAGCAGCGTGCAGGACGTCCGACCGCATCGCTATCGTGAGATCGGCGACGGCATTCATCACGCCCTCTCCGTCCCCGTCCGAGAGCGTGCCGTCAGCAAAACCGGACTGCAAGCTCTCCAGTACCTGCTCGAAGCTGGACACGACCCCTGCACTCGCGACCACAGCCAGTTTGTGGCTGAGAACACGCAGTTCATCGATCAGCTTCGCATCGTGCCTTGCGGTTTCCACGATCTCTGCGACCTTCTCGATACAGGCCATGTAAATGTCGCATTGCTGCTGGAGGATGATGACCCTTCCTTCCTTGCGAAGCTCGAGATCGGTCTGGCGATTGAGAAGCGCCGCGGTCAGAATGATCGTCACGACAGCGCCGAGGAAGATGAGCGTCATCTCCTGCGCGAAAGGCAGTATGTCTTCGGCAAGATACATCGAACGAAAAACGAAAACGATCCCGATGCCCAAGGCAGCGGCCGCAGCAGCAAATGCCAAGTCAGGCAGGCGGTTCGACATCAGCACCTCGCATTTTCGGTGTCAGGTGGCATGCACGGCTTTGCATCGGCGTCCGGCGCCTCTGCGTCCCGGTGCCGCAGGAAGATTGGCGTCGGACCGCTGCCGAACGGATTGAAGCCGGTGCTCAGGCAACGGTCGAAGATCGTTTCGTCCCATCGGGTGAAATCGTGCTCCTCGCCGGCAAGTCGCCCGTCATGCATCACAGGGCACCTCACGCCTTTGCCGATGGGGGAGCGTCATCGAAGGCCGCACCGTCCGAACGATCCGCCTTGCGAAGCCGTAACCCGAGGAGGATCATCATCACCCCGAAGAACGCGGCGTAGAAGCCGATCAGCCAGCCGAGCGCGAGGAAGCTTTCGACCGGGCGCGTCAGCAGCATCCAGGTCACGACGACACCGAGAACGACCGAGAGAAGGCCGCTTAGGATCAGCCAGATTTCGCCGTCGATTTCCTTTCGCAGGCGGATCGCTGCCGCGATCTCGAGGGCACCCGAGAACACGGACCAGAAGGCGATGCTGGCCCAGAGGAATGTCGCAAGCACAAGCGTCGCGACAAAAGGCGAGACAACCACGACGACGCCCGTGGCGATGCCCAGAATGCCGCTGAACATCAGCCAGCCCCAGCGTTCGCCCTTGCGGATGTTACGTATCGCGGCGACGAGGCCGAACACGCCGTCGGCAAAGGCGAACGCGCCGAAGACCAGCGTGAGCGCCAGAAGCGATTCCGCAGGCATGACGAAGGCTAGCACTGCGATGATCAATGCGAGCACGCCGCGTAACACGAATGCCCACCAATTCCGGGACAGGCTGCACAGCATGTCCTGCATCTTGTCGGTCGGGTTTTCAGAGGCTGTGGTCATTGGTCGATCTCCTATTCAGTTCCATGTAAGGTGTCGGAGCCGACCTCCTCGCCGGTTAGGGCGGCGGCCAAGCGGCGGCGATCCTCGATCGGCTGAGGCAGACGCTGCGTGTGAGCGATTTCCCGTTGGACGGGCGCGCGGCCTGATGGTTCTCTGACCAACCCGGCTTCGGCAAGCCTCGCGCGTAGTGTCGCGCCCGCATTTTCTGCGATCTCCGCGACCTCTGCCTCGGTCAGGCCGAAAAGGTCTGCCGTCTCCGCGATCGTAGCGTTGTCGAGGTGGAGCCGATAGAGAACGCGGCGTTCGACCGACGGAAGATCGGCGATTGCCCGGTGCAGCACCATGGCGATCTTATGCCGATCCGCTTGGCTCTCGGGGTCTGTGCCGCCGTCGTCGGCGATGAGGTCCTCCAGCATCAGCACTTCGTCGGGCTGGTAGAACTCGAACATCGCCTGATCCGCCTCGGTCGGATCCTCCGCCGGGGCCTTGGGTTCCGCCTCGATGGAGGCGGCATCCTCAGGCACGGCGCGGCGGGCGGCGCGGGATTCTTCCTCGATGGTCTGAAAAGCCAGCCGTTTCAGCCAGTCGCCGACGGAAAACTCCGAAGGCCGATCCTCGAAGCGGGCCAGCCCCTTGAGGATCGTCGCATCGACGATATCGCGAACGCTCAGGTAGCCAGCCGGCACAGACCCGCTACACTCCAGATAGGTCAACTCGCGCCTGACGGTATCGTAAACCGTATCGAGATGATCCTCGATCAGGTCAAAGAAGAGCTGGCGCCGGTCCGCTTCCGCCGCATCCCGCGCGGGCGGCAGCGGGGCGCCGATCCGGCGCCGGCGGGCGGGGCGCTTGTATTCAGGCTCGTGCTTGAGGCGCGCCACATGCCGATCGACCTGGTGGCGCAGGTCGGCAAAGGTCTTGCGCAGGACAGGCTCGATCTCGAATCCCTCTTCCCGCGCCACGATCACGCCCGACGGCAGTTGCAGGCGCAGGCTGATTTTGATGCGCTTCTTGCCCCTCGTCTGCGAGGCAACGACTTCGAGCCGGACCAGATCCTCGCGAAAGCGCGCAAGGTGCGGTTCAAGTTGCCGCACCTCTTCCTCGATGACCTCAGGCGCGCGCTGTTGGCCGTGCCGGTCGAGATTGCGGAATGATCTAATGACGTTCATGCCGTGGACCTTCCTATAACTCTCCGAAGAGATGGTCCGGCGCGACCGATATCGCGCCGGGCCAGTCTTTTGCGCTGTCACTCGGCGGACTTGTCGTCCTTGGACTGCACCTCATCCCCAACGCTGGGCTTCGGAACGTCCGTCTTGTTTTCGGCAACTTCGCTGGACTCGCCGATCCCGGCTTGGGCCGGATCGTCCGGGCTGTCGTCACCGGTGTCCTTTACGATCTTTTCGAACACGACCCTCTGTTCGTCCTCCGACCAGGCGACGCGGACCTTGTCACCATCCTCGATCCGCCCGGAGAGCATCTCGCGGGCCAACTCGGTCTCCAGCTCCGACCGGATCAGCCGGCGCAGCTCGCGGGCGCCGAATTCGGGGCGGAAGCCGACGGCACCGAAATGATCGACCACGCTGGTGTCGAATTCGAGTTCGACGCCCTGGGTCATCGCGGTGCGCTTCACCCGGTTCAACTGCAATTCGACGATCTGGCGGATCTCCGACTGGTTCAGCGAGTGGAAGACGATGATCTCGTCGATCCGGTTGATGAATTCGGGCCGGAAATGACCGCGCAGCACGTCCATCAGTTCGGATTTCTGCTTTGCCTCGTCGAACTCCTTCGTGCCGCGCTTCTGTAGGTTGCGCTGGATGATGTCGGAACCGAGGTTCGAGGTGGCGATGATGATGGTGTTGGTGAAGTCTACGACGCGCCCCTTGCCGTCGGTCAGACGCCCGTCGTCGAACACCTGAAGCAGGATGTTGTAGACATCCGGATGCGCCTTCTCGATCTCGTCGAGCAGCACCACCGAATAGGGCCGGCGGCGGACCTTTTCGGTCAGCTGGCCCCCCTCGTCATAGCCGACATAGCCCGGAGGCGCGCCGACCAACCGTGCCACCGCGTGACGCTCGCCATATTCCGACATGTCGATCCTGAGAAGCGCATCCTGATCACCGAAGATCACCTCGGCCAGCGTCTTGGCCAGTTCCGTCTTGCCGACGCCGGTCGGCCCGAGGAAGAGGAAGGTCGCAGTCGGACCGGAGCCTTCGCGCAGACCCGCGCGCGCGAGACGCACCGCATCGGCCACGGCGTGGATCGCTTCTTCCTGGCCGATGACGCGCTCGTGCAGCTTGTCTTCGAGCTTGAGGAGCTTGTCCTTCTCCTCGGTGGTCAGTTCGGTGACCGGAACCCCGGTGATCTTCGAGACGATCTGGGCGACGTGATCGGCGCGCACCTCGGCGGTCGCCGAAGCCTGATCGCGTTTCCATACCTCCAGCAGCTCGTCGAGCTCCGTCTGCCTGGCCTCCAGTTCCTTCTTCAGCTCGGCCGCCCGGTCGAATTGCTTGCGCGCGGCGGCATAGTCCTGTTCGCGCCTGATCTGCGCGACCTCGGCTTCGAGCTCCTGCACGTCCACGGGCCGCGCAGTGGCCGAGATCTTCACCCGCGCCGCGGCCTGGTCGATCAGGTCGATCGCCTTGTCGGGCATGAAGCGACCGGTGATATAGCGATCCGAAAGCTCTGCGGCGGCGATGATCGCCTCGTCGGTGATCGTCACCTTGTGGTGGCTTTCGAGCGTGTCGCGCAGCCCGCGCAGAATCATGATCGTCTGTGCGACCGTGGGCTCGTCCACATAGACCGGCTGGAAGCGGCGTTCGAGTGCGGCGTCCTTCTCGATGTATTTCTGGTATTCGTTGAGCGTTGTCGCGCCAATCAGGTTCAACTCGCCGCGCGCCAACGCCGGCTTGAATGTGTTGGCGATGTCAAGTCCGCCCTCGCCGCCGCCCTGGCCGGCGCCGACGATGGTGTGGATCTCGTCGATGAAGAGAATGAGGTTGTCTTTCTCCTCGGTTATCTCCTTGAGGATCTTCTGCACGCGCTCCTCGAACTCGCCGCGATACTTGGACCCTGCGACCATCGAGTTGATGTTCAGTTCAACCAGCCGCTTGTCGCGCAGGGCCTCGGGCACCTCGCCGGCCACGATCCGCTGGGCGAGCCCCTCGATGATGGCGGTCTTGCCGACGCCGGGCTCGCCGATCAGCACGGGGTTGTTCTTCTTGCGCCGCGCAAGAACCTCGATCGTCGTCTCGATCTCGCGAGCGCGACCGATCACCGGATCGAGCTTGCCCTCGCGCGCGGCCTTGGTGAGGTCGCGGCTGAACTGGTCGAGATCGGGGGTGTTCGACGGAGTGTCGACGCGGCCTTCCTCGGCACCCTTGCCGACCACCTTCGTCACCTGCTGGCGCAGCGCCTGCGGCGTCAGCCCCAGCTTGCGCAGCATCGCCGCCGCGAGGCCTTCGCCCTCTTCGGCGAGCCCGATCAGCAAATGTTCCGGCCCGACATAGGAATGGCCAAGCTCGTTCGAGGCGATGAAGGCGCGGTTCAGCGCGTCCTTGAGACGCGGGCTGACACCGATCTCGCCCTCGGTCTTGCCCTCGCCGTGTTTGGCCTCTTTCTCGATCTGGCGGGCAAGATCATCCGCATCGATCTTGAACTGCTCAAGGATCGTGCGCACGACATCCGACGTTGTCAGCGCCAGCAGCAGATGTTCGGTATCCACCTCGTTGCGACCGAACTCGCCCGCCTTCTGCGCCGCCGCCTGCAACAGCTTGTTGCCCTGTTCGCTCAACCGGTCGGCGATCGTCTGCCCGCCGCCGCCCCGGCGGGCTCCGCGGCGCGGCGCTTCGCCGCCGAAGGTCGCGTCCACCACATCGTCATCCCCGACGTCGCCACCGGTATCCGTCGCGCCCACAGAGCGGCCCCGCATCGGGCTGTCCCCGAAGAGGCTGCCAAAGCCGCTGTCGCCAAAGAACTCGTCGAACAGCGAAGACCTCCCGAACAGCGATTCGAGCGGCGAGGCGCTGCGGCCCGACCGGCGCACCATCTCGCGGTAATGCTGGTCGCAAAGCTCCATGTCCTGCGTCTTGCCGTTGATCGAGGCCCGCACGCGCGCCGTCGCCGGGCGGCCGCAGATATCGCATTTTCCGTTCGCCATTTTTTGGGCTCCCTCAAGTTGAAATTGTCACGACTACACATTGAAATGCGTGACGCAGATATGACGTGGATCAAACCGCCTTGTCCCGGGCCGGTTGGACCTTGCCCTGAACCTCCGCAAGGTCGGTCTCGTCCAGCGTCTCCTTCTCCAGCAGTCGCTGCGCGGTCTCGTCCAGCAGGGCGCGGTTCGCCGTCAGCAACGCCACCGTGCGCTCGAAGACCCCATCGACGATGTCGCGCACCTTCGCGTCCATCCGCTCGGCAGTGGCGTCGCTGTAGCGGCGGTTGAGCCAGGACGACTGATCGCCGGTGCCAAGAAAGCCCGGTCGCTCGCTGTCGTAACTCACATGACCCAGATCGGGGTCCATCCCGTAGCGCGCCACCATCGCGCGGGCGATGTCGGTGGCCTTCACCAGATCGTCCGCAGCCCCGGTCGAGAGATGATCGTAGATCACCTTCTCGGCCGCGCGCCCGCCCAGAAGCACGGCGATCTTGTTCTCCAGCTCCTCGCGGGTCATCAGGAAGCGGTCCTCGGTCGGGCGCTGGATCGTGTAACCGAGCGCGCCGATCCCGCGCGGGATGATCGAGACCTTGTGCACCGGATCCACCCCCGGCAGCGCCATCGCCACCAGTGCGTGGCCCATCTCGTGATGGGCCACGATCTCGCGTTCGCGCGGGTTCAGGAGGCGGTTCTTCTTCTCCAGCCCCGCGACGATGCGCTCGACGGCATTGGTGAAATCCTCCATGCCCACGGCCGCCGCCTTGCGGCGGGTGGCCAGAAGGGCGGCTTCGTTGACGAGATTGGCCAGATCCGCCCCGGAAAAGCCGGGCGTCAGCGCCGCGACCTTCTCGGCGTCGACATCCGGGGCGAGGGTGACCTTCTTCATGTGCACATTGAGGATCTGCACGCGGCCCGTCTTGTCGGGCTTGTCCACCAGCACCTGCCGGTCGAAGCGACCCGCGCGCAGGAGTGCCGGGTCGAGGATCTCGGGCCGGTTGGTGGCCGCCAGCAGAACGATGCCGGCCGACGGGTCGAACCCGTCGAGCTCGGTCAGAAGCTGGTTCAGCGTCTGCTCGCGCTCGTCATGGCCACCGGCGACCTGCCCGGCCGCTCGGGCGCGCCCGAGCGCGTCGAGCTCATCGATGAAGATCATCGCGGGGGCGGATGTCCGCGCCTGCTCGAAGAGGTCGCGCACCCGCGCGGCGCCCACGCCCACGAACATCTCGACGAATTCCGACCCCGAGATCGAGAAGAAGGTCACGCCCGCCTCACCCGCCACGGCGCGCGCCAGAAGCGTCTTGCCGGTGCCCGGCGGCCCGACCAGCAGGATGCCCTTGGGGATGCGCGCACCGAGCTTGCCGTAGTCGGCCGGGTTCCTGAGAAACTGTACCACCTCTTCCAGCTCGGCCTTGGCCTCATCCACGCCGGCGACATCGGCGAAGCTGACGCCAGTTTCCTTTTCCATATAGACCTTGGCCTTCGACTTGCCGACCTGCATGAAGCCGCCGAAACCCTGCCTGTCGGCGAACTTGCGAAACAGCAGCATCCAGATGCCGAAGAAGACGAGCGCCGGCGCCACCCAGGAAATCAGCGTGCCGAGGAACGTGTTCTGCGGCACGCCGGTGATTTCGACCCCCTTCTTGTCGATCAGTTGCAGGATCGAGGGATCGACGATGGTGGTCACGAAGTCGTTCTTGCCTTCCACTGGAACCGTAAACCGGCCCGAAATCGTATCGCGCCCCACGGTGACCGATTCGATCTTGCCGTCCTCGAGATAGGTCTGGAACTGGCTGAAGTTGATCGGTGCGACGGATCGCCAGCCCGCGATCGCGTTTTGGAGGAATAGAACGGCCACAAAAGCCACCACCCAATACCAGATGTTGTATTCGGTCTTCTTTTCCATTTCTCACCTGTTAGGTTCCAACCCGCGAACAGCTTAATGCGTTGTCGGCGCACCGCCAGACCAAAGTCGCGCCCCACCTCGTTTTTCGGGGGCGGGATCATTCCAGGGGTCGAAACCGTCCGGCCCTTCGGCTATCTACGGACGACTGACCCCGATGAAAGGCCCGGCCGAGATGACGTTCAATCCCCGCCACCGGTTCATCAACCTTGCCCAGTCTGTCCTGCTGCTGGCGGGAATGGGCGCCATCGGCTGGGTCGCCCTCAATGCCATCGTCGGCCCCGATCTGGCGCTGGCCATCGTTCTGGGCTCGCTGGGTGGGCTCCTGCTGGCGCCGGGGATGTCGAAACAGATCCTGATCCGCGCCTATCGCGCCCGCCGCCTGACCGGGCGCGACTTTCCCGAGGGGCTGGCGATCCTGGGCGAGCTGGCGCGCCGGGCGGGGCTGCCGCGGGTACCGGAACTTTACTACATCCCCAGCGAATTGCCGAATGCCTTCGCCATCGGCAAGCCGGAAGACAGTGTGGTCTGCATCAGCGACGGGCTCTTGCGGCTGCTCGATCGCCGCGAGCTGGCCGGCGTGCTGGCCCATGAGGTCGCCCATGTCGCCCATCGCGACCTGTGGATCATGGGGCTGGCCGATGCGTTGTCACGGGCGGTGTCGCTGGCATCCTGGTTCGGCCAGGTTATCCTGCTTGTGAACCTGCCGCTGATCCTCATGGGTGCGGCCTATGTGCCCTGGGAGGTGCCGCTTCTCCTGATCTTCTCGCCCACAATCATGGCGCTGCTGCAGCTTGCCCTATCGCGGACGCGGGAATATGAGGCCGATCTGGGCGGTGCGCGGCTGAGCGGCGACCCGGAGGGGCTGGCCTCGGCGCTTCTCAAGCTCGAACGCAGCGCGGGGCGGTTGTGGGAAGAGATGTTCCTGCCAGGCCGCCGCATCCCGGTGCCCTCGCTTTTGCGCACCCATCCGCCGACCGAGGAGCGGGTGCAGCGGCTGCGCGCGCTGGCGGGGCCGCTTCGGCCGACGCATCCCGAGGCGCCGTTGCGCCTGCCGCAGGTCGGCCGGATCGCGCCGCCGCGCTTCGGGCCCTGGGGTGTCTGGCGCTGAGCGAAAATTTCGTCGTGCCTCTCTTGAAACGAGCGTGACACATTCCTTGATTACAATCGAGACGCCCAATTGGGGTTTCAAGGACACGCAGAAAGGTTCGACTGCAAGAGCGGACCACCGATGGCTCGCCAGTTCGGAGTTTATCGGAAACGCGACGACACTCGAACGCCGATCGTTCGGCGGACCTTTCAACCTGTCTGGCTCCTCGGGCGCCCTGGCTGACACGAGACCTTTCGTGTCATGGATTGGCGATGAAAGAGGCGAGACATGCTTTATCCCATATACATGCGCCGAAGCGACCCGTTCGCGCTGATGCGCTCCATGCTGCACGATACAGACCGCTTCACGCCGTCGTTCGCGGCCCGGCCCGCTTTTCCGGCGGTGAACGTCTGGCAGAGCGACGAGGCCGTGGCGATCACCGCTGAACTGCCCGGCGTCGATCCGGCCGATATCGACATCCATGTAAAGGACAACGTGCTGACCCTTTCGGGCGAGCGCAAGGCGCCGGACCTTCCCGAAGGGGCCCGCTGGCACCGCAACGAACGCGGCTATGGCAAGTTCAGCCGTGCGGTCCGTCTGCCCTTCGCCGCCTCCGACGACAAGGTCGAGGCGCGGATGACCGATGGCGTTCTGCGTATCGTCGTCGGCCGTCCGGAAGAGGACAAGCCGAAGAAGATTGCGATCAAGGCCGCCTGAGAGGAGGAGTTCGACATGACCACCGAAGTCACTAAAACTGCCGAGAAGACCCCGGCCGAGACGCCCGAGACCACCACCGGCAGGCACATCTATCAGCCGCTGGCCGATATCGTCGAGACAGACGAGGGCGTGACGCTGATGCTCGAGATGCCGGGTGTTGTCCCCGATGACGTGGATGTCACGCTGGAAAAGCGCGTGCTGACGATCCGCGGCAAGGTGCGGCCCACCAGCACCGAAAAGCTGCAACTGGCCTATGCCGAATATGGCGAGGGCGATTACGAGCGATCCTTCACCCTGTCGGAGGATTTCGACCCCGAAAGGATCGAGGCATCGGTCTCGCACGGCGTGCTGACGCTCTCGCTGCCGCGCGCGGCCGAAACTAAGCCGAAGAAGATCGCCGTCAAAGCGTCCTGAACAGAAGGAGGAATGGATATGCAGATCAAGGACCTGATCCCCTGGGCGCACAAAGATCACGTGCCCGAACCGAAAGCTGGTGACCAGAATCCCATCGCTACGCTTCAGCGAGATATGAACCGCCTGTTCGAAGGCTTCTGGAACCGCGTCGGCGATCTCGACTGGCCCTGGGGCAGCGGAGAGGCCCGCTCGGACGTGGTCGAGACCGACAACGCGGTCGAGGTGTCGATCGAGCTCCCCGGCATGGAGATGAAGGACATTGAGGTGTCCGTCAGCGACGACATGCTGACCGTCAAGGGCGAGAAGAAGATCGAGCGGCAGGACGAGAAGAAGGGCTACTACCTCTCCGAGCGCAGCTATGGCGCGATCTACCGCACGATTCCGCTGCCGCCCGGCGTCGATGGCGAGAAGGCCGAGGCGAGTTTCAAGGACGGCGTGCTGACGATCCGTCTGCCGCAGACACCCGAAGCCCAGGCCAAGGTCAAGCGCATCGAGGTCAAGGGCGCCTGAGGGCGTGTCACGGCGCCGCCGCGGGATAACCCGGCGGCGCCTTTTCCCCGAAAAAGAGATGACATTGCTGGCAAGACTCGCCCTAGGGTCAGGACTCATAGCCAGTAGATGACGGTTGCTGCCAGTGCGATGGCAGAGAGAAAGACTTTGGGGCATCTGTCGTATCGGGTCGCTACGCGCC
>MDTD01029126.1_pt1 | contig 15219 bp, 13 predicted proteins | sample 811221 | NCBI WGS metagenome assembly MDTD01 (sample SAMN05326646, study PRJNA326480) | marine metagenome | isolation source: seawater | place: Pacific Ocean: South West | collected 2011
CCGCGCTTCGGTCGCGTTAAATCAGAATCCAGATAGGACTATAGAAAACTTCAAATTAAAATTAAGGCAACGCGCCTTAAATTCTGACGCGATAAGCTACGGTCTGGCACTCGCCTACATTAAAAAAAATGACTTCCTTAAGGCAAGGCGTCTAACAAATACGCTTATTGAAAATCATCCGGGGCAACTAATCTACAGATATACGGATATAGAGATCGATATAGCATCGAAACTCCATGACAAAGCGCATAATAAACTACAGATCTTATTGCAAAAACATCCAAATAATTATCCACTTCTAGTACTTCAGGCAGAGTTATTTTTGAATAGAAAAAAATACTATGAATCAAGCGAGGTGCTTAGCCTGCTCACAAAAGATCGACCAGAGGATCCGGACATTTGGTATAGGTTGGCTGAAGTGAGTGGCCTAGCAGGAGACATTGCAACAGTCCACAAAGCAAGAGCTGAATACTTTATTTTGGTTGGGGCCTTTGACCGAGCAAGGAAGCAGTTGAGCAGAGCAGCCGTGCTTTTAAAACATGATTTCCAACAGTCGGCAATCATTAGGCAGCGACTGAGAGACCTTGCTTCAATAGAGGAGCGAGTGATAAAACTATAATCATAGCTTGTCCTCCCGAATTACCGAATCAACCACGGAAGTCCATCATTCGCTTGAGCGACTTCATAGCTTTAAGTGCCACCTCGGAGTCGACGTGTATTTCATTCGCTGGAGAGTCCATACAATTTAGCAGACTTTCAAGGGTATTCATCGCCATCCATGGACAGTTGGCACAGCTTCTGCAGGTAGCACCATTTCCAGCCGTGGGGGCTATAATTAACTGTTTTCCAGGAACTGCCTGCTGCATTTTGTAAAATATTCCTTCATCTGTCGCCACAATTATTTGAGGGTTTGATAAATCCGAAGCAGAGTTAATCAGTTGAGAGGTTGATCCAACATAGTCCGCAATATCCACAACGGCCTGAGGTGATTCAGGATGCACAAGTACCGCAGCATCCGGATAAACTTTTAGCATGTCCAGTATCCCTTGGACTTTGAATTCTTCATGAACGATGCAACTTCCATCCCATAAAATCATATCCGCACCGGTTTTGTTTCTAACATAATTCCCCAGATACTTATCAGGAGCCCAAAGAATTTTTTCTCCCCGAGAGTCGAGGTAGTCAATGACATCGACCGCGATACTGGAAGTTACAACCCAGTCAGCACGCGCCTTCACTGCAGCAGAGGTGTTAGCGTAAACCACTATGGTTCTGTCAGGATATAAATCACAAAATTTATTAAACTCATCGATCTGACAACCGATATCCAACGAGCAGGTTGCATCCAGTGATGGCATAACCACTCGCTTTTCCGGCGTTAGAATTTTCGCGGTCTCTCCCATAAAAGCGACGCCCGCTACTATCAAGGTATCAGCATCACAATTTTTGCCATACCTTGCCATTTCGAGGGAATCAGAAACCACCCCGCCTAATTCTTCAGCCAACTCTTGTACCAAATGGTCAGTGTAATAGTGAGCTATTATCACCGCGTTCTCTCGAATCAAGGTGGATTTTATTTGCTCTTTAATGTCCGTTATCAGTTCCGAATCAGGCCGTTCAACCAAATTGAATACATCGGGATGAGCCTGTCTCAGCGTCCGATCAGTTGCATCGCGCCTTGAAATTTCATCTTGAGGCCTCATTGGAAGCAGTCCCATGAAGTTTGGCTTACACCTAGCATTTTTTAGAATAAAAATAAAGCATATAACGCACCAATTAGTACTAGCGGCAATGAAATGACAGTAACTTCATCAATCTTTGAATCCTTAAGATTGTAATTACCGGATCCTTCTGTTCTTATCTCATGTCTGTTGTCCACTAATTCTCTCTATTGACTCAAGCATGTCCTGAAATCCATTTTTATAGACTCCCCTCTATCAAAGGATTGGCCTCTAAAATGAATTCAACCAATCAATCAGTCTAAGGTTACGCATTATGTCAGACGATAGACTCTCCTAAAAACTCTTCTCGGTACCTTGAGTAAGTCTTGCCCACCATTTTGAGAAAAGACGATCTAAACTTATCTCAGCCGCAATACCAAGCCGATCAATCAGGGATTTTTTAATTACATATTTTATTTCGAACACATCTGACTCGCCGATACAGTCGCCGATATATTCGTCACTTGTTTGGATACTATCAACTAAATCAAGCTCTTTGGCTCTTGCACCCAACCATACCTCCCCCGTGGCCACTGACGCCATATCCATAGCCGGACGACGCTCATGGACGTATTCTTTGAATAAATCATGGATGTCCTCGAGATCCTCAACGAATTTTTCACGCCCTTTCTGTGTATTCTCCCCAAATAAGGTGAGAGTGCGCTTATATTCCCCAGCCGTGAGCATTTCGAAATCAATATTATTTTTTTTCATCAATCGGTTAAAATTGGGCAGTTGCGCGACCACTCCAATTGAACCGATCATTGCAAATGGCGCAGCCAATATTTGATCAGCAACGCAAGCCATAGCATAACCCCCGCTGGCAGCAACTTTGTCGACACAGACTGTCAAAGCTATACCTTTTTTCTTAAGACGATCAAGTTGACTTGCCGCTAAACCATACCCATGCACAGTTCCGCCCCCGCTTTCAAGGCGAACTACAACTTCATCCGAACTTGAGGCCTGCGTCGTTATTGCGGTGACCTCTTCTCGCAAATTATCAACCTCAGTAGCTCTAACGTCACCTTTAAAATCAATGATATAAACTTTCTTCTTGGGTTTCATGTCATGTTTAGCGGATTTAGCAAGTAGCTTTTCACTTTTTGATTTTTTCTTTTTGTCTTCTCTCAACTCTTTTAACTTAAGTTTTTGCTCATGGGAATTTAATGATGACAGTAAAAGTGTCTCACTCATATTTTCGTACTGCTGATTCAATTGGTTAATTTCTAAGACGCCTTTTTTGCTATCAGATTGTTTATTCAATAAAGAAATAAGTGTTATCAGAACCCCAACTATTCCAAAAACCACAGTCAAAACCTTGGCCAAAAACATCCCGTATTCAAAAATAAATTCCAAAATTATCTCCTACATGAAATCATGATTTCCTAACTGTAGCGGAATTGATTCACTATTGTTAGGCTGAGTATAGTGTCCGAGCCTCTTGAATGAAATGTTCTATGAGTATTCCAGACATAACTGTCGGAGGTGGTGTAATCGGCGGCATATCATCATAACGCCACCATTGAGCCTCTGAAATTTCGACACCATCTACTCGAAACTTTTGCGATTCAGCCTCTGCAAGAAACCCTAGCATCAATTGGCCCGGAAATGGCCAAGACTGGCTCCCTATGTAGCGCAAGTTTTTTACGCGAACATCAACTTCCTCAAGAACCTCTCTATGAATTGCTTCCTCCGCACTCTCTCCAGCTTCCAAGAAACCGGCCAAGGCGCTATACATACCTGCCTTCCAGTTTTTTTGGCGGGCTAATAAGCAACGATCTTTTAGGGTCACTACCACGATAATACACGGCGAGATTCTTGGGTAATTGTCAACGCTACATGCAACACATGACAATGCATTTTCGCTTTCGCTTTGCACATTAGGTTTTCCACAACGACCACAAAACTTATGACCATCGACCCATTCGAGCAATTGGACTGCTCGGCATGCGACGGAAAAAAGCGGCTCCTGCAACGATAAAAGCAGTGATCTCAAATCGATCAAGCTATAGTCATTACCGCAATCAATTTGATGCTCCAACTCCCAAACTTCGCAGTCCATTTCATCCCAGATGCCTAAATACATTTTGCGTACTCGATAGTACTTTAATGCATCATGATCCTGAGTATCCAGCAAAATTTCCCGATTTCGAGTGCTCATCAGAATCGACCGCCCAATTACCCCGACAAATAATTGCTTATTGCTCCCCAAAGCCTGAGAACAGCTGGTGAAGCGATTTTGATGGCTAATCATATCCACGCGAAATGGGTTCTTAGTTAAAGTAGGTACTAGTTGCAAATGTTATTACAGATGATAAAGTTCTATTGCAATCATGATACAGTACTTTTCGGATCTTCCGAAGGATATTAACAGATAAGTGGGCTTACATTATGGATTCAGCGATTTCATTCAATACTTTCAAGAAAAATTTTCTGGGAAATTCTCCAGACTGGTATAAATCTGCAATAATCGCCTTCCTTATAATCAACCCTATAGCCCTGCAAGTCCTTGGCCCCTTTGTCACAGGATGGATTTTGATTGGCGAATTTATTTTTACTTTGGCCATGGCACTCAAATGTTATCCCCTCCAACCTGGAGGGTTGCTGGCCATAGAGGCTGTCATTCTAGGGATGACGACCCCTGACAATGTTTATCATGAGACAGTAGCGAACTTCCAAGTGATCCTGCTCCTGATGTTCATGGTCGCGGGTATCTACTTTATGCGGGACATGCTGCTGTTCGTCTTCACCCGAATACTATTGGGCGTCAAATCAAAGACGTTATTATCCTTCCTATTCTGTTTCGCTGGAGCGGTGCTTTCCGCATTTCTGGATGCACTAACCGTCACCGCAGTGCTAATCACAGTTGCCGTAGGATTCTTCTCTGTATACCACAAAGTTGCGTCGGGAAACCAACTCGCAGCGGATGGGCATGACCACACCAAGGACGATGGTGTGCTTCCGGAAAAGGCCGAAGAACTCGAGCAATTCCGATCTTTTTTACGCAGTCTTATCATGCATGGCGCAGTCGGCACAGCGCTGGGTGGCGTCACAACTCTTGTGGGCGAGCCGCAGAATCTGCTCATCGCAGAAAAAGCTGGTTGGGACTTCATGACTTTTTTCTGGAAAATGGCCCCGGTCACGATGCCGGTTTTCGTATGCGGCCTGATTACCTGTATTATTTTAGAAAAAACTGCCATTCTCGGATACGGAGGTACTTTGCCAAATGACGTAAGAGCAGTATTGGAAGAATTTAATGAGCAAGAAAAACAGAGGCGAACTCCATATGATGTCGCGGCATTGATAGTTCAGTTTGCCGTGGCTCTGATTCTTGTTTTCGCCCTAGCGTTCCATTTGGCTGCAGTTGGCCTGATAGGCCTGATGATCATAGTTTTGCTAACTGCATTTAACGGCGTTGTTGAGGAACACCGACTTGGACATGCGTTCGAAGAAGCGCTTCCGTTTACGGCACTTCTCGTAGTCTTTTTTGCTATCGTGGCAGTCATTCATGACCAGCATTTGTTTTCGCCGGTCATTGGCGTTGTTTTGAGCATGGATGAAGCCATACAACCTGGAATGTTTTTTCTTGCCAATGGGATCCTTTCAATGATCAGCGACAATGTTTTCGTTGCAACTGTTTACATAAATGAGGTTAGAGCAGCACTTGATGCTGGTGAAATAAGTCGGCAATTGTTTGATAAACTTACCATCGCAATAAACACGGGCACTAATCTGCCAAGCGTTGCAACTCCTAACGGGCAAGCTGCGTTCTTGTTCCTCTTAACATCTGCCTTGGCACCTCTGATAAATCTTTCCTACATGCGCATGGTTATAATGGCGATGCCCTATACCATAGTTCTCACGATTGTGGGGTTAGCCGGCGTACATTATATGATTTAATTCTATCTAGATAAGACGCTCATTCCTTTCTCCAACCCGTTTAGGGTCAGCGGGAACATTCTGTCATCTACCAGATCTCTCAGCATGAGAATTGAAGGGGTATAGTGCCAGTACTTTTCCTCGACAGGATTCATCCAAACTAATTTTTCGAAAGTGTTACTCACCCTTCTCATCCAAACATCCCCGGACTCTTGGTTATGGTACTCCACACTACCCCCAGGGCTACTGATTTCATATGGGGCCATAGATGCGTCACCCACAAATATAACTTTATAATCTTCAGAGTACTTGTTTAGAACCTCATACGTTTGAATTTGCTGCTCACTCCGACGACGGTTGTCCTTCCAAACATAATCGTATAGGCAATTGTGGAAGTAGAAGTACTCTAGGTGCTTGAATTCTGTCTTTGTAGCGGAGAATAGCTCCTCACAAGTCCTTACATATGGATCCATAGAACCACCGATATCGAAAAAAATAAGTACTTTCACAGCATTTCGTTTCTCTGGGACCATCTTAATGTCCAAAAGTCCTGCATTTCTGGCAGTACTGCGAATCGTATCATCGATATCAAGATGATCGGGCGTGCCTTCTCTGGCAAATTTCCTCAACCTCCTGAGAGCAACCTTAATGTTTCTGGTCCCAATTTCGACGGAATCATCTAAGTCTTGGTATTGCCTCTCGTCCCATACTTTAACCGCGCGACCGCTCCCTCCAGGCCCCCCTATTCGCATGCCTTCAGGGTTATATCCTCCATGACCGAAGGGTGACGTTCCGCCTGTCCCTATCCATTTATTCCCACCTTGGTGCCGCTCTTTTTGCTCCTCGAGTCTTTTCTTAAATTCTTCAATCAACTTCTCCAAACCACCGAGACTCTCGATCTTGGATTTCTCCTCCTCGGTAAAGTGCTTTTCAAACTCCTGTCTAAGCCAGTCTTCAGGTATTAACGCCTCAACCATTGCATCTATGTTTTCTAAATTTTTAAAGTACGCCCCAAATGCCCGATCAAAACGATCGTAATATTTCTCATCTTTAACGAGACAAGTTCTAGCAAGAAGATAGAAGTCTTCAATTGAGCCAAATGCAAGATTGTTTTCTAACGCTAAAAGCAAATCCAGCAGCTCCTTAATGGATACCGGAACATTAGCCCGTTTTAGTACATCAAAGAAACTGATCAGCATAAAATATTCTATCGACCCTCTCGTCTGGTCATGAAGGCTAAGCGTTCTAGAAGATGAACATCTTGTTCATTTTTTAGCAAAGCTCCGTATAGAGGGGGAATCGCCTTGGTTGGGTCTCGGTTTGTGAGGATATCCTCGGGAATATCATCAGACATGACCAGTTTTAACCAATCAACCAGCTCTGACGTCGATGGCTTTTTCTTCAGGCCGGGAACTTTCCTAACATCAAAAAAGATATCAAGTGCATTAGCAACTAATTTCTTTTTTATCTTGGGAAAGTGAACATCGATTATTCGCTGCATGGTCGTTCTATCAGGGAAGTTGATAAAGTGGAAAAAACATCTTCTTAGGAATGCATCCGGCAGCTCCTTCTCATTATTACTGGTAATAATCACTATAGGCCTCTGCAAGGCTTTAATCGTCTCACCCGTCTCGTAAACATGGAACTCCATACGATCAAGTTCCAAGAGTAAGTCATTAGGAAACTCTATATCTGCTTTATCAATTTCATCGATAAGCAAAACTACTTGATCCTCAGACGTAAATGCCTCCCAAAGCTTTCCCTTATCAATGTAGTTCGCTATATCATTTACTTTGTCATTTCCCAACTGCGAATCGCGCAATCGCGCAACCGCATCGTACTCATATAATCCTTGTTGGGCTTTGGTTGTTGATTTGATATGCCATGATAGCAATCTCTTACCAAGCGACCGTGCCACCTCCTCTGCCAGGAGTGTCTTCCCTGTGCCAGGCTCTCCTTTAATTAGCAATGGTCTCTGTAATGTCACCGCGGCATTAACTGCCATTTGCAACTCATCAGTGGCGACATATGAATCTGTACCTGTAAATTTCATAATTTATAAACTTCCCTTCGCTATTCCCGCCATTATAATGAATCGATTGAACTCTTCAGAAATTAAATCTCAGTATATTGGATATGTCGATTCGATATATATGATTGAACGTAATACGACGTATCATTTTGTACGATGAGCTAAATAACCGCGTGCGTCTCTCTAGAATCTTAGTCAATCATTTTAATAAGGCTAATTATATATGTAGCCGCACACACATGCGCATCGATTAAGTTCAGTGAACTTAGTTTAGACATTTGAACGACGCCGCTTGTCGGATGAATTTACTGGTCTATCGCTCACCCGAGGACGTTTTCCCATTTTAGCTAAAACTAGGCGTACTATAATGAGCATAAAAAGAGTCAACACTGTTAAAGCTAAAACCGGGGCAAAACTGCGCTGAAATCCGTTTTCTTCGTCCGGTTGAGTCAAAACGTCAAAAAAACCCACCGCTAAAGCAGGCGCTAAATGAGCGTCGGGTTTGTTGGATTCAACAGCAACAGGTGTCATCAAGACCACTGCAAATACCAGAAGAATTGACTGCTTAATAATTCCACTTAACCGACCGCGGATAATAAACCAAAGACAGACGAGCAGACAAGTTGCGCCCGTGGTATAAGCTACCCAACCCCAGAAGTAATTTTCAGCAGAATACATGCTTAATCAACCCATTCAATAATACGATCAATGGCGTTTTCGGCGTAATCATCCGATTCAGAGATCACCCAACCCCGAATAGAGTGCCCCAGACTATGTATCTCCATTTGTGATCCACTCACCAAGTGATGCCAATCCGGAAGGTCTTCGCCTCGCGCGATAACGCGATAGGAACAGCTTTCTGGAAGCCAGTCAAGACCATGTATGTTTGTTGGGCTTAATTTAACGCAATCATTAACCACTCGCGTTCGCCTCTCATAGTGGGAACATTTGCAAGCTTCGAGATCAAGAAATTTACACCCTATATCTGTGGAAAAAATCTCACCGGTGTCTTCGTCTTCTAATTTTAGTGAACAACATTTACCACAACCATCACAAAGTGCTTCCCATTCTTGGACGGAAAATTGATCCAACGTCTTCGAACGCCAGTGCCCATCTTACAAGCTTCTCATGATCACCAATCAGACAACCTTAAAAAAGACACAATTATCAAAAGGAGTCTAAACCAGAAATCAATTTAAAAATTTCTGGCTTAACAATCTTTCCTCGCCAACCCCGCTCTATTCTAGATGGCCATTGAAGTTTGTTAGCCTCACTGCTACGTAATATGGTTTCAAGCTCTTTTTTCGTTATAAGACATTCTACCGGCAGAGACTCTCTGTCCGCTATATCAATCAGAGCTTTGCGAAGAATTTTCATTAGCGAGGCGCTAGCTCTGGAAATCGGTTTTGGGATGCTTGGGACCGGCTCGTCTTTCGAGACTTGGGAGATTTCAAAAATGAGTTCGTCACCATACACTTCTTTTTCTTTCGTTCTCAATCCATCTACCCTTTTAAGGGCAACCATGTTAGGTGGCATCTTATCTGCCAACTCGAGAAGCACAAAGTCTTCTAAAATTCTACCTCGTGGCCGATCTAACTGACGGGCACGAGCCTCTCGCCAGAGGCATAGCCTTTTCAGACATTTTATACTCTGATTGTTAAGCCTTTGGCAGCCTTTAACCCTTAAATAGTAAAGATCAACATCCTTCCGTTGGTGCACCGCATTGATTAAATCTTGGATCTCATCAGCAAGCCAACTCGCTCTCGAGAGCTCCTCCAATTTTTTTGTGAGAATCTTATGAAGTTCGTGTAGATGGATAACATCATTTTCTGCATACTTCAATTGGCGTTCGCTGAGGGGACGATCAAGCCAATTCGATCGCGTTTCTCTCTTGTCAATGCGAATATCCGTCAAGATTTCAAGCAAGCGAGCATAACCCATGGAGTAGCCAATATTGGCGAGTCCTGCTGCTATCTGGGTGTCAAATATATTCGCGGGTTTTGTGTTGAGAGTATGATCCAACACTTCTATGTCCTCGCCACAAGCATGGAAAATAATTGTGCGTGCCGGGCTTTCCAACAAGTTCTTAAAGGCATCGTATTGTGTTACCGAAAGGACATCCACAAGCCAATGTTTAGAGCCGTCAGAAATTTGAATTAATGCGAGCTTGGGAAAAAAAGTATCAGTCCTGATAAATTCGGTATCTAGAGCAATTAGTTTCTCATTTTCTAGGCGGTCACAAAGCTTATTGAGACTCTCATTCGAGCTAATCCAATAACTCATGCTAAATCGTTTTTCTACTTTCTAGCGCCAAACTCAAAGTGCCGCCATCAACATACTCCAGTTCACCTCCAAGTGGAACGCCGTAGGCAATCCGAGAAACTTTTATATTGAGCGAGCGTGCCCGCTCCGCAATAAAATGAGAAGTTGCCTCTCCTTCGAGCGTAAGATTAGTAGCTAATATGATCTCCTTTATCTCTCTCGCATTAACTTGTGCAAAAAGTTCATCGATGCCCAATTCTTCAGCACCCACACCATCGATTGGGGAAAGATGGCCATGCAGAACGAAATAGGTCCCGAAAAATGTACCTGCCTGTTCAATTGCATATAAGTCAGCTAAATTTTCTACCACACAAATCTGGCCACTCCTCATTCTTGAACTACTACAGATAACACAAATAGAAGACTCGGTCAGGGCCCTGCACTTATCACAGTGTCGAATTTTTTCCACCGAGGCCGAAATCGATTGAGCTAACCTCTTAGCCCCGTCATTATCTTTTTGCAGCAAGTGCATGGCCATTCGCTGAGCCGACTTTGCTCCAATCCCGGGGAGGATGCGAAGGTTTTTAATCAATTCATCAATCAGTGGTCCGTACACAATTGATCTCATTTAGTCAAAACGGTATCTTAAAGCCAGGCGGAAGATTGACTCCGCCGGTGAATGATGAAAGCGCTTCTTTACTATTTTCTTCCACTTTACGAACAGCATCATTTACCGCAGCTGCAAGAAGATCTTCAAGGAACTCTTTATCTTCCGTCAAAACGGATGAGTCAATATCAACCTTTCTAACATCATATCGGCCCGTCATCGTTACTTTTACGAGACCTGCACCAGACTCGCCTGTAACTTCATGCGAAGAAGCTTCCTGCTGCAGGTTCGTAATCTTTTCCTGCATCTGTTGCGCTTGTTTCATCAAGTCATTGATATCCATTCTGCCTACTCCTCTGACAAAGCAGGTTTTATGTTTACTTTGCCATTAAAAACTCTTTTGAATTCAATTATATCGGGCTGAGCATTCAAGTCTTCCAGTGCCTCTCGCTGATTTTCTTGTTCCTTTCTCAGTTTCGCAGATCTCGGAGATTCTTTCGAGGTGGTGCCTATATTTATAATAACTTTAATTTGTGTCCCGAAATAATCACTCAAAGCTTGACCGAGTTGTGCTTGATGCGATGGATTATAAAGACTCGCGTCCGCATCCCCCAGTACAAAGTTTAGCTCATTAGATCGCCGTTTTGAAAAGCTGCAATGGCTCGCAATCTCTGCCAATGAACCACTTAAATCAATCTGCTCATGCAATTGAAGCCATGTTTCGTGTGTTAACGACTCAAGAAGAATGGCATCGGCCGGATCCTTGGAATCCAGATGGGATTCAGATCCGATGGGATTTTCCATGGTGGCGATTTTGATTTTATCCGTCGCTGATAAGAGTTGAGCCTCTTCAATAGTGTCGTCTCTATTATCCTCGAGTTTGGTATTAGACATTTGAAAATCGAGTGAAGAGCCAACCTTTTCAGATCTTTTATTCTTCAGCAAAATCTCATCTTTGGAATTTGCAGGCCCGACACTTTCGGGCTGAAATGCTAGTGCCCGCAACATCACCATTTCGAATGCTGCCCGAGTGTCTGGCGACATCTTAAGATCATTCTGTCCCATAAGACATATTTGATAAAACAGCTGCACATCCTCACGGCCCACCTGGTTTGCTATATTCGATATGTCTTCATAATTTTCTACCGATTCGTCTATTACTTCAGGGACCGTCTGGCACATAGCAACCTTATGCCAAAATGACAAAATATCCCCAAGGGCAACGAGATAGTCGGGTGCAAGCTCTGCCAAACTAGCGATCTCTAACATTAGCTCCCTCCCATTCCCGTCAGACAGCGCTTTGCATAGATTAACCACATGGCGACTTGCAATGGTCCCCAGCATCGCGTTGACTTGGTCAGCAATAATTTCTCCATCTCCATGTCCAATTGCTTGATCTGTGAGGCTCAGGGCATCACGCATGCTTCCGTCAGCTGCCCTTGCTAATGACCATAGTCCGTCAGTTTGGAATTGGATCGACTCTTCCGTCAGAATGAATTCTAGGTGCTCGACAATCCGCTCTGCGCTCAGATTTTTCAGCCCGAATTGCAAACATCTGGATAAAACCGTGACCGGTAGTTTCTTCGGCTCAGTCGTAGCAAATAAAAATTTAATATGTGCTGGGGGCTCTTCCAGGGTCTTCAAAAGAGCGTTGAATCCTTCTCTCGTTAACTGATGCACCTCGTCGATAATATAGATCTTAAAACGTCCTTTGCTAGGCGTATATTGAACTCTTTCAATGATCTCCCTAATATCATCAATACCCCGATTGGATGCTCCATCAATCTCGATAAGATCTATAAAACGGCCTTCGTTAATTTCTGCACAGCTGGAACACTCGCCACATGGCACAGAAGATATGCCAACCTCGCAATTTAGACACTTTGCCAGAAGGCGAGCTATGGTAGTCTTACCGACACCTCGCGTGCCCGTAAAAAGATAAGCATGGTGAAGACGATTTCTATCAAGGGCATTAGATAGCGCTTTGAGGACATGTTCTTGACCAGCCATTTCCGAAAAAAAGCGTGGACGCCACTTTCTAGCCAAGACTTGATATGTCATTTTTCAATATATCCCAAACTGACACCAAAGCGATCCCTGCAAAAGGTTTTGAGAAAATGCGCAACCGCATCTCCTAATAAGCCGGCCAAGCTGTCGTTTTCTTTATTTGAAAAGGTGATGACTACCAACAGCCTTACTCCGGCACAATATTTTACCACTACCGTTGCTCCCTTCCGGGCCTGGCGGGGTTCGCAGCGAATACTTGCGAAGAGACCATTGGAAGCCATCGATAGGAATTATCCAAGTTCTATCCTACAAGTGCAATAGCTTGCAATTTGGACCAGTATTTTAACACATCTTGGAATCTGACATTTAAGGTTTCTACTGAGGTCAAAAATTCATACAACAAATTTTCGAGGAAAGATATTAATGATAACTGTTTACTACGCCAGATCGAATAAACGAAAAATCATTGAAGCAAAGAGTCCAGTATTCTTCCTCGATCATTGAAAAGCCAAACGTCACGCTTCATTGGCGTCTGCAGTCAGATTGGCGGAACACAAAGTTTTTTCTGCATTAATTGACCAGCCCTTCTACGCGACATTTAATCATCAAAGTGGTGTTTTCTAATGCCACACACTAACAAATCGTTTTTTTCATAAATTAACAAAAATTAAAACTGCTCTTTTATGCTGCGGGTGTTATAATTTAGTGAATTTTGAATTAAATTAAAATAATTACTAAAACCAAAACCGAAAATTGGGGGGATTTATAGTATGAAACTATCTTTGCAGTTGCTTCGTTTACCGGCTCTGTTCATGTTGAGCCTTTGTGTGTTATCAAGCAACGCGCTAGCTCAATCATCCAAGACGCTAGACGAAATCATTATTACGGCGCAGAAGAAGGAAGAGTCTCTCTTGGACTCTGCCATCGACGTTTCAGTCTTTTCCGGCGCCGATCTGGAAAACTATGCCATCAATGACGTGAGCGGAGTGGCGCTCTCCACGCCAGGTTTAACTTTTCAGAACACGGGCTCTTGGGCGCAAATCTATCTCCGAGGCGTTGGCTCTCGTATCACGCAAGCCGGACTAGACCCAGGTGTTGCGGTTTATGTTGATGACCGCTACGTCGCCCGGGGAACGGGAGTCATGTTCGGAATGGCTGATGTCAACAGAATTGAGGTTTTAAAGGGTCCTCAAGGTGTCCTCTTCGGGCGGAACTCTACAGGAGGAGCGATACGAATTATAAGCAATGAAGTATCAGATGAGCTCGAGGGTAACTTAACAATGAGTCTCGGCGACTATGATTATAAGAAGATGGCCGGCACGTTAAACATGCCGATCGCTGATAACTTCGCGATACGTGCAACGTTTCAATCACAAGACCGAGAAGCATTCAAAAAGAACATTGTTCCTGGCGGGTATGATTATGATGACCTCGATCAGACTGTAGCAAGAATTCGAGCCAAGTGGACGATAAGTGATAACACGAGCCTCGAAATTTCCCACCTACTTGCCACCCAGCATGATCAATCAAATGCCGGTGCTGTTAGCGCTGATTCTGGTAACTCGAGGGGATTATCTTTTGGCGGCATTACAACGACCCGAAGAGATCAGATTGCCAGCTCCGCAACAGCTGTCGAACTCAACCCAGACGGTCCGAAACACTACATGGACAGCACCGGAATCCGCTTGGAAACAGTGTTGGGAGGGCATTCTGTATTGTTATACGCCACGGATTCTATGAACGACGAAAGACGATTTGGCGATTATGACGCAACCTCCTTCAACGATATCGAAGTGGCTATGACAGAAAATATGTCCGATGAAACAGGTGCTGGGCTTGAGATAACTTCAAATAACGACGGCCCTTTGAACTGGATCGCTGGAGTCAACTACTTTGACCAGACCGTGGACTATGACTTTGATATTCGTATTGGAGCTATAGGCGGAGGACAAGTGCCAGCATCAACAGCTTGGTCTCACTACAACCTTGAAACCTATGGTGTTTTTGCCTCAGTTGACTATGAGTTTTCGGATAGAATGACACTCACCATCGGGGGACGATACACGAAGGAGGAAAAAGATGTATTGACCCGATGTTCACAATTTCCTGGGTTCGCGCAAAATCAGAGATTGTGTCTTGGCGCCGCAGTAAAGCCTTTTTTCTTGGCAGAGGACTACACCTCCTTTGATCCAAAGGTTACATTGACTTACAACCTTGAAAACAACGGCATTGTCTATGCAACCTTTGCTACCGGGTTCAAGAGCGGCGGATTCAACCAGCCTGCAAACCGTGGTTCAGTTCCGCTGAGGCCCGAAGAAATCGAGATGATTGAACTTGGCTACAAGACGGAACTTTCGGATAGCTTGAGACTAACGAGCGCGTTCTTCATTTATGACTACACCGATCTTCAGGTTACCCGTGCCGCCACAGGTGGTGGCACGGTTACTACTGAAAACGCGACCGATAGCGATGTTATGGGACTCGATTTTGACGTTACTTGGTTAGCATCTGACAACCTCATGGTACGTTTAGGCGTCGAATTTTTAGACACGGAATATACCGATTATCCAACAGCCGCGCGCGTTGCCAACACGATCTTGCAGGATAATCCCGATGCTATTGGATATGGTTACCTCTACTTCAATGCTGAAGGTGAGTCCCTGTTGAGAGCTGCTGATTTGTCTTGGTTTATGGCTCTTGACTATCAGTCC
>MDTD01174679.1_pt1 | contig 15213 bp, 14 predicted proteins | sample 811221 | NCBI WGS metagenome assembly MDTD01 (sample SAMN05326646, study PRJNA326480) | marine metagenome | isolation source: seawater | place: Pacific Ocean: South West | collected 2011
GCCATGAGGCGTTCCAAGCTGATGGCTATTCTGGAGCGGGACGATATCCACGATCTGATCGCTCTGCAAGATGCGGATTCCCGGGGTAAAGGACCCTTCTGTGATGGCAATCCCTACACCCAGAAAGCTTTCTTGCTGGGCAAACTGGAGGAGCTGTCACGGGTTGACGAGGAGAGCCAGCGACTGGGGGCAACGCCTCTGGTTACCGGCTTCACCCTGATCAACATGGGGTTCAAGCCCGGACCGCAATTCCGCACCATCCTCGACCGGACCCTGGAGGCCCAGCGGGAAGGTGTGATCACCTCGGCTGAACAAGCCAGGAAATGGGTCGCCGAGCAGTTCGCTGCCTGACGTACCCTGTCGCAGGCAAAGCTCTCGGCTTTGCTTTTGTTGTTAAACCCACAGTCTGAAAAGACGGAGGAAACTACTATGACTACCGAAATGCACAATCCCTTCGAAGAAGGACAAGAACTGCTGGTGATGCAGGGCGACCGCTGGGTGAAAGCCTACTACTGGTGCCCCATCGGCCAGATCCACCGCGTCAAGGTCGAAACCCTCGTCGGACGTCTGCCTGTCAGCGTCAGCTACGCTTCCATGCGCACCATGGAGCAAGCGGCTGAAGAAGGGCTCACCGACGGCTGCCTCATCTAAGGCGGTTGATGCGGTAAGCATCTGTGAACTGAGAGGAGGGCACCGCTAGCGGTGCTCTCCTCTTCCAACTTACGGAGAGTTTTATGGATAAATTCGTTGAAGGCATGAGCCTTCGGGGAGAATCCCTGCTCGCTTTCCAGAACGCCTATCCTGGACTGAATCTCGCTCTCATCATTCTGGGCGGGGTACTTGTCCTTGGGCTCCTGGTCTGGGCTCTGGTTAACTCCAGGTCTGATCGGAATTCCCAGGATGAAGACGGCTAGTAACAAAGCCGTTCTTCTCTAAACTTGAAACTCAAGATAGAAAGTCTCTGACATGAATGCAGAACGTACCATCTCCAGCCTTCGCCCCGGCGAAGCCGCTTACACCGTCGCCCACGCAGCCTGGGTTTCCGGCCAGCACATGATGCTGCACGGCGCCATGCCGATTCGCCAGGAAGCTGGTGGCACCTTCACCCTGCGACTGGTCAAGTATCCCGATGGTCACCTGGCTGTCGACCTGTCCGAACTGCGCGGTGAAGGCTTCGATAGCGTGGCTGCTTTTGCCGGTCGGCTGGTGCCGATTCAGGTCGACTCATGCCTGACGCCGCCGCAGTTCAAGTACAAGGCCTTTCGGGTCTTCGACCTTCCTCGCGGGGAAGTGGGCTACATGCGGCCGACCGACGCCCGGGTCGTCAACGACCACATGTTCCTGAACGGGCACACCGAGCTGAGTCCCGAGTTCAGCGAGGAGTGCTCCCTGAAAGTCTACCGGAAGGAAAACGGCGCCTTCCTGGTCGATGTCAGCTATGTCGGCGATCCCGACTATCCTGCCGACTTGCCCAGGGACGACTCGTTCTTCCCGATTCAGGTGCTCAAGGCTGTTCGGGACAACTACCTGCAACAGGCTGCCTGAGCCACATTCAACAGAAACCAAAACGGAAAGGTAAAACACCATGAGCTTCATCGCCTTCATCAGCGCTGTCATCGCACTTCTCGTCGCCGTCTATCTGAACAAGCAGGGCGTCAAGCGCGGCGACGGTCCTCTGGCAGGAGTCTGCGGCGGCATCGCCAGCCACTACGACCTGCCCCCCAACGCTGTGCGGATCGCCTGGATTCTTTCCGGCTTCTTCGGCGGCTTCGGGCTGGCGCTCTACATCTTCTGCTACTTCATTCTCAAGGAGTGATTCCCAGAGAATCAGGCAGACAAGCATAACTAAAAGGAGGCGGAGCAATCCGCCTCCTTTTCTTTTCTCGAACTTCTATCAATTTCTCTTGAGGTGAAAATAACTATAAGATATAGCAAAAGCTTGTCTAAGATCGGCAACATCTCAAGAGCTATGATTACTTCAGGGTTAGCGCGAGCCGCGTTATTGATTTCCCTTCAACTTCTTGACTCTATTTCCCTGCAAGCCATAACTTACAGCTGGCCGATATCTATAATCAATTAACAGATAAGCTTTTACGAGCTTCTGACTAAGTTAAGTGGAAAGCTATAATTCTTTGTTCCGAGCGCTTATTTTGTGTTAGCAATAAGTATATTCAGTTCCCAAATACCCCCTTGTAGAACGACCCAACCCCCTAGAAACCTCGAAAGGTAACTGGTTACAGCCTTTGAGTACGCTCGCCCGCGAGTGCTGTTGAATGCCCGACTTTCGTTTAGGGGCAGTCGAGTCTTACCAATTTCATTGAAAAACCTTGAAGGACAGGTCATCGCATGAGCTGTCTGATTGAACTTGAGGCAACTTCGAGTTGCCTGGAAACGAGCGATTAATTATGAAAACCAAAGAGACGAAGAAAAATTCTTCGCCTCTGGGAGCCACTGTCGAAGAGAGCGGAGTCAACTTTGCTCTCTTTTCCAGCAACGCTTCCGGATGCGAACTGTTGCTTTTTAATGACGCTCTCGACAAGGCACCGTCCAGAACTCTGAAAATGACTCGCGAAGGCGATGTCTGGCAAGTGTTTGTGGAAGGTCTCGAAGAAGGAGCGTTGTATCTTTACTCGGTGGATGGACCATTCGACCCCGGTGCCGGACACAGGTTCGACAAGACCACCTACCTCCTGGATCCATACGCCAGGCAGGTCAAGGGCGCTGATGGATGGATTGCACCTAGCACCTCCGAGAGCGTAGTTTTTCCCAAATGCGTAGTAACCGGCCCGGATAACTTCGATTGGCAAGATGACCGGAGGCCCGACACGCCCCTGGTTGAGTCGATCATTTACGAAGTCCATCTGAGAGGCTTTACGGCTCACAAGAACAGTCCGATTACCCAGAAGAAAGGAACCTATCTCGGCTTTGTCCAGATGATTCCGTATCTTCGGAAGCTTGGAATCACAGCCGTTGAGCTGATGCCGATCATGGAATGGTACCGACCCACTCACTTCGTGAACCCCAGGACGGGTACCGCCAACATGAATGACTGGGGATATGACACCCTGGCTTACATGGCGCCGGATGAGAGGCTTGCCACTGTGAATGGGCGTCAAATCTCAGAGTTCAAGACCCTGGTTCGGGAGCTGCACAAAGCAGGAATAGAAGTGATTCTGGACATCGTGCTCAATCACAGCGCCGAGTCCAATCAGTCCGGCCCGACTATCAGCTTTCGCGGTGTGGACAACAAGGTTTATTACCTTCTCAGTCCTGGCAATCCTGCCGAGTATGTTAACTTCACCGGCTGCGGAAACACCGTGAATTGCAACCATCCGATTGTTTCCTCCCTGATCATCGATGTTCTCAAAACCTGGGTGGAAGAATTCCATGTGGATGGATTTCGTTTTGACTTGGGCGCTGTATTCGGCATAGACACCGATCTTTCGGTCAAACCTGATACACCGCTGCTCAAAGCCATGGTATCGGATCCGGTAGTGTCGAAGGTCAAGCTGATCGCTGAACCTTGGTCCATCGGCGCCTATTTGATGGGGCAGTTTCCTGTACCCTTCTCCGAGTGGAGTGACCGCTTCAGGGATACAGTCCGAAGCTTTGTTCGGGCAGAACCTGGATTAGTGCTGGATTTGCAGAAGGTAATCTCTGGGTCCACCGATATGTTCGGTGAGTCGGGATTGCGTTTGCCGGTCAATTTCTTCACCGCCCATGATGGCTTTTCCGCCATGGACCTTGTCTCCTTCGAGCAGAAGCGAAATGAGGATAACGGAGAAGAAAACAGGGATGGTTCCGACCATAACCGGAGCTGGAACTGCGGTTACGAAGGGGATCTTGCCGATGCGCCTCTATCTGATGAGGACAAAGCATCCATCCTGCATCTCCGCAAACAGCAGATCAAAAACTTCTTCACTCTCATGTTACTTTCCCGAGGAGTGCCGATGATTCTCTTCGGGGATGAAATGGGAAGGACTAACGGCGGCAACAACAACACCTGGAATCAACCTGAGTTAAATGAGTTGGACTGGGAATTGTTGGAATCCAATTCTGACCTGCATCGTTTTGTTCAAGAGATGATCGCTTTCAGGAAGAAGCACGCTCTTGGAGGATACGGTCAGAATCCACGCTTTCGCGAAGTAGTCTTGCACGGTACCCTGCCGAATCAGCCAGACTTCTCAGATAGCGCCAGATTTGCTGCCTTTGAACTTGCTTCTTTTGCCGAGATTGAGAGCCAGGCTGTCTATTGTGCCGCTAACGCGTACTGGGAACCCCTGAAGGTACAGTTGCCTGAGGGGAATTGGTATCGGATAGTGGATACCGGCAGCCGGGAAGAAGGTGGAGATATTCATTCGCAGGAAAGTGCAAACCTTATCTCCGGTGAGTTCGAGATTGGGCCGCGCTCTACGATGGTCTTCCTCAAGCAATCTGAACAAGAATAATTGCCGAGCAGTTTGATTAATCGATTGCGATAGCCTCCTCAGCCGTTGCTGGCGGAGGCTATTTTTTTATTCCGCTAATACTAAAGCATATAATAAGTAAAGTCCCTTTTTTAGCGAATATTAGACGCTTGGCTAAGTCCGCTAGTCTCCGGTTTGTGGTGATATTACCACTGAAGACCGGGCTTCGTTTAATGATTCTCCAGGTTATTCTCAGGACCTCTTATGGACGTATATTTCGCCCAGTCAAGGTTTCAAGATTTCCTCAGAAAGGATCAACTAGATAATATATTCAAGATTGATATTTTGTAGAAATTCAGCCAAATGGTAATCATGAGATATCTCTTTCAACAAACAGCAAAGGACTTATTAAAGACCAGGAAAACTTCAGTACATCCAAACAAATCAAACATATCCTGTTGCTGCTAAGCAACCGGGTTATGCACATCTGCTGTACGAAAAGCTGCGAGCCCGTACAAATACTCGAGAGTGGATATAGAGTGGCCACTCAACCCATCAAGGACATTGGTATGAACGTTGAAACCAGAGGCATCAAACTGCAGAAGCAACTCTGGAGCTGGTATCTCGCTGTCACCGAGCGTGCATGTGAGATCCCGGACGATGCATGCGGAGAAGACAAAGAGCGCATGCTCCTGCAGAACCAACTTACCTCCATCAGGGAAGCAGGCTGGCGCCTGACCATGACCGAGGAAGGATCACCCGCCGACAAATCCGGCATCGACTTCATCTGGTTCCATCCGAATCGTGGATGGTTTCCCCTCGACAGCACCGCCATGGATAAGGTCGGCGTTCCCGAACTGATCCACATCGTCGCCGTCGACTCCAGCAAAGAGAAAGGAGAATGCAACGGTCTCACTCCGGCCGTCAAGAACGGCTTTGCCCAACTCTTGATTCGGCTCTCCGAGACCGAGCCCCGCCTGTCTGTCAACTTCCTGCCCCCTTCGATCAAGGCGAGCAAGAAATCCCGGCAGATTCTGGTCGACTTCAAAGGTCGACTGGAAGCTCTGGCCAGCAGTGTCGATGATGGTGAAGTCTATCTCGAATGGGCTCGCCGGCTTCGCAAAGCGATCGGCTTCGAGTGCGAAATGCACAAGCGTACGATGAAGCCGCAGATCACCGACGTGAAAGCTTTCATCGAAGCGGTGGTGATCGAGCGCATCAAGGGCTTTCTGCCTGAGCTGGGTCAGTTGATTCTCAGTCCTCAGGAAGACCGTCCGTTCGCTCGGGATTACAGCATCCGCTACCATCCCTCCAGTGACCTTCTGGTCATTCCTGAGCCCCAGAATCCGCACTTCCCCGGTCTCCAGCGGTTCATGGAAAAACTCTTCTCGCAAGCGTATGGCGAAGTTGTTAGCGCCCATGGAGTATGCGATAGCCTGCTGCTCCTGAAGCGCTTCTTCGAATCTCGCGGAAAGGAAGAGCTGGTTCACGCGGTGCTCGACGCCCTGGAGTCGAAATACAAGCAGTCGGACTACCGGACCATCGGCGGCAAGAAGCGCAAGAACAAAGCGCGGAGCCCGTCGAGAAGGTCCCTGCAAGCAGCTGCCAACTAATCTGCTTGCCGGTGGCAAAACCTTAGCGTTCTGCAGTTCAGGCTCGGAGCTATAAGGTTTTGCCTTTGAACACTGGGAGGTCGCTTTCGGGCGACTTCCCCCGATAGATCAATAACAGAGAGAGCTTTTGCTCTCTTTGTTTCTTTTTTGGATATAACTATACAGTATAATAAATAAACTCCAAATAATAATCCTTACTGGATGAAGTCTGGTTTGAGTCCTTTCAAACCAGGCCATAATTCAGACCAATGCTAGTTTATTTATACTTTGACGACAGCAAAGTATTCACGAATTGTCTTCTTAAGCCTTCCGGCGACAATCGACTTTACGAAAGGAGATTCTGATTGTCTGGCTCTTGAACTGCGGAGAAGAGTCTTGCTTTGAGCCAAAAGAGTAATTGTTGCAGCAAGATTAGTTAGTTTGAAAAGTTCTTCGTTATCAGGAACGTTGAGAATATCGTCATCGGTGTCAACGTCTCTATTTGCTAGAACAACTGCTTCTAGAGCCGCTATGAGCGATTCAACACGATCCAGATAATAGAGCATGGAGAGTTCTGAAATGCCGATATTGAACTCAAGAAGACTTACCAGACGTGCATATTCGCTGCCGCGTCTTTTAATTCGTGGTAAGTCCGTGGTTCGCGTCAAATCTCTTTTGTCTTGGTCCAGCTCCTGACCTATTCTTGTGACGAGGATCAAATGAGAGCTAAGCTCCGCAAATAGTGCTGACCACTCTTTATTCGATTCGGAACTATCGGAAGGAAAAAATGGCAAGGATTTGAGGTGCATGGAGAATTGCTCCTGGTTAATTAAGCTGGACAGCCGAAGGCGATTGCTCCGGCTGCCCAGGAAAGGCGTGAAGGAAGTGGATTGAATCTCCCTTTGAGGCGGTTGACGAACTGGTCGTACTCGAAAAAGTTCGTGACGGTGTTGATCAAGCCGAGAAGTGCGCCGATGAGTGCCGCCGAGACCAGGGAGATGAAGGGTTCCTGGTTGAGATACATCAACACAGAAGCCACCAGACCGCCGGAGAGAAGAAACGTGCCGGCAAAAACAGCAGCTTTTCTGGCACCGCTTCGTGTCTCAGGAATAACAAAGCTGACCAGGAGTACGGCCAGGAAGTCGATGATCATGAACTGCACGAAGATGAGTTCGATGAAGAGCATGAGCATCTCCACGAAGAACATCATGATCGTCGCGAAAAACATCATGAGCATGCCCATAAGCATGACGGCAAAAATCATGGCAAAAACGCCTACAACGCCTCCGCCAATCAGGGTGAGAATGTCTTCCATCGGAAGCTCCCCAAGTTTGGTTTTGTTGAAATTTACTCGTCAGAGTACGAGGAAATCTGATAGTAAAAGTGTCTTGCGCGGGTGGTTTTTGTTTTTCTTGAATCGGGAAGCGGTAATTTAGATAGTGCCCTATAGATAACAAGTCAGAGATTCCAGGAACAATAGTGATCTAGAAAAGCCTCTTGAGAAATTGATCAGAGAGAAGACAGGTGAAAAAATCTCAGTCCGACTCAGAAAGAAGTAAAGGGGCGAAAGTCAGTGATGATAGCGGTTGACAAGAAAAGATGAGAATATCAGCAAACTTTTGATATGGTTTGATTTTGCCTTGGCCAGCTTGTTCAGGAATTTATGTTCTGTTTACAATTTCGATGTCAGTATAAATGAGCCTCGGCCAGGCGCAAAGATTGACACTATAGGCAATGGCGTTAACTGACTATGACAACTGCTCTTTGATCCTGAGCATCACTGAGTCGTTATTCTGTCAGGGATTGGGCTTTTGTCTCTATTTAGAGTTATGAATTGTGAACGGCTCTTATTACAGCTCTTAACACCATAAGTTCATTGATGCATTTACTCTCTCTCTTTTAAATTAAGTCATTCAGAATTTCTACAAAAGATTGATTTATTTCCTGAAGAGTAAGAACCAGCTAACCACCCTCTAGCTATAACAATATTTTCCAGTAGCAAAGTATGTTTTTGCTACTGAATGTGGTGCTGCTGCTTCGCTAAAGCTTTTGTTGTTCTAACAGCATTGGAGAAATAGATGCCTGAAATGCACTTGTTGCCAGGCTATTCAGCCGCGACTCACGAGGTTACGAACCAGGTTCCGGCTCTTGTTGATACCAACATCTATCTCAGCGACCGATTCCTCAGGGATGGTGTGGCCAGGTACGATGGAAGTTGGGGTGATGAGAGACTGACAGCCTTTGGTGCTCGCCTTGGCAGTTCTACCGTTTTGCAGTGGGCGGATCAAGCTAATCGATTCGACCCGGAGCTAAAGACCCATGATCGTACCGGTCACCGCATCGACGAAGTTGAGTTTCATCCTGCCTGGCATGAGCTGATGGCTCTTTCGACCGAGTTTGGAGTGCACAATCTACCGTGGAGCGAGGAGCGACCGGGTGCGCATGTCGTCAGAGCGGCGATGATGTTTATGGCCTATCAAACCGAGGCAGGACATTGCTGTCCCATCTCGATGACATACTCGGCTGTGCCGGCATTGCGCAAACAGCCGGACCTTGCCGAGATCTGGGAGCCGCGGATTCTTCAGCGGGCTTATGATGGTCGGCTTATGGAAGCCGGTCTCAAGCCCGGAGTGATCTTCGGCATGGCTATGACCGAGAAACAGGGCGGCTCCGATGTGCGAGCCAATTCGACCGTTGCCGTTCCGCTTTCTGGTGGTGGTCCTGGAAAAGAGTATTTGATCACCGGCCACAAGTGGTTCTGCTCGGCGCCCATGTCGGATGCCTTTCTTGTCCTGGCCCAGATAGATGGTCAGCCATCCTGTTTTCTCGTTCCTCGAATTCTTCCCGATGGCAGTCGCAATGTTTTTCAAATTCAGCGGCTCAAGGAAAAATTGGGAAACCGCTCCAACGCCAGTAGCGAGATTGAATTCCGGAACACTATCGGTTATCTCGTCGGCGGTGTCGGTCGCGGTGTGCCCACCATCATCGAGATGGTGAACCATACCAGACTTGACTGTGCCATCGGCTCCGCCTCGCTCATGAGACAGTCTCTGGTACAGGCTATGCACCATGGACGCCACCGTTCTGCGTTCGGTAAGAGTTTGAAAGATCAGCCTCTGATGCGTTCTGTGTTTGCTGATCTTGCGGTCGAGGCAGAAGCCGCGCAACTTCTCATGTTGCGACTGGCTCACTCCTACGACAATCCAAAAGCTGACGATGGCGAGGATGCCTTCAGGCGCATAACCAGCGCTGTTTCAAAATACTGGCTTTGCAAGCGCGCCACACCCTTTGTCGGTGAAGCGCTTGAATGCCTGGGGGGCAATGGTTATGTTGAAGAGTCTGTGATGCCGAGGCTTTTTCGGGAGAGCCCTCTCAACTCAATTTGGGAAGGTGCAGGCAACGTCATCTGCCTTGACGTCATGCGGGCTCTGGTCAAGGAACCGCAGAGCATCGCGGCCATTGAGTCAGAGTTGCACACAACCCTGGGCGAAAGTCCGCGCTATGACCGCTATGCCAGAGCTGCTATAAAAGCGCTGCATGATTCACGCGCAAGGCTCTCCAGCGGTCGGGCTTCCTCAAAGTTGAAAGCAGAACTGGAAGCCAGAGCCAATGTGGAAAGGGTGGCTATCTCCTTGATGGCGTCTTTGATGATCCGTTACTCCTCTCCGGAAGCGGCGGAAGCATATATCAGCTCTCGTCTTGGTCGCTCCCATGGCTACATGTTCGGAACCATGAAAGTGGCAAGCCGAAAAATTGATGCCATTCTTGAGCGCTATCTGGAAACTGTCTAAAATTCTCTGATTTTGCTTATCGGGTGGGATTCTGTTTTGTCCCACCCGCTAGCTTTTTGATCTGTAATAACTATAAAAAGTAGTAAAAACCACAAAGAAAAAGAGGAGCCGGAAAGCGTTAACTTTCCGGTTCCAGGGTTAGTGCTTAGTGAGGGCGCCCTGTTTTACTGGTCGTTGAACCAGTAATCCTGCATCGCTTTGAGCAGGTCCTGGTTGATTTCCAGGTCATTGGTGCCCAGGACGGAGTCTATGCCGCAGTGGGGGCAGATTGCGGTCTGGCCCCGGTCGGTCCATTCCCTGATCTCGTCAGGTTGGAACTCCGTCAGGCAGTGGAAGCATCCACAGCGCTCGCTCGCCTCCAGGCTTTGCCTGTGGTTGGAGCTGTGCTGGTGAGCTGCCACAGCCGGGTTCGTCTGGTCATGATCTTTCATGCGGATTATGATCCTTTTCTCGCGATTAAATCAGATCGTCGGCACCGCCTTTTCCAGGTTGGCTGCCGGGGGCAATCTGAGGAATCTGATCTTCTTCTTCTTCCTTGTCCTCGGCTTCGAGCTTGTTGCCCGGACCCTTTTTCTCATTTTCCTCAGGAGAGTTCCTGAGTAGAAGCTCCAGGTTGTACTTGGCTATTTCAGCCTGTCTCGTCAACCTGGTGAGGTCTTTTGGGCTCAACTCCACGGGGTAGCCGGGGAGGCTTGAATAGCCGGTGCCGGGGTTCAGGCGAATCGATTTTTGGAACGCCTTAATCGCTCTTGGAACATCCTTCTGGCGAAGGAGGGCGTTGCCCAGGTGGAGAGCGGCGAGGGCTGCAACTTCCCTATCCGGTGCCGGATAGACAAATCGCTCGAGCCATTGCCTGTCTCCGGCGTGCTCATAAGCGACGATGGAGCGTTCGAAAGATTTTGCCGACTCTTTGAACTCCAGGGTGCGGTATTGAGCCAGACCCTGGTTGTAGAGGCTTACCTGATGGTCAGCCCAGAAGAAGAGATAAAGTCCACCGAAGGTTCCGATGAGACCGAAAACGATGGTAAGGGCGGTGATAAACCGTCTTTTTGAAGTGTTCTGTTTCATGCCGCTTCTCCCATCAAGTGTCGTCATGGGTGACAGCGGTGCAGAGCACGAAGCCCATCAACAGAGCCAATCCGAGGATGATGAACCAGTGAGCGATATCGGTCTGCTCGACAGAATCTTCCTTGGTGACGGTCGATTTTTCGAGCTGGTTGATCTCCTCAAATGCCTGGCGCATCTGTTCAACGTCAAGGACTTCGATGATCTTGCCGTTGGATGCCTGGACAAGGCTTCTGAGATCTTCGGTCTCAGGCACATCCTCCCATTTCTTGTAACCGATGCCGATGACATAGAGCTTGACGCCCCGGTCTTTCATGGTGGCAGCGATTTTGGAAATGCGGTCCTGGGCAATATCGCCTTCACCATCGGTGACCATGACGATCACCTTGGTTTTGGCTTGCCCACGGTCGGCAAAGTGATTCAGTGCCGCCTGGATAGCGCCTTTTCTGCCGTCGAACTCAGTTCCAGCACCCACATAGCGCGGCAAACCTGCCACGAAGTGCTTGATCACTTTCAGGTCGTCGGTGAGTGGCCAGCCGTAATAGGCTTGTTTGTCGAAGATGATGAAGCCAACCCGGTCGCCGTCTCGCTGGGAGAGAAATTCCTGGATGGAAGCTTCAGCAGCGTGAATGCGTTTGACGATGTTCTGTTTGCGGGTGTTGGTGAGAATTGATGGCTTGGCGCCTTCCGCCAGTCCATCGCTAATCGTTGGGTCGATCATGCCCCATTCCATCGAGTCCGAAGTATCGATCAGAAGAACGAAGTCCCGGGCTTCGATGGAGGGTTTTTCCACGTTCAGGAAAAGCTGCGGTTGGGCCAGTGCTACCACCAGAGACGCAAGTCCGCAGTATATGAAAGCGGCTTGCACGATTGAAATCCAGTTTGCACCACTGATGTTCTTGTGCATGCCGACCGTAGAAAAGTTAACTGGTCTCCGCCTGCGTCTCGCCAGCCAATAGATGACGGGTATGAGCAAAGCCAGGAAGAGCCAGTTCGGGTCATTTAGGTGAACCATTAGTCCTCCGAACGGAGCTTGTATTCTGCTCCGAAGTAAGGGCTCGATAGTTGGTAACGGTTCATCGAGCCATTCTGAAGTGACCTGCTTCAGCCGCATTTTCGGGTTCCATGCCCTGGCTGAACCAGATCTCCGCTCAGTTTCTTACCAATCGCTGGAATCGCGATCGGGAAGGTTTCGAATTTAGCCAGATATGAGGGGGGTGTTGAATATTCTTGTGAATCTGGGTTTTGAGCGGTAACTTATTGATGCCAAGAGTAGTAAATACAAAACAACTGATTTTTCTCTGAGAGAAGAACTTTCCCTGAGATGGACATCACTACTCAGAATAAAATCAAGGACCTGTAATTGAATTCTGGCAGTCCCATAGAGCAATCTTTCTGTTTTGATCAAAGCCGTAGTTATTGGTTGGCCCGTTTGTGCTAGACCTCGGAAAATTTCCTCTGAAAGTAACTCCTTTAAGGACTGTGTACTTTGTAAACTATGTTACCTCGTGCCTTATTAGGCTTACTGTTAGGGCGATGGTGTTGGTTTTGGTGGCACATATGGGGCAGATACATCTGTATGTGTGATTGTATGTAGTAGAACTCCTGTCTAACTAAACTTGCTTGATAAGCTTCTCGGTCGTTGCGAGGGTAAATTCATAGTCTGGGTATAAGAAAATTGAGTAGGCAGAGATCAGATTGAATAAACTCCGAAAAGGCTGACGATGGCAGAGATTGCAGCTAACAAATCTAATAATGCTCCACTAGTACCTAAATCCTGGGGAGGCCTGGTAAAAGAGGTCGAACAGCTTATAGAGCAGAAGCAGTTTTCCGAAGCTGAAAACCTTGCTCTGGAAGCTCTGGCTCTTTCAGAAGATTATCCGCCGGATGACAATCGCCAGGGAATCACTCTTGAGCTTTTGGTCGATATCTACTATCACACCAAGCAGTACATTTACGCTGCTCCGGTGATGATGAGACTTCTGCAGATGTACAGACGCTGCCTGGGGATGAATCATCCAGACACTGCTACGGTGACTTTTAACGCAGGCAGGCTTTATCACGAATGGTCCAAGTTTGATGAGGCTCAAGCGTTCTATAATCTGGCTCTCAAGCTCAAAAAAGACATTCTTGGAGAAAATCATCCGGACATCGGATCTATTCTGGAGCATGTGCAGCAGCTCAAAGTTGATATGCATGCTCCCAAAGAGCGTCTTAGACCGGTGGTCACAAAACGGAAAAGCCGGATGGCAAGAACCGGGCAATGGGATGCCATCAAGCAATAGAGCCGCCGGCCTAGCAACGTGCTACTATTAGGTTTCGCCGATGGATAACCATCAAGTTTTAGTAGTCAGCCGAAGAATATCTCACAGATTGAAAGTATGGAAATTGCCATAATCGGAGCGGGTCATAACGGTTTAGTTTGTGCCAATTATCTGGCTAAAGCCGGTCATAAAGTGACCATCTATGAAAAGAACGAGAAGCCTGGTGGTCTCTGTATCTCCGAGGAAATTTTTCCTGGCTTCAAAGTTTCTACGGTTGCCGGCTACTTTGGAATGTTCCGGGAAGAGGTGATTAAAGATCTCGGCTTGGAGAAGCTTTATGAGCTTGTGTGCGAAGATTCCGGTCCCAACATAACTCTATTACCTGGTGGCAAATATATTGTCGGTGGCGAAGAAGAAGATCTGTTCAATTTTGAGCTGAAAGAAGAAGATAGACTGGGGTGGCAAAAATTCTGGAAACAGGTTAGGGTTGCCGGCGCTGCTATCGGCCCATATATGACCAGAATTGGAGTGACTCAGTATGAGCTTCAGAAAGTTCTGGAATCAGAAGGATTCATAGAGTTAGGCAGCAGGTTATTCGACGGAACCTTACTGGACATAATAGATTCTTATTTTGAAGATTCTCTACTCAGGGCAGCTGCTTGTGCCACTTCCTGGGAATTGCCTACCAGAAAAGGCACTATATTTGGTTGCATATACAGCGCTACTACTTCCATAAATGGAGCTTCCAACAAAAGCTCTTATCTAAAGGGAGGTATGGGCGTCATAACCGATCTTTTGGTCAATTTCGCCCAGGAGAATGGAGTTGTGATCAAAACCAATTCTCCTGTAAAAGCTATCACCCTGAAAGATAGAACTGTTTCCGGTCTGGAGTTAGCGGATGGAACAAAGGTCGAAGCAGACGCGGTAGTCTCCAATCTCGATCCCAGAGCAACTTTTGGAACTCTTCTGGAAGAGAAAGTGGTGCCGATGGCAATTCGCACTCATTTGAAAACGCCTATTCCACCAGTTTCTTCCGCGAAAGTTCACTTTGCACTTTCTGAATTGCCGGACTTTCCCGCTCTTGCGGAGATTGAAAATGCGTATAAGGGAAAAATTCTCATCACTCCCAGCATAGAGAAAATCATTCAATCCACTGACGATGCGGTGGCTGGAAAACTGCCCAAGGAGCCTGTTTTAAGTCTTTCCTTTGCCTCTGAATTAGACGAAACAGCCGCTCCTCCAGGAAAACACCTTTTGTCGGTGGATGTGCATTATGTTCCGGTGACCAATGAAGCGGATCAGTGGAATGATGAGAGTTCTCAACTTATTGTCGACCGAGTTGTGGAAACCCTTGAGAAACATAGTCCTGAATTTCGCTCTTGCATCGAAGCTTCCACGGTGATCTCTCCCGGGCATCTACAGAGTCGATTTGGCATTGTCACCGGCCACGGCGGACATCTACCGATGACAGCTGAGTTTCTGGTCGAGCGACGAAGAATGCCTTACTGTGGACAACATACTACTCCGGTGACCAAGCTTTATATGTGCGGTTCCGGCTCTTATCCAGGTAGTGGAGTGTCCGGAGCTCCCGGGCGAATCTGTGCCAAAACTATCTTGAGTATTTTGAAACAGCAGAAAAAGTAAGGTTCTGACTAAGCTTCAGTAGCCTAAATGTTTGTTTTTGTCTTTAAAGCTAACCTCGAAGTTTTGGTAGGTTGAGCAGCAGCTTAACGCATAACATCCAACTTTTGAGAGGTTAAGCAGCAACCAGGTGCATAACATCCAACTTTTGAGATATTATCGATCAACTCTCAATCGCTTAAATATAGGCTCTCTTGAATTCAATGTTGGTTTTCATATACTATATAAAACAGTAAAAATTGCCATAAAAAAGAAGAGACGCGAATCTGATGAAACGCGTCTCTTTTAAGTTCAGTGGATGACCGGTGTATCAGTCGTCCGAGGGGATGTACTCAATCACCTGCTGAATCTCTTCGAATTCACGGCGAGTCAGCCAGCGAGCATCCAGGTCGTCCGGTCGCTTGTTTTCTTCGACCGAGAATTCCGCTTTGGAGACAATGTCGCTGCCGCCGGA
>MDTD01065757.1_pt1 | contig 15212 bp, 15 predicted proteins | sample 811221 | NCBI WGS metagenome assembly MDTD01 (sample SAMN05326646, study PRJNA326480) | marine metagenome | isolation source: seawater | place: Pacific Ocean: South West | collected 2011
GATTGGCTTGAAAAGTATTTAATATTTTTTATTTTTATATTTACTTCCTCCATGACCTCCCTTCTCAGAGCATCCTCAGCTGATTCTCCAGGCTCGATAAAACCCGCTAGAGTACTATAAAAATTATCTGGAAAATTTTTATTATGAGCCAATAAAATTTTGTCTTCTTTATAAATCAAAGTAATTATGCAAGGCGAGAGTCTAGGATAAATCAATTGTCCCTGACATGTTTTGCATTCCATTGCCCTTTCTTTTTCATGAGTAAACATCTCTTCGCCACACCTTCCACAAAATTTATGGTCTTTTGACCAATTAATTATTTGAATGGATCTAGAAATTACATCAAACAACTTATCAGGAAATCTTCCTAACCCTGCCCTTAAGTCAATAAAGGATGACAATTCTAAGTCACAATTTTGATCTAAAGCTGAAATAACAAAACAAGGGTCATTATTTAGATATCCAATGAAATGTTTTTCCTCAACCCTTACAGAAGACCATTTAAGTTCGTCTTTTGATAATGGTCTGATAAAATTCTCGTTATTGAAAGCTAAAATAGTATTTTTATTTAAGATAAAATATTTGCTTTCATCAGGCTCATTTTCAATATAATTAGATGGTTCGAAATTAAACAAAAATAAACTCCGTGATAAATTCTATATATTCAAATTTCCTAGGTATTGCGCCTACTTGGTACAAAAATACAATAATCACTTTCCTAGTATCTAATCCGATTATATACATTTTATTAGAACAAATAGGACTACCTTCTGGTTTTATTCTTGGTTGGATTATTCTTGGTCAATTTATTTTCACTTTAGCAATGGCAATAAAATGTTATCCCCTTCAACCTGGCGGATTAATAGCCCTAGAAGCTGTCTTGATAGGATTAACTAACACAAATCAAATTTATTACGAAGTAGAGGCTAACTTAAAAGTTATTTTATTACTTGTATTTATGGTTGCGGGAATCTACTTTATGAAAGACTTTTTGCTTTTTATATTTACTAAGCTTCTCATCAATATCAAAAATAAAAGAACGCTATCCCTACTTTTTGTTTTTTCTGCTGCAGTTTTGTCAGCATTTTTAGATGCCCTTACCGTAATGGCTGTTTTAATAGCAGTGGCGGCAGGTTTTTATCATGTTTACAAAGAAGTTGCTTCAAAAGACCCTAATTTTTCTGAAACTTCAGAAGAGTTTTTAGTCTTTGGAAGTTTTTTAAGAAATCTACTCATGCATGGTGCTGTAGGTACTGCACTAGGTGGCGTAGCAACAACAGTTGGCGAGCCGCAAAACCTGTTGATAGCAAGTGTTGCTGGTTGGTCTTTTGGTGAGTTCTTTTTTAAAATGCTCCCGATTACGTTCCCCGTATTTATATGTGGTTTGATCACCTGCTACCTGATAGAAAAATTATCTGTGTTTTCATATGGCATAGAGCTTCCTAATCATATTAGAGAAATTCTCTATGATTATGATGAGGAACAGACTTCTAAAAGAACTCGTTCACAAAATATGCAAATTCTTACCCAATCTTTAATTGCTCTTGTACTTGTATTTTCATTAGCTTTTGGTTTTGCAACTCCTGGGTTGATTGGGTTGATGATCATTGTGTTACTTACAGCTTTTAATGGGGTAATAGAAGAACCTAAAATTGGAAAATCTTTTGAAGAAGCATTGCCGTTCACCGCTCTATTAGTTGTTTTTTTTGTAGTTGTTGCTGTCATACATGATCAACACTTATTCTCCCCGATGATAGCTTACGTCCTTACCTTAAAAGAAGAGGTGCAAATACCCATGTTCTTTCTAGTAAATGGTGTGCTTTCAATGATTAGTGATAACGTATTTGTAGCAACAATTTATATAAGCGAAGTTAAGGAAGCCCTTGATAATGGAGACATAACTAGAAACCAATTTGACCTACTCGCCATAGCAATCAACTCTGGAACCAATTTACCAAGCGTGGCTACTCCAAATGGTCAAGCTGCCTTTCTTTTTCTATTAACATCTTCTGTTGCTCCCCTTCTGGGGCTTTCTTATTTAAGAATGGTTTTAATGGCATTGCCTTATACGATAGTCCTTTCTGTAGTGGGAGTGTTATCGGTTATTTTCTTCTTATGACAATTAATAGAAGTTTTTGCGTCGCTCCAATGATGAAGCGGACTGACAGACATTTTCGTTACCTATTAAGCCTTATAAGCAAAAACGCTATATTGTTTACAGAAATGATTCATATAAATGCAATCAATCATTCATTTGATGAAAAAATTCTTAAAAATGAAAAAGTTGTTAACCCAACAGTATTGCAAATAGGCGGAAGCTCTCCTTCAGATATTGCTAAGGCAGTAGAAAAAAGTAATGCTTATAACTACTGTGAAGTAAATCTAAATGTCGGATGCCCAAGCTCAAAAGTTCAATCAGGAAATTTTGGAGCAGTTTTAATGAAAAATAAGGTTTTGGTAAAAGAATGTATAAGTGCAATTAAAAATTCTACAGATAAATACGTAAGCATAAAGATAAGACTAGGGGTAGATGACTTTGACATAGAAAATGATTTGAATAATTTTGTAGAAGCAATGATTGAGTCAAAGGTAGATATGTTTTATGTTCATGCAAGAATAGCTCTATTAAAAGGACTAAATCCTAAGCTTAATAGATCTGTTCCTCCATTGAATTATCAAAGAGTTAAAAAACTTAAAGAAGATTACCCTGAGCAAAAGATAGTAATAAATGGCGGAATCTCATCTTTCGTAGATGCAAAAAAGACTTTTTCAACTCTAGACGGAATTATGGTGGGTAGAGAAATTTATAATAACCCAATGAAAGTTTCTTCTGTGGATTCTCTTTTTTTCAAAAAGGAAAATGATCTTCAGGGCATTGAGAACGTAGTTATCGAAATGTTTAAATATTTGGAGTCTCTAACAGAAAAAAAAGATCTTCATCAGACGCTGATACACATGCAAACTTTATTTAAGGACTTCGCAGGCGCTCGAAGGGCAAGAGAATTATTATCTACTGAAAGAAACCTAAAAATCTTAGAAGAAGAGATTTTAAAAATACTAAAAGAAAATACACATTTAGCAGCATGAAAAATTTATTCTCTAAGATCTTTAATACAGATAATAATGATGAACAAATAAATGAGAAAGATATAACCCTTGTTTGTGCCGCTTTGCTTATTGAAATTGCCTTAGCAGATAAGGTTCTAGAAGAAACTGAATTAGAAACTTTGAAAGACGTATTAATCAAAGAATTTAGTGTGAGTGGGAGCGATATAGATGAAATGATAGCATCAGCAAAAGATGATGTTGCTGACGCAACCTCTCTTTATGAATTTACTCGAGAAATTAATGATAGTTTTGAATATGAAAATAAATGTAAGTTGATAGAATCAATGTGGAGAATTGCTTACGCAGATGGTAATGTTGATAAATATGAAGAACATATAATTAGGAAAGTTTCTAATCTTATATATGTATCCCATAGTGATTTTATAAACTCTAAATTGAAAATTAATACAGAAAATGAAAGTAGTTAAACCAGAAAAACACGGCCTTTCTTCCTCCAAGCTAAAAGAAATGGAAGATTTTTTTAAGAAAAGTTACACCGATAAAGGTAAATTAGCAGGAACCCAAACATTGGTTGCGCGTAAAGGCGAAATCATACATTTTAATTCTTATGGTCTTCGTGATTTAGAAAAATCAAAAAAAATTGAGGAAGATACTATTTTCAGAATTTACTCAATGACAAAACCTATAACTAGTGTTGCTCTAATGCAGTTATTTGAGAAGGGTTTATTTCAGCTAGCCGATCCAGTAGGAAAATTTTTACCCGAATTTAAAACCTCTAGAGTTTTTCTCTCAGGAAGTTATCCGAATTTCCTAACCAAGCCAACTGATAGAGAAATGACAGTAAGAGATTTACTTAGCCATACATCTGGCCTTACTTATGGTTTTCATTATCGAACTAATATTGATCATGCTTACAGAAAAGTTTGGAGTGGCCCACGCGGTGATAATTCAGATTTTGCCTTTCCGCCTATGAATTTAGAAGATTTTTCTAAAGCAATTGCAAAAGTTCCACTTGAGTTTAGCCCTGGCGATAAATGGAACTATAGCGTCTCAACAGATATTTGTGGCAGATTGATAGAAGTTCTGAGCGGCATGAATTTATCAGAATATTTTGAAAAAAATATTTTTAAACCTTTGGGAATGAATGATACTGATTTCTATGTAAAGCCCTCAAAAATAAAAAGATTTTCTGCATGTTATGAGAGAACACCTAAAGAATATCTAAGACTGCAAGATAAATCAGACAAAGAGAGCGTTTATTCCAAGGAGCCAATACATTTGTCTGGAGGTGGTGGATTAGTTTCTACTACTAAAGATTATTATAACTTCTGCCAAATGCTTCTCAACGGAGGCGAATTCAATGGACAAAGAATTTTATCCAGAAAGACTATTGAATTAATGACAATAAATCATCTTCCTGAAAACCAAGACATGATTGCTATGGGTTCTGAGGGAAGCTTCAGTGAGGTGAGATATAGAGGAGTTGGTTTTGGATTAGGTTTTGGAGTGAATATTGATTTAGCAGGTACACAGAATTCAGGTTCAATAGGAAGTTATAATTGGGGTGGAGCAGCTAGCACTTTTTTTTGGATAGACCCTAAGGAAGAACTTATTTGTATCTTAATGACCCAATTAATGCCATCTGGATATTACCCCATTAGAGTTCAAATGCAGTCGATGGTCTATAGTGCATTTTTAGATTAGAAATCTTCAAAGTCTTCATCATCTAATAAATCTTCTTCTGAAATTCCGTCATTAACCTCGTATTTTCTTGCTTCCAAATATGCATCTCTAAGAAAGGCGTACTCATCTTGAGATTCAATTTCTGCAAGACCAGAAAAAGCAGTGTATGTATTTATTAAATCTAATGAAACCAGACCTAATCTTGCTCTATTATTGTCTAGAGAAATTGCAGGCGCTAAAGCTGTATCTCCGACAAAAGTAAATGAATCCCGCACATTACTAGGCCCAAGAAAAGGGAGCATTAGATATGGTCCGGGCTTAGCTCCCCATTTTGCGAGAGTTTGTCCAAAATCTTCATTGTGTTTTTCGAGGCCCATTTCAGTTGCCACATCAAAAAAGCCACCTAAACCAAAAATCGTATTGATAAAAAATCTTGTAATATCGGATAGAGAATTTACAACTTTTCCCTGTAATAAACTATTTATAGAGATTCTTATGTCATCTAAATTTGAAAAAAAATTAGTGATTGCCACTTGCGCAGGATCTGGGGTTGCAGTTTCGTAAAATTCACTTAATGGCCTTAAAAAAGCTTCATCAAGTTTCTTATTAAACTCATAAACTCTTCTATTGCTTTTTTCGTATGGATCTTCTGGGTTATAAATTCCTGAATAATTTCCAGAGATGGCACAACCTGAAGTGGCCAAAACTAAAATTAAAAGAATACTTTTAACAATTAAGCTAAAATGAAATTTCTTCATAGTACTAGCTTATTCCTATGGCAAAGAAAAACAAAGAACTAATTATCACAAGCGCTCTCCCTTATGCTAATGGCCCTATTCATTGCGGTCACCTCTTAGAACATATTCAAACTGATATCTGGGTACGAAGCAATAGGATAATTGGCAATGATTGCATTTATTTGTGTGCTTCAGATGCACATGGAACTCCTATAATGATGAAGGCTGAAGAAGAAGGGAAAAAACCTGAAGAATTAGTTCTAAAGTACTCAAAAGAACATGAACATACTTTAAAAAATTTCTATGTATTACATGACTGTTATTACCATACGCATAGTGAAGAAAATAAGAAGTACAGTGAACTTATTTACGAGAGAGCTAAAGAAAATGGCTACATTAAAATTAAAGCAATTAACCAGCTTTTTGATGAGTCTAAACAATTATTTTTAGCTGATAGATACGTTCAGGGAACATGTCCCTCCTGTGGAGCAGAACATCAATATGGAGATAATTGTGATGTATGCGGTGCTAAGTACGAAGCTACTGAATTATTAGATCCGATATCGATATTTAGCAAAAAAGCTCCAATTATTAAGGAAAGTGAACATTTTTTCTTTGAGCTAACAAAATTAGAAGAAATTATCAAAAATTGGATAGCTGATACCAATCTGCAAGAAGCGGTAAAAAATAAATTAGAAGAATGGTTTATTGATGGTCTTAAAGATTGGGATATAAGTAGAGATGAGCCATATTTTGGTTTCAAAATTCCAGGCCAAGAAAATAAATACTTCTATGTTTGGCTTGATGCCCCAATTGGATACATTGGCACACTAGAAAAGCATTTAAAGGAATTAAAATCCAAAAGCACAGCAGAAAATCTATGGGCGCCTGACTCTAATAAAGAAATTTATCATTTTATCGGTAAAGACATTCTAAACTTCCATGCCCTATTCTGGCCCGCCCTATTACATACAGCTAACTTTAAAAAACCAACAAATGTATTTGTGCATGGTTTTCTAACCCTTAACGGCAAGAAAATGTCTAAATCGAAAGGAAATTTCTTATTAGCTGATGATTATCTTAAGTTTTTAAAACCAGACTTCATTAGATATTTTTTGGCTTCAAAATTAACGAATAAAATAGATGACATAGATTTAGATATTCTAGATTTTCAAAAGAAAATTAATACGGACCTTGTTGGGAAATTCATCAACATCGCTAGTAGAGTTCAAAAGTTTCTAATTAAAAATAATAATTCCATAGGTACAACATTAGATTCAGGTCTAATCAAAGAATTTAGTTCCAAAAGTACTGAAATTTTTCAACTTTATGAAGATTTAAAATTCTCAGATGCTATAAAAGAAATAATGAAACTGGCAGATAGAGCAAATCAATACGTTGATCACAACCAGCCATGGGTTTTAGCAAAAGAAGCCGTAAATCAAAAAGAAGTTTTAAAAATTTGTTCTACTGCTTTGAATTTATTTAGAATCTTAAATATATGTCTTGAGCCAGTTATTCCAGAAATCTCTAAAGAAATTAAAAAATATCTTAATTTAGAAGAAGATAATTTGACAGTAATTGATAATGAAATTAAAAATCACCAAATAAATGAATTCAAACCTCTTATTCAGAGAATTGAAGACGATCAAGTAGATAAACTTATGGAGGCAAGCCAAAAATGACAGAAATTTCTATAGATGATTTTTTAAAATTAGATCTTAGGGTTGCAAAAGTAGTTGGTGCAGAAGAAATTGAAGAAGCGGATAAGCTTGTTAAACTAATTCTGGATGTTGGCGAGGAAGATAAGAAAACAGTTTTTGCGGGAATAAAGAAATTTTACAAACCAGAGGATCTCATAGATAAATTTGTTATATGCGTTAATAATTTAAAGCATAGACAAATGAAATTTGGTACTTCTGAAGGTATGATTCTAGCTGCTAGTAATGATGATTCTGATATTTTCTTGGTAACAGTCCCTCAAGATGCAGAACCTGGTATGCGAGTGAGTTAATGAGTGAAGCAATTAAAACAGACATTTTAGTTATTGGAGCAGGTCCAGTTGGACTGTTTACAGTATTTGAAGCTGGTCTTCTAGGTTTAGAATGCCATTTAATTGATAATTTAGATAAGGTTGGCGGCCAATGTATTGAGCTTTACCCTGAAAAACCTATATATGATATTCCTGGAGTTGCAAATCAAACTGGAAAAGAACATATTGATGCGCTTCTCGAACAAATAAAACCTTTTGAATACACAACTCATTTGAATGAAAGAGTTGAGCAGATTAAAGAGTTAAAAGATAACTTTTGGCAAGTCACTACTAATAATAAGAAAGAATTTATAACGAAGAATGTCTTTATCGCTGCTGGCGCAGGAGCCTTTGAGCCTAGGAAACCACCAGTAGATAATCCTGATAAATTCCTTGGCAATGGGGTTGATTATTCTATAAAAGATAAATCAATCTATGAAGATAAAGAAATCGTTATATTTGGAGGTGGAGATAGCGCTCTTGACTGGTCGGTTGAACTAGCAAAAAGCGCAAAAAAAATATTACTAGTTCATAGAAGAGACGATTTTAGAGGAGCTGAGCATACTGAGAAGCAAATGAGAAATTTAGTTAAGGAAGGGAAAATTGAATTAAAAATTCCTTACGTCATTAAAAGTATTGTTGGAGATAAAAATTTTGAAGGAGTTGAATTAATTCACTTTGAAACAAAAGAGGAAGAAGTCTTAAAATGTGATGAAGCTCTATTTTTCTTTGGTTTAAATAAGCAATTAGGACCTATTCTTGAATGGGAAATAGATTTAGACGGTAAAAAGATAGCAGTTAACACAGAAAACTATCAAACTAATAAAGAAGGGATCTTTGCGGTTGGAGATATCAATACTTATTCAGGAAAGCTAGACCTAATTCTATGCGGTTTCCACGAAACTACTATTGCGGTTCAAGAAGCATATAAAAGAATTAATCCGGGGAAACGTGTCCCCTTTGGCTACACAACATCTAATAAAGGTCTGCAAGAAAAATTAGGCGTTAAATCAGATTAGTTGAATTTCCGCCATCAATTGAAATATTCTGACCTGAAATATATGCAGCTTGCTTTGAACATAAAAAGGCACAAATACCTGAAAATTCCTCTACAGTTCCCATTCTTTTTGCGGTCAAAGTCTCCTCTAAATCTTTTTTTGCTTCCTCATAAGTTGAATTAGCTAACTTTGCTTGAAAATTTAAAATCTGTGTCTGCCTGTCGGTATCTATTCTTTCTGGCAAGAGATTATTAATTGTAATGTTGAATTGAGCTACTTCCCGAGACAAGGCCTTGGACAAACCATGTAATCCAGACCTAGCGGAAGTTGAAAGCCCCATAATCAGATGAGGGTTTTTTACCATAGCGGAAGTTATATTTACTATTCTTCCAAAATTCTTTTCTTTCATTTTAGGAATCACTGCCTGCATGAGAAGAGCAGACTGTGTAAAGTTTGATTTTATAGCTGATAAGAAATCTTCTTCAGTCCAGTCAAAGAAATTTCCAGGTGGCGGTCCCCCACTGTTATTAATTAAGATGTCTGGGTCAGGGCAAGCGGCTAACAGAGCTTCTCTTGTAGCAGAATCCTCCATTGCTCCTAGTACAGAAGTAACTTTGAACCCCTTACTAGCGAATTCAGCCTCTGTTTTGTTTAAGTTTTCCTCATTGGTGCCATTAATGAAGACTTCAACTCCTTCGTTTGCAAGATCATGCGCACATGCCTTTCCTAAACCTCTGCTAGAGGCACAAATAATTGCTTTTTTTCCAGCAATGCCTAAATCCATTGATTACCCGTTTTCTTTATTTCCAAAGGTATTGCTAATTGCAGGACCCCATTGAGATTCGGCAGGTTCTTGACCCAAACCTGCTTCTTCAGTAAATATATTTAACTCTCTTGTAGGAAAAGTGTTATCAAACATATCTCCATCAGTTTGATGTTCATGTGTTTGGCCAAAAGGATTACGCCAGTAATCAAATAACTGACTACCTTGATAGTGTCTGCCGATGCCCCATTCCTGAAAATAGTTAAATTCTTCTTTTTTTGACTCAAGCATTTCATTCCCTGTAAAAACATCATCTATATTAAACATCTCAAAAGATACATGATTCATAACTGGCATGCCCTCAGACAGCATAGGTGCTGAAAGAAAAAATACTGTGTGATGGTCTGCTGGTTCTTGACCTTTATCTAATCGGGAAAAAATGCCCTGCATAGGAGAATTAGGGTCCTTAGGATCTCCCATGAATAATTTATCCGATGCTATAAAACCGAGATGCTCTTGGTACCATTTAAATGAAGCCTCTGGATCGACAGCATTTAAGCCACAATGAGCATATCTTAAAATTCTTGGATAGGATCCTTTTAGAAATCTTTTCATTTGATTAAGTCTATTTACTGTTCTTCCTTCATTTGTTGGAATTGTCTCAGCCGTAGTTTCTTTCAGCTCTTCTATTCCAAAAACAACTTCAACACCAAATCCATCAAGATCGTTTCCTTTTGATACAAAACCTCCGCCAGGAGTTTTAAGTTCTTCTATATCAGAGAAAGAATCAGTTTTACTTATTTTTTCTAAATCTTCCATTGAAGCGGCGACAAATGCGTTACTAATAAATTTCTTCTCCCCTTTCAAAACTTTTTCTATAAATGGTTGATTACCGTCTCCTTTCATTAAAAGCATCTCATCAGTTTTCTCAACTGTATGCATTCCAAAATGAATCAAAAATTGTTCCTGAATATTCAAATCAGGACATTGCAAAGTGCAATATTGGACATCTATGACTTTAATTACTGATTTCATAGTTTTCTCCTCAAAGTTTTAAAAACTATTATAATGATTTTTTTAATTTCTTTATGCTCTTTCATGAATCAATTTGATATAGCAATTTGCGGTTATGGCCCAGTAGGATCAACCTTTGCCGGTTTGATGGGAAAACTGGGACACAAAGTGTTGGTAATAGATAAGAACATAGGTCCTTCCCCTACTGCCAGAGCCATAAATACCGATGGTGAGCAATTAAGAACCTTTGACATGCTGAATATAGCTGAAAAAGTGGTGGAAAATTCTACCGAAGTTCACAGGGTTCATTTTGGCGACGCAAACCTACAACCCATACAAACAATAGAACAACCTGTAGGAGTCTCAGCTATGGGCTGGCCAACTCAAGTATTATTTTATCAACCTGAATTAGAAGGTTTTATTCGTGAATCTGTAGACTCAATAGATACAGTCACTCTTGCAGAGGGTACGGAGTTAATTGATTTTGATGATTCTAATGACGAAGTCACTTTAAAATGCAGATTACCTGAAGGTGAAGTTGAATATAAAACAAAATTTCTTATTGGTTGTGATGGCGCTAGTAGTTTTGTTAGAAAAAAATTAAATATTGATTTAGAAGACCTTGAATACAACCAGGAATGGCTGGTATGCGATGCTCATTTAACAAAAAAGATAGATATTCCAGAGAATGAGGCAATGCAAGTTTGTGACCCTAAAAGGCCAGGAACATATGTGCCAGGAAGAAGAGGACATTTAAGATTTGAATTTAAAATGATGCCAGGTGAAAAGCCTGAAGAATTGGAAAAAGATAGTATGGTTTGGGATCTTCTTTCCCCTTGGATAAATCAAGACAATGCTACTTTAGAAAGAGCTCAAGTTTATGCCTTTCATGCGTGCATAGCAGAAAAATGGAGAGAGAAAAATGTCTTAATTGCCGGAGATTCAGCTCATCAAATGCCGCCATTCATGGGTGCAGGTATGGGGACAGGAATTAGAGACGTGACGAATCTTTCATGGAAACTTAATTTAATTTTAGAGGGCAAAGCTGATAAAACATTATTAGATAAGTACCAATTGGAACGTCACTCTCACGCCAAATGGACAGTAGCTCAAACTGTAACGATTGGTCAGGTTATTGAAGGATTTTGTGCTGCAGCAGAAGGAAAAGATTATGAGCCTAAAGGTCCTAGTTATGACGTGAAGTTTCCTCACATACCAGCAGGAATTTATAGTGACCCAGAAGATATGATTACTGGCATGCCTGTTCCGCAACCATTGATAAATAATGATAATCAGAAAATACTGTTGGATAGAGTGATGGGCTCAAACTTTGCCCTGATAACAAAAGAAAAAGAATTTCATTTTTCAGAAAAAGCTCAATTGATTGTGGATCTTCTGAACCTTCAAATAATTAAACTAGAGTCAAATGATGATGATGAAGGAAGGTTAGACCCTATTTTTGAAAGATATAAAGCTATTTTAGTTAGGCCAGATAAATATGTGTATGGCGGAGTTGAAACTACCGAAACTATTTCCGAAATGATTGAATCCTTAAGTAGCGAATTTTCTCTTAAAGCATGAAGGCGCTATTGTTTCCAGGACAAGGAGTTCAAAAGGTCGGCATGCTAGACAAACTCCTTGCAGAAAATTCTGAAGTAAAAAATACTATAGAGGATATTTCTAGGTCGTTAAATTTTGACTTGCTTGAACTCTTGATAGATGGGCCTGAAGATAAAATTAATCTGACTGAATATTCTCAACCAAGTATCTTAATTAGCAGCGTCTTAATTGCTAAATACTCAAATTCAATTCCAGATATCGAGATCACTGCTGGACTCTCTTTGGGAGAGTATTCTGCATTAGTGTATTCAGGGTGTCTTCAATTAACAGATGCTGTCAGACTTGTTAATCATAGAGGAAGATTAATGCAAGAAGCTGTGCCTGAAGGAAGTGCTGGTATGTTGGTAGTTTTAAATATGCCGATAAAAGAAGTTTATGAGATGATTGATGAGATCAATAAAGCAGACGAGACCATAAATTTTTCTACTGATAATGCTGACGGCGTGTCAGTGCTGGCAGGAAAAAATTCAGCTATTGACGCTTGCAAGAGACATATTGAAAACGGTGACTATAAAAGAGTTAAAACGCAAATGGTACAAATGTCAGTTCCCTCGCATTGTTATTTACTAGCTGATGCTCAGGATGAATTAGCTAAACTACTTAACGAAGTAGAATTCAATACTCCCTCGATTCCTGTTATTCCTAATGTTCTGGCTAAACCAACATCAAAAGTAAATGTGATTAAAGATTCTTTAATCAACCAATTAACTCAAACTGTTAGATGGAGAGAATCTCTTCAGTATTTATTAACTAACAATCTATCTTCTTTAATAGATGCCGGACCGGGCAAAACGATTATTAACATGGCAAGAAAGATTAAAGATGTTGAAAAAATTAGCCTTGAAGAACAAACCTAGCTATCTCTCTCATCGTATTTAAGTAGATTTTTCTTAATGTGATTTTCCATATCTTCATCAGAAAAACCGCCCTGCTCTTCAAAACTTACTTTACTTTCATCATATATAGAATTGGGGCTTTCTTTTCCTAAAGAGATTATGTTTCCTTTATAAAGTTTTAAGGTCACATTACCTGAGACTTTCTTTGCAACTTCATCGATTTTGTTTTGGATTTCATGTCGTTTATTACTCCACCATAAACCTTCATAAATTAAGGCAGCAAAATCAGGTATGTGTTGATCTTTTTCTTTTATTTCTGAGCCGATTAAGCACAAAGATTCCATTGCTCTTCTTGCTTTTAATAAAATCGTTCCGCCTGGGGTTTCATAACATCCTCTTGATTTCATTCCAGTCACTCTGGATTCAACAATATCGATTCTTCCAATACCGTGCTTTCCTCCAAGGAAATTTAATTGTTTAAAAATTTCAGCAGGAGATAATTTCTCACCATTTAAAGCTATTGGATTACCTTCCAGAAATTCAATACTAATTACTTCTGATTCATTGGCGGCTTCCTCTATAGATTTGGTATTCAGCCACATATCTTCTGGGGGAGGATTTTTTAAATCTTCTAAAACTCCCCCCTCATAAGATATATGTAATAAATTTTCATCCATTGAAAAAGGTGGCTCCTCTGCTTTTGATGCAGGCATAGGAATCTGATGATTTTTGCAGTAATTCATTAAGTCGGTCCGAGAAACCATGTCCCATTCTCTCCATGGTGCTATGACTTCTATTTCTGGATTTAAGGCGTGGGCGCCTATCTCAAATCTAATTTGGTCATTTCCTTTTCCAGTTGCTCCATGACAGATAATATTTGTGCCTTCTTGGTTTGCTATTTCAACTAATTTCTTTGCAATTAGGGGGCGAGCAATTGCTGTACCAAGTAAGTATTCGCCCTCAAATATAGTATTACCTCTGAACATGGGAAATACGTAATCTGAAATAAATTCCTCAGTTAAGTCATCTACTATTACCTTAGATGCCCCTAGAGCTTTTGCTTTCTCTTCTAAATCATCTGAAATGTCTCCTTGCCCTAAATCTGCTGTATAGGTTATGACTTCAAGATTTTTTTCTTCTTGAAGCCATTTAAGTATTACAGAAGTATCAAGACCTCCTGAGTAAGCGAGAATAACTTTTTTCATGTTTCTAGAAAATTATTAGATATTTTACCTTTTTTATTTTTAATTAACTTAGCTCTTTAGACAGAGTCTATGGAGAAAGTTTATAAATATCTTTTGAATTAAATAAAATGAAAGGTATTAAGCTTCTTGAATAGTATCTAGAAGTTCTTTTAATTCTCCACTTTGATACATTTCCATCATGATATCACTGCCGCCTACCAACTCCCCATTAACAAAAAGTTGAGGAAAGGTGGGCCAATTGGACACGGTTGGCAGTTCAGCTCTTATTTCTGGATTAGACAAGATATCGACATAGGAAAATTCTTTTCCACACGCCATTAATATCTGAGTTGCTCTTTGTGAAAAGCCGCATTGAGGTTGTTCAGGTGAACCTTTCATATAGAGAAGTATGTTGTTATCTTTTATCTGGGATTTAATTTTTTCTTCAGTACTCATTATTCGGTTATTTTAATATATTTTTCAATAGTATTCTCTATTCCATGCATCAACGACTCAATAATTAATGCGTGACCAATTGATACTTCTTTAATTTCTCCATAAGCAAGAAGCGTTGAAAGATTGTCTAAATTCAAATCGTGCCCCGCATTTAAGTCTAAATCTATTTCATTACCATAAGCTATTACCTCTTCATACAGAGATAAAATTCTTTCATCATTTTTCAAGAAAGCTTCAGCATAAGGGCCTGTGTAGAGCTCTACCCTATCCACGCCTATATCCTTTGCAGCATCAAGTTGTGACTTGTCTGCATCTATAAAAATACTTGATCTTATGTTTAGAGATTTTAGTTTATTCAGAACTTCGATTAATTCTTCCTGTTCTGAAAAAATATTCCAGCCATGATCAGAAGTAAGTTGATCTGGATTATCAGGCACTAGAGTGCACTGATCGGGTTTAATATTTTCTATTAAAGTCATGAATCCAGGATAATCTCCCAACCTTTTCGACTTCGGATTCCCTTCGATATTGAATTCAACTTTTCTATTTTTAGTTATTTCAGATAAGTCTCCTAAATCTTCAGGTCTTATGTGTCTTTTATCAGGTCTTGGATGAACCGTTATGCCATCGCCCCCTGAATCGATAATTAATTTTGAAAACTCTGCAAGAGACGGATTGTCTCCTTTTCTAGAATTTCTAATAAGAGCAATTTTATTTACGTTTACGCTTAATTTAGTCATATTAAATATACTATAGACCCATCATAGAAAAGTTTACAACCTGCCACTAAAGTAAAAAAATAACCCAGACGGTAAAACCA
>MDTD01013506.1_pt1 | contig 15204 bp, 14 predicted proteins | sample 811221 | NCBI WGS metagenome assembly MDTD01 (sample SAMN05326646, study PRJNA326480) | marine metagenome | isolation source: seawater | place: Pacific Ocean: South West | collected 2011
ATCCTTGCGGATGGTGCCTTCTTCTGCTTCCTTGAAGTTGGTGGCGCCCATGAGCTTTCTGTTCTTGGCAATGACGTCGTCCCCTTCCAGGACCATGACAACGATGGGGCCGGAGGTCATGAAGTCGGTGAGGCTGTCGAAAAAGGGGCGTTCCTTGTGAACGGCGTAAAACCCTTGGGCCTGGGTTTTGGTGAGCTGGATCATTTTCATGGCGGCAATTTTGATGCCGTTGGATTCAAAGCGTTTGATCACTTCACCGATGATATTTTTCTGTACGCCGTCGGGCTTGATAATGGATAAGGTTCTTTCCACGTTGTTTTCCTTTTTATTATAAGGGTTAAAGGGTTATAAAAACCGTATGTTTCAAATCGGGGTTGAAAAATAGCATAACAGCATATTATAAGTCAATTCTCATAAATATTAGTGGTTCGTAAGAGGACCGTCCGGAAATTAAAATGAGCAAGACGATATTAAAAATCGGTGTAACAGGATCGGCAGGGTCGGGCAAGAGCCTTGTTTGCCGGCGGTTCAAAGCGCTGGGTCTTGTCACTCTGGACTGCGACCGGATTGCACGGCAGATCGTCGAACCGGGGCAGCCGGCCTTTGACGAGGTGGTGGCGCGATTCGGTGATGGGGTCGTGGGGCCGGACGGCGGACTGGACCGTGCGGGACTGCGAAGGATCATCGTGGCGCAGCCGGACAGGCGTCAGCAGTTGGAACGCATTCTTCATCCCGGGATTATCGCTGAGATGGTGCGGCAGATGGAAGAAGGAGACTATACGAAAGAGGCGGCCTGCGCCGTGGAGGTGCCCCTGCTGTTCGAACTTGGGATGGAAGATCATTTTGACGTGACAGTGGCGGTGGTCACGGAAGATGCCACCCTGGTGGAACGGATAGCCGCCCGGGACGGGGTGGAACCGGATTCTGCCAGAAAGATGCTCGCCCTTCAAATGCCCCAGGGTGAAAAAATGTCGCGGGCCGATCATGTGATCCGGAACAAAGGTGATGAAGACCAGCTTGCAGCAAGGGTTGACGCCCTCTGGAACACATTGAGGAAACAGCGCTTGACAAAATCCTGATTTTGCTTTAATTAGTCCTGTGTATTAAGTGCTTCAAACTCTATCTTTTTTTATCCGCAGGTCGCCTAAGGCTTCCAGATTGTCAAAAAGGTATCCCTAAATACGCAACCCTTAATATACTCACACACAAAAAGAGAATAGAACACCGGGAGATTGAATGAATCTTGTAGAACTCAATAAGATGAAGATCAGCGAGCTGACCAAGCTTGCCAAAAAGTACAATATACAGGGGATCGGGGGCCTTAAGAAACAGGAATTGATCTTTGCCCTGCTGCAGGCCAACATTGAAGAAAGCGGCCAGATATACGGGGAAGGCACCCTGGAGATTCTCCCGGACGGTTTTGGTTTTCTGCGTGCTCCCGGATACAACTATCTGCCCGGGCCGGATGATATTTACGTCTCCCCATCCCAGATCCGCCGTTTTAACCTGAGAACCGGTGATACCATCTCCGGCCAGGTTCGCCAGCCCAAGGATTCCGAACGGTATTTCGCCCTGCTCAAGGTGGAGGCGGTAAACTTTTTGAACCCGGAACTTGCGGCGGAAACCATTTTGTTCGACAACCTGATGCCCCTGTATCCCGAGCGGAAGATGAACCTTGAAGCCGAGCCGGACAACTACTCCATGCGCGTTATCGACCTGATGTCCCCCATCGGTTTCGGGCAGCGCGGGCTGATCGTGTCCCCGCCCAAAGCGGGTAAAACCATGCTGCTCCAAAATATCGCCAACTCCATGATCAAGGCCCACAAACATATCGTCCCCATGATCCTGCTCATTGACGAACGTCCGGAAGAAGTGACGGATATGGCAAGATCCGTGGACGCGGAGGTGATTTCCTCCACCTTTGACGAGCCTGCGGAACGTCACGTGCAGGTGGCGGAAATGGTCATTGAAAAGGCCAAGCGGATCGTTGAACAGGGCCATGATGTGGTCATCCTGCTGGACTCCATCACCCGTCTGGCAAGGGCGTACAACTCGGTTATGCCCCCTTCCGGCAAGATCCTGTCCGGTGGTGTGGACTCCAATGCCCTGGACCGCCCCAAACGTTTCTTCGGTGCAGCCCGTAATATTGAAGAGGGCGGCAGTCTAACCATCATCGCCACGGCCCTGGTGGACACCGGCAGCCGGATGGACGAAGTTATTTTCGAAGAGTTCAAGGGGACGGGCAACATGGAATTGGTGCTGGACAGAAAGCTTGCAGACAAGCGTGTTTTCCCGGCCATCGACATGAACCGCTCCGGTACCCGTAAAGAAGAACTGTTGCTGGAACCCTCGGTTTTGAACCGGGTCTGGATCCTGAGAAAACTGCTCTCCAGTTTAAATTCTGTGGACAGTATGCAGTTTTTACTTGAAAAAATGGACGGAACAAAGGATAATAAAGAGTTTCTTGAAATGATGAATTCTTAAGCGTTGTTATGAGTCATCAAAGAGAAACAATTGTTTTTGGTCAGAGGCTATATATTTAATACAGAGGATCTTTTATAACGAAGGTCTGCCAAGGAGTAGTGTGTAACATGAAAAAAGACATCCATCCGAACTACACAAAAACAACGGCATCCTGCGCTTGCGGTGCTTCTTTTGAAGTGGGCTCCACCAGAGAAAACATCAAGGTGGAAATTTGTTCCCAGTGCCATCCCTTTTTCACCGGCAAGCAGAAACTGGTTGACTCTGCCGGTAGAATCGACCGCTTCAAGAAAAAATACGCAGGGTTTGACGCAAGCAAACTGGTTTAGCTGTTTTTCGTTCAAACACAAAAAGGGAGGCTTGTTCAAAGCCTCCCTTTTTGACGTTCTGCCGATTGAGTTGTTAACCGTTGTCTAACGTTTACCCGCTTTTGCCAGGGACCCTATCATGATTGAAAAATTAAAAGGTATTGAAGACCGGTTTATTAAGATCGAGAAACTGCTGAGTGATCCGGCGGTGATCAGCGATCAGAAAAAATATCAGGACCTGCTCAAGGAGCACGGGGAACTGAACAAGATCGTGCCTGTGTTCCGGGAGTTTGAAAAGGTGAAGGCCGACCTTGACGAGGCCAAGGAACTGCTCAAGGATGATGACGAAGACATCCGCGCCATGGCCAAGGAGGAAATCCCGGAGCTTGAAGCCAAGATCGCGTCCATGACCGAAGAACTGAACATCCTGCTGATGCCCAAGGACCCCAGGGACGATAAAAATATTATCCTGGAAATTAGAGCTGGTACCGGCGGTGAAGAGGCCGGTCTTTTTGCCGGGGAATTGTTCCGGATGTATACCCGCTATGCCGAAGGCCGGAACTGGAAGATCGACATCATCGATAAAAATGATTCCGCAGCCGGCGGGTTCAAGGAGGTGGTCTCCTCCATTGCGGGCAAGGGGGCATATTCTGAGTTCAAGTATGAAAGCGGCACCCACCGGGTGCAGCGGGTGCCTGAAACCGAAACCCAGGGCAGGGTCCATACGTCTGCGGTGACGGTGGCGGTGCTGCCCGAAGCCGAGGATGTGGATATCGATATCAATCCGGCCGATCTGAAAATCGACGTGTTCCGGTCCTCCGGTCCCGGCGGCCAGTCCGTCAATACCACCGACTCCGCTGTCCGGATCACCCATGTTCCCACCGGGGTTGTGGCCACCTGCCAGGATGAAAAATCCCAGCACAAGAACCGGGCCAAGGCCATGAACGTGCTCAAATCCCGCCTGCTGGACGCCAAAATCCAGGAGGAGGAAGCCAAACGCGCCGCCGACCGTAAGGGCCAGGTGGGCACAGGCGACCGCTCCGGCCGCATCCGGACCTACAACTTTCCCCAGGGCCGCATGACCGACCACCGCATAGGCCTCACCCTCTACAAGCTGGATAGTATCATGGAAGGGGAGATCCAGGAGATCATCGATGCCCTGAGGACCCACAGCCAGGCTGAGGCCCTCAAGGAGACGAGGTGATCGGACATTGGCTGGTGAAACCAACGATTCCTGGACCATCAAATCCCTGCTGAACTGGGCCGAGCCCTATTTTGACAGTCACGGTATCGACAGCCCCAGGCTGACCGCGGAAATCCTTCTGGCGGACTGTCTGGGGCTGCGTCGTCTGGATCTGTATCTCCAGCACGACCGCCCCCTGGAACAGCCGGAATTGGCCGGGTTCAAATCCCTGATCAAACGGCGGGTGAGCCGGGAGCCCGTGGCCTATATCACCGGGGAAAAAGGCTTTTTTGACGCGGTCTTCCGGGTGGGCAAGGGGGTGCTGATCCCCCGGCCGGACACGGAGGTGCTGGTGGAAAACGCCATAGCAACCCTGGAAGCCTTTGACGGGCCTGCCCGTATTCTTGAACTGGGGGTGGGATCCGGGGCTATTATCGTTTCCCTGGCAAAGGCCTGCCCGGGACATCGCTTTTTTGCATCGGATCTGGCGAAGGCCCCATTGGCCACGGCTCAGGATAATGCCCGGCGTATTGCCGGTGATGCTTCCATCTCTTTTTTCCGGGGCTCCTGGCTGGATGCGGTGCGCCCCGGTGCCGGATTTGACCTGATCCTGTCCAATCCCCCCTATATACCGGCCCAGGATATTTTGGGCCTTGAACCGGAAATCCGGGAGCACGAACCCCGTCTGGCCCTGGACGGCGGCCCGGACGGCCTGGATGCCATACGGATTATCTTGGGGCAGGCCGAAGGCTGCCTTGCACCCGGCGGCCAGGTCATGCTGGAGATGGGATTCGACCAGAAGAAAGGGCTCACGGCCCTGGCGGAAAATTTTCCATGGATATCGGATTGCCGGTTTATCCGGGACCTTGCAGGGCATGACAGGGTCGCAGTGGTTAAAAAAGAAATTGATTAAGCGGTTTCTTTTTGATATATAAATTTGGATTTTGCTTTTAACGCAAATAACGCACACCTGTGGACCTGAAATCCGGTGCTTTTTAAAAGTCGATTTTCAGGGGTGAAGCGGGTGGAAGGATTTTAAAACCATTTAAGAAAAATTGGAGAAAAAATGGCTTACATTCACATCAGAGAACTTCTGGAAGCAGGCGTCCACTTCGGACATCAGACCAAACGCTGGAACCCCAAGATGAAGCGCTACATCTTCGGCGCAAGAAACGGGATTTACATCATTGACCTCCAGCAGACCGTAAAACTCTTCAAGGAAGCCCACGACTTCATCAAGAGCGTTGCCGCCAGCGGCAAGGACGTTCTTTTTGTCGGTACGAAAAAACAGGCCTCCGAAGCCATCTACGAAGAGGCAAACCGCGCTGAGTCCTTCTACGTGGAAAACCGTTGGCTGGGCGGCATGCTCACCAACTTCCAGACCATCAAGAACAACATCTCCCGGTACCATTTCCTCAACACCATTGAAAACGACGGCACCCTGGAAAACTATCCTAAAAAAGAACAGGCCAAGATGCTCAAGGACAAAGCCAAACTTGAGTTTGCCATCGGCGGTATTTCCAACATGAAAAAGCTGCCCGGCGCCCTGTTCATCGTGGACTCCAAAAACGAGTCCATCGCCGTTAAAGAAGCCAAACGCCTGGGGATTCCCATAGTGGCCGTGGTTGATACCAACTGTGACCCCGACGACATTGATTACGTGATTCCCGGAAATGATGACGCCATCCGTTCCATCCGTCTGTTCACCTCCCGCATTGCCGACGCCGTTGTTGAAGGCCGTCAGATCTGGGAAGAAAAACAGCGCGCGGAATCCGACAAGGAAGCCGACGGCGGCAAGGGTGAAAAAGGCGGCGAGCAGGTGGGTATCGAAGTGGTATCCGACGGCACCGACGGCCCGGTTGTTGAGAAGATCAAAAGAAAGACTGCTGCCCCTGAAGAAACAGCAGAAGCCGCGGACGCACCGGCTGAATAAAAATGGCTCCGGGCGCTTGGGGCAACTGCCTGCCCTGCGCCCGGACCCGTCCCAAAGGGATTTAACAGCGAGTTTAGCGATTAAGATATTACAAGGAGCATAATAAAATGGCTGAAATTTCTGCAGCAATGGTTAAGGAGCTTCGTGAGGCCACCGGATCGGGCATCATGGACTGTAAAAAAGTCCTGGCCGAAGCGGACGGCAACATGGAAAAGGCAATCGAACTCTTAAGAAAGAAGGGTCTTGCCAAGGCGGCCAAACGTGCCGGCCGTTCCACCAGCGAAGGCATCATCTACTCCTACATTCACACCGGCGGTAAGCTGGGTGTGCTTCTGGAAGTCAACTGCGAGTCAGACTTCGTGGCAAAGACCGAAGATTTCGAAGCCTTTGCCAAAAACATCGCCATGCACATTGCCGCGGCAAACCCTGCCGGCCTTGTTCCTGAAGATGTTGACCAGAGCATGGTTGAAAAGGAAAAAGAAATTTACCGCGCTCAGATGCTCGAAGAGGGCAAGCCTGAGAACATCATTGACAAGATCGTAGAAGGCAAGGTGGAAAAATTCTACAAGGAAGTCTGCCTCATGAGCCAGAGCTACGTGAAAGATCCCCAGAAAACCATTGAGGATGTCCTGAAAGAAACGATCGGCAAAATCGGCGAAAATATTCAGATCAAAAGATTTGCACGTTTCCAGATAGGAGAATAAGTCTTGGATAAAAAACCTGAATTTCAACGGGTTCTAATCAAGCTGAGCGGCGAAGCCCTGATGGGAAATCAGGGCTTCGGCATCACCCCTGAAATGATCCACTACGTGGCCGCCGAAGTGGCCAAAGTGTATCGCCTGGGGGTGGAAATTTCAATTGTTGTGGGTGGCGGCAACATCTTTAGGGGTGTGGCCGGGTCATCCGCAGGCATGGACAGAACATCTGCAGACAACATGGGGATGCTGGCGACCGTGATCAACAGCCTTGCCCTGTGTGACGCCCTGGAAAAATGCGATGTGCCCACCCGGGTGCAGACCGCCATTGCCATGGACAAGATTGCAGAGCCCTTTATCCGCAGAAAGGCCATCCGTCACCTTGAAAAGGGCAGGGTGGTGATCTTTGCAGCCGGTACGGGCAACCCCTATTTTACAACAGATACGGCAGCCGTGCTCAGGGCCAACGAGGTCCGGGCCCAGATCCTGTTCAAGGCCACCCAGGTGGATGGCGTATACGACAAGGATCCGGTGGTACACGACGATGCCGTCATGTTTGACGAGTTGTCATACATGCGGGTGATCGAAAAACAGCTCCACGTCATGGACATGACCGCCATCTCCCTGGCCATGGAGCATGACCTGCCCCTCCAGGTCTTTGACCTGCACCAGGCAGACAATATCTTCAAGGCCGTGACCGGCGAAGATATCGGTACCCGTATTTATAACAAATAATTGTTAACGGTTAACAGTTGACGATTAGCAATACCTGGGTGTTTTACCCCGGCATAGTTAATTGTTTGCCGTTAACCGTTAACCCATTTTAAGGATGTGTGACTATGATTAATGAAGTGCTCGAAGAAACCAAGGAACGAATGGGAAAATCCGAGACCGCATTTGAGAACGAACTGAGCAAGGTTCGCACCGGTCGGGCATCCCAATCCATGTTAGACAGCGTAAAGGTAGACTATTACGGCACACAGACCCCCCTTCCCCAGATGGCGACGGTTTCCGTTCCCGAAAGCCGCCTGATCACGGTAAAACCCTGGGACGTATCCGTCATCGGCGAGGTGGAAAAAGCTATCCTCAAGGCCAACCTGGGGCTGACCCCCTCCAACGACGGCAAGCTGATCCGTATCTCCATTCCGCCCCTGACAGAAGAGCGCAGAAAGGAAATCGTGAAGAGCGTTGCCAAGACCTGTGAGGATTTCAAGGTGGCTGTGAGAAATATCCGGAGGGATTCCAACGAAATGCTCAAAGATCTTCAAAAAGAAGGGGACATTTCCGAGGACGACAGCTTCAAAGCCCAGAAACAGGTGCAGGACCTCACCGACCAGTCCATCAAACGCCTGGACGCGATCTTCTCTGAAAAGGAAAAAGAAATCCTTGAAGTCTGATTCCAACGCCCCTGTTACACAAGAGCTGGAAAAACTGGGTCTGAACCCCGATGCCATGCCCGTCCATGTGGCCATGATCATGGACGGCAACGGCCGCTGGGCCAAAAAACGGGTGATGAACCGGACCAAGGGGCATGAAAAAGGCACGGAAACCGTCAGGCAGATTGTAAAGGCCTGCCGGGAATTGGGTATTTCCTACCTTACGCTTTACGCCTTTTCCACGGAAAACTGGGCCCGGCCCAAAGCAGAGGTCAAGGCCCTTATGGCCCTGCTCAAACGTTTTCTTGTGGGGGAACGCGAAGAAATGGGCAAGAATGCCATCCGTCTCAATATCCTGGGTCAGATTGAACGTCTGCCCGATGATGTGCGCCAAGAGGCTGTGACCACCATTAATCAGACCCGGGGCAACCGGGGGATGACCCTGAACCTGGCCTTGAGCTACGGCAGCCGGGAGGAGATCACCCAAGCCGCAAAAGTCATTGCCCGAAAGGTAAAAGCAGGCGCCCTTGACCCTGAAAACATCACGGACGAGACCATCTCTTCACATCTTTACACCGGCGGGATGCCTGATCCGGATCTGATCATCCGTACCTCAGGCGAGTTCCGTCTGTCCAACTTTATGATGTGGCAGGCCGCCTACGCCGAGCTCGCCATCACCGACACCCTGTGGCCGGATTTTTCACGGGACGAGCTCATTACCATTTTAACCGATTTTCAAAAAAGGGACCGACGGTTCGGGAAGGTAACATGCAGCACCTCCAACGATGGCTCACCGCAATAATACTTGTCCCCCTCGTACTCTGGATTTTACTCAACGGCACCACCCTCCTTGTGGCCGCGCTGGTTTCAGCCGTGGCCATTTTTGCTATCCGGGAGTATCTTCGGATCATCTGCGGCAACGACGACGGCCCGGTGTCCCAGACCATCAAGATCATTTCCTACACCATCTCCATGGTGCTGATCATGGGGGCATGCCTCGGCTCCTGGGAGGTGATGATCCTGATCCTGGCCCTGAACTTCATGACCCTGAACTTTTTCGTGTTGTTCCGGTTCACCTCGGTGCCCCATATTTTCGATCTCATCGCACGGCAGGTGCTGGGGGTGATGTACATCCCGTTGTCCCTGTCGCTGCTGGTATTCATCCATGCTGCTGACGGCGGCACATTCTGGATCATCTGGTTGCTGATCGTGGCCTTTGCCAACGACACCGGGGCATTTTACACCGGCACCTTTTTCGGCAGACACAAGCTGGCCCCCCAGATCAGCCCCAAGAAGACCATCGAAGGCTCGGCCGGCGGCCTGGCCGCATCCACGGCCGCAGGCTTTGTTTTCTGCCTGATCTTCTTTTCAGATCTGTCCCTGGCACTTCTGGCCATACCCTGCGCCGTGGTGATGGCCATCGCAGGCCAGATCGGTGACCTGTTCGAGTCTGCCATGAAGCGGGTGACCCAGGTGAAAGATTCCGGAAAGATCCTGCCGGGCCACGGCGGCATGCTGGACCGGATTGACGGCCTGCTGCTGGCTATCCCCGTGCTCTATGCCTTCCTGGTTTTTGTGAGATGATACCGGAGCCCAAATCCCAGTCTGAAAAGTCCCTGGCCATTCTGGGGTCCACAGGCTCCATAGGCACCTCCGCGCTCAAGATCGTCCGCATGCACCCCGAACGCTTCAATGTGGAAGCGCTCACCGGTGCAAACAACGTTGCGCTTCTTGCCGATCAGATCCGTGAGTTCAAACCCGCCGTAGTGGCCGTACTTGATGCGGCCAAGGCGGATGAACTCTCTTTGCTTTTGAAGGATGAACAAAAACCTGAAATCCTATACGGAGAAGCGGGGTTCGTGGCGGCAGCCCAATGGGCGGACGCCGACATGGTGCTCCTGGCCATGGTGGGGGCGGCAGGCCTTGCACCTGCCCTTGCCGCCATCGATGCCGGCAAGGAAATTGCTCTGGCCAACAAGGAAACCCTGGTGATGGCAGGGGACCTGGTGATGGCAAAAGCAAAGGAAAAAGGAGTGGAAATCCTTCCCGTGGATTCGGAACATTCCGCCATTTTTCAATGCATGCGGGGCAGCCGCCGCCGTGATTTCAGGCGGATTTTTCTCACCGCCTCGGGCGGCCCGTTCCGTTCTCGTTCCCTGGATACCTTCGGGGAGATCACCCTGGCCGATGCCCTCAACCATCCCACCTGGGACATGGGGGCCAAAATCACCATTGACTCGGCCACCCTGATGAACAAGGGGCTTGAGGTGGTGGAGGCGGTTCAGCTTTTCGGCATTACCCACGAGCAGATCGAGGTGCTGGTCCATCCCCAGTCCATTGTCCATTCCATGGTGGGGTTCCGGGACGGCGGCGTCATTGCACAGATGGGCGTTCCTGACATGATGGAGGCCATTGCCTATGCCTTTGCCTTTCCCGGCCGGGTGGATCTTGATACCGGATTCCCAGATTTTGCCGCCATTGGCAACCTCACCTTTGAGGCACCGGATACCCGTAAATTTCCCTCCCTTGAGTTTGCCTTCGAGGCCTGCCGGAGGAAGGGAACGCTGCCGGCCGTCATGAACGCTGCCAACGAAATTGCGGTGGCTGCCTTTCTTGCCGAACGCATCCGGTTCCTGGACATTTTCACTATGATTTCAGAGGTTATGGGCCGCCATACCCGAATTGACAATCCTGAGCTTTCAGGTATTATTGAAGCCGACACCTGGGCCAGGGAAACCACCGAATCTCTGATCTCCCGAATATCAAACCGCAATTAGCGAGGCTTGTATGGGTCACTCCCTAGTGGCATTTATTATTGTTATTGGCGTTCTTGTTTTTGTCCACGAGTTCGGACATTTCCTGCTGGCACGGCTCTGCGGCGTCGGTGTCGAGGTGTTTTCCCTGGGTTTTGGTCCCAAAATTTTGCGCAAGCAAAAGGGAAGGACGGAATATTGTATCTCAGCCATCCCCCTGGGCGGCTACGTGAAAATGACCGGAGAAGATCCCACAGGGGAGATTGCGCCCGAAGACAAAGAACGTTCCTTCACCCATAAACCGCTGTGGCGCAAAGCCCTGATTGTGGCTGCGGGACCGGCATTCAACTTTTTGCTGGCCATCATCATATTTTACCTGCTGTATCAGATTTCAGGCCTTCAACTGGCCAAACCGGCGGTGGGCAAGGTCCTTGAAAATACGCCGGCCCAGGCAGCGGGGCTGAAACCCGGAGACGTGATCCGGGAGATTAACGGCGCACCCATTACCTCATTTGGAGATATCTCCGTTGAGATCGCCAGGTCCGGCGGGGCGCAGGTCTTTCTGGTGGTGGAACGGCGGGGCGAAGCCCTTGATTTTAAACTCACCCCCCAGCGTCAGGATGCCAAAAACCTGTTCGGGGAAACTGTGGACCGGTATGTGATCGGTGTCCTTGGGTCCGGTGAAACTTTTCATCAGCCGTTGAATCTTTTCCAGGCCATGGGCCGGGCGTTGTCCGACACCTGGGGGCTGATCCGGCTGACCATCACTTCTGTGTTTAAGATGGTCAGCGGTTCCATTTCCGCCGACAACCTGGGCGGTCCCATTATGATTGCCCAGATGGCAGGTGAGCAGGCCAAGGCCGGGGTGACCAATTTTGTGTGGTTTATTGCCCTGCTTTCCGTCAACCTGGGGATTATCAATCTTTTTCCGATTCCGGTTCTGGACGGCGGCCATCTTCTCTTTTTCGGCATCGAAGCCGTTACCGGACGTTCGGTCAGTGACCGCTTGCGGGAGAAATTGATTCAGTTCGGCGCGGCCATGCTGGTGGCGTTAATGATTTTTGTTTTTTACAACGACATTGTTCGAATTTTTAATGGGGGGTAATATTCGCTTCGCGGGTAATACTCCGAAATACGTTTACGTTTTTCAATGGGGGACAAGACAAGGCGGGTTACTATGATTTCCAATATTGAAATAGCTTTAAACCAGGACCTGAGGGATGCCGAAGGGTCCGCACTGATCAAGAAAGCCGATGCCTATTTCGGCATCAGCATTGAGGCCGCCCGGTGCGTCCACATCGTGACCATCGAGTCGGATCTGGACCAGGACGGACTGGAGAAGGCCCGGGCAGAAATTTTCACCAACCCGGTAACTCAAGTTTCTTCCCTGTCTCCGCTGGATATCGAGTTTGACTGGTGTATCTGGATCGGTTTCAGGCCCGGTGTTAAAGACAATGCCGGTGCCACGGCCGCCGAGGCCATCAAGGATGTCCTGGGCAAAACCTTTACCCCGGATGAGGGGATATACACCTCAAAGCGGTACTGCCTGAAAGGGGCGGACTTGACCAGGACGGATGTGGAAAAGGTGGCGGCTGAAATCCTGTCCAACCATATTATCCAGCAGTTCAGGGTCTTCCACAAAGACGAGTGGGACAAAAAGACCGGAGCGGACGTACGCCCTGCCAAGGTGGTCTTAAACCACGAGCCCTGCTGCAATACCGTGGACATTGATACGGACGAGACTCTTGCGCGGATCTCAGACGAGCGGAACCTGGCGCTCAACCCCAGGGATATCCCTGTGATCCGTGAATACTTCCTGGATGAGAAGGTCCTGGCCGACCGGAAGGAAGTGGGTTTATCCAAACCCACGGACGTGGAACTGGAATACATCTCCCAGGCCAGAAGCGACCATTGCAACCATAACACCTTCAACGGCATCTTCCGTTACACCGATGTGGCCACAGGGGAAACCGTGGAAGAGGTCTCTCTTTTTAAAACTTACATCCAGAAACCCACCCTGGAACTCAAAGAGAAAAAAGACTGGGTGGTTTCCGTGCTCTGGGACAATGCCGGCGTGGGCACCTTTGACGACGAGAACAACTACGTGGTCACTGGGGAAACCCACAATTCCCCGTCCAACATGGAAGCCTACGGCGGGGCCATCACAGGCATCGTCGGTGTTTACCGCGATCCCATGGGCACAGGTTTGGGTTCCAAGCTCTTCATGGGCTCTTTCGGCTATTGCGTGGGAGACGTGAATTATGACGGCCCGCTGCGTCCGCCCCTGCACCCCAGACGGCTTCTGGACGGAGTGATCGAAGGGGTAAAAGACGGCGGCAACAAGAGCGGCGTGCCCACCACCTTCGGCCAGACCCTGTTTGATCCGGGGTATATGGGCAAGGCCCTGGTCTTTGTAACGGCCCTGGGCATCATGCCCAAGACGGTGGCCGGCAAACCCAGCCACGAGAAAACCACCTCCCCGGGGGAGCTGATCATCATGAGCGGCGGCCGGGTTGGTAAAGATGGTATCCACGGGGTGACCGCCTCATCCGAAAGCTTTAACGAAAACACCCCGGCCGGCCACGTCCAGATCGGTGACCCGTACACCCAGAAGAAGATGCACGACTTTCTGCTGGTCTGCCGGGACGAAGGGTTGATCACCTTTATCACGGACAACGGCGGCGGCGGGCTTTCCTCTTCAGTTGGCGAATCCGCCATGCTCTCCAACGGCTGTGAAGTCTGGCTGGAGAAGGTCCCCTTGAAGTACGAAGGCCTGGACATGTGGGAGATCTGGATCTCCGAGTCCCAGGAGCGGATGACCATTGCCATCAAACCCGAGAACCTGGACCGGTTCATGGCGCTCTCCGACCTCCATGAGGTGGAAAGCACGGTGATCGGTCAGTATACGGATTCGGGCAAGCTACACATCAAGTACAACGGCGAGACCTGCGCCTATGTGGACATGGACCTGCTGGACAAGGGATTTCCCGCCTGGGAGTTCGATGCGGTCTGGACCCCGCCGGCCACCCGCGGCCTCACCGAGCCCGTGATCTCCACTCCGAAAGATTTCAACGGCATCCTTACCGGGATGCTGGCGCGGCCCAATATCTGCTCTAAGGAGTGGATCATCCGCCAGTACGACCATGAGGTCCAGGGCGGTTCCGTGGTAAAACCCCTGGTGGGCGTGAACCACAATATCCCGTCCGATGCCTCCGTTACCCGTCCGGTGCTGACCAGCGAAAAGGGGCTGGCATTCTCCCAGAGCCTGCTGCCCTGGTACTCCAAGATCGACGCTTACCACATGATGACCTGCTCCATTGATGAGGCGGTGCGCCGTCTTATTGCCGTTGGCGGTTCTTTCGACCATATCGGCGGCCTGGACAACTTCTGCTGGCCCAACATCGGTTTTGATCCCAAAACCAATCCCGACGGAAAATTCAAGGCGGCCCAACTGGTCCGGGCCTGCAGGGCCCTGAAGGATACCTGTATGGCCTACGGGATTCCGCTGTTGTCCGGCAAGGACTCCATGTATGTGGACGGCCACCTGGAAGGGGCCTACGGGGAACGCACCAAAGTCTCCGCCCTGGAAACGGTTCAGATTTCGGCCACATCCGTGATTGACGATGTGACCAAATGCGTCACCCTGGAACCCAAGATCAGCGGCGACCTGGTTTATGTGGTGGGGGCCACTGGTGATGAACTGGGTGCTTCGGAATACTACGAGATGTTCGGTAAGACCGGCCTTAACGTTCCCAAAGTGGACTTCAACGGGTCCAAGGTGGTGTACAAGGCCCTGGAAAAGGCCATTGACAAGGAACTTCTGGCCTCCTGCCACGCGGTGGCCAGGGGTGGCATCGGTGTTCACCTGGCCGTGATGTCCATGGCCGGGGGCCTTGGCATGGACATTGACCTTGAGGCCGTTCCCGTGAAGGCTGCGGGCCTGCCCTCTGAAAAAATCCTGTTCAGCGAGTCTGCCGGCCGTTTCATCCTGACGGTGGCACCGGAAAATAAGGAAACCTTTGAAAAATTGTGCAAAGGCCTGGCCTGCGCCTGCATAGGCACGGTTACCGACACCCATGACCGTCTGGTCATCACAAACGGCGGGCAAACGATTACGGACCTGCCCGTGGCAGACCTTGGCACGGCATTCAACAAGACCTTTGGAGAGATGATATGAGCACTGTGAAGGCATTGATATTAACCGGATTCGGTTTAAACTGCGACAATGAAACCGCACTGGCCTTTGAAAAGGCTGGGGCCGAGGCCCACAGGGTCCATATCAACACCCTGGTCGCAGGGGAGGAAAAACTGGCCGACTACCATATCCTGGCTTTCGGCGGCGGCTTCTCCTGGGGGGACGACCACGGGGCTGGGGTAATCCAGGCCCTGAAGCTGAAAAACAATATCGGCAAGGATCTCCTGGACTTTGTGGCTGAAGGCAAACTTGTCATCGGGATCTGCAACGGGTTTCAGGC
>MDTD01000614.1_pt1 | contig 15202 bp, 7 predicted proteins | sample 811221 | NCBI WGS metagenome assembly MDTD01 (sample SAMN05326646, study PRJNA326480) | marine metagenome | isolation source: seawater | place: Pacific Ocean: South West | collected 2011
CAATGATAGAAAAATAGCAAATTACTTTATCCAACCCAAAGCCCCGGGTGAAACGACAATTACCTACCACATTCATCATGACATTACACATCCAGAGCGTCCCAGAAATTCGCACTACAGCATCGATACCAAATATCTTTCGTATAAATTCGACCTGGATGGTGGCGGTCTGCTCTATGATGATCCTGCCATTGACAATGAGCTTGAAGAAGCTAAAACGACCAGTGGCATCAAGGTCATTTCGAATAAGGACGATGTCGATCAGAATGGCATTTACGACGGCATAGAAGACAAGGACGCGAATGGCCGGATGGACGGCCTTGATGAGGCGATAGCCAATTTCAGCACCAGCCCAAACCTTGCCAACATCACCCTTGATATCCAACCCGCTGCCATGGAAGGAGCGATTTCGGTCATCCAGGGCTATGTGCTTGGGGCAGCAGAGGATGGCACTGGCGTCAGCATTCTGACCCCAGGAACGTATTACCGTATTGATACTGGCGAGGTCCCCCATACCCTCAAAGCCTGGGTACCACCCGGAACAGTATCCTCGGATGTTGAGATTGGTATTTATCGGGCATCATCAGCCAAATCAGGTTTTGAAAGCCAGGTTGCGGCTCTCTGGCCCGACAATACTTCAGGTTATGAAACGGATTGGGTCAACTGGAGCTTACTGGTCAAAGACACCCTCCATCTGCGTGAGTTTGACACGGATATTCGTATCTATGATCCAAATTCAGATGTATTTACCAGTAATGGTTACCCGGAATTTGCCGAAGAAGATCCGGGCTATCCTCTCGCCTTGAATAATGATCACGATACGGCTGATACTTCCGTTCCAGAACCCGAAGGAGGCTATCCTCCAGACAATGCCGACAATGCCATTACAGGTACACCAGAACAGCAGCTTGCTGACATTGCTGACATGCCCATGGTGGTCTGCATGCGGCCTTCCTACATGCCGCCAAATTCTCACGTCCAGCTAAGCTATTCCAATACCCCTCCTCCTCCGCCGGAAGATGCGGAAGAAGGAGACCCGCCTCCGACCGGAGAAGCTGCCAACATCTTTGACTATTATACCCTCGCTTCTGTGACCGGCGCGACCATTGGTCCTGATGAATGGACAGATGGACGCCGTATCTTCCTCATTGAAGGTGTCACCGTAGGTGCAACCGGGCTGTTCACCATGGAACTGGTTGATTCGAACGGTAATACCATAGATTCTGATGCGGTAAAAGTATTCTGCTATAACCTCAGCATTGATGATGATGGTACTGGCGATGATATGAACTCATATCTCCTCGCCAACACCGATGATTCGAATGCCAATGGTGAATATGACTACAATGATCCCATCGAAGAAAAGACCACCGACAATCGTCTTCACAGTCTTTCCATGGCAGCAGAGGGTCTTCCCAGTTCCATTCAATGCGCAACCGTCGACTTTGATTCGGGGCTGCTCAGATTTTATAACTACGCTTATGAGGAGGTTGAGGCCGAAACGTGTGTGCCGCTGGCAACGCTCGGTTCCTTTATTGTAGAAGGTCAGGCCGCTGGCGATACCCAGGTCTCCCTCAATGTGGAAATCATTCCCGGCTATTCAGTATCGGTCTCACGACCCATGCACGTTCTCGACATTGATCTGGATACAGACAGCAATAATGATGGCAGTATTGGCGGTTCCGCTGAAGATGCCATTGAGGAAGACTTCCCTGGAAAAATCATCGGCTCAGGTGAAGTCGACGAAAACGGAATAGAGACTAAAACCGTCCCCCTGTTGCTCACCGTATCATCGAACTGGCCCAAGGATAAAATTCCGATCAAGCTTAGCTCTCTACTCAATGCGCTTCCGTCCACAATAACAATTCTGGGTTGTTATGATGAAACCGCTGTGCCGGAAGGCGAGGAGCCACCAGAAGGAACCGTCGTGGGCAATGATTTCTTCTACCTGTCTGACCTTTGTCCTAATGATGCTGGAGATACATACAGCTATGACCTTCTTCTCAGAATCATGGCTGACCGAACGACCGGCCTCTCGTCTCACGATGTGTCATCCAGCTTTAACCAAAATGGCGGTTCCGTTTCGGTTGAAGTCGAAGATAAAGGTGGAGATGATGTGCTACTCACCATGTTCGATCTTTGGCTTCATGGTACAGGAGGGGAAGATGAGCCACCTGCCAATATGACCCAGGTTCTCAGGCCAAATACCGGCACCTTGATCGCCGGCGACGGAACTCTGGTTGGTGAACCTATCATTGTCCTTGAGGCTGGAGGAGATGACAGCCCTTCTCTTTATGCATACTCAGGTCCAGATGCGGCACAATGGACAATGTCATGCATTGAGTTCGGCTTCGACAAGAACAAACATGAACGAAGTTGGTACTTTATTAACATTGCCGGAGAGCCGAATTCCCTAAATAGCAACCATATTGAACCTGCCCATAATCATGAAAAAATGATTTCTCATGCGTTTGGACCAGGTGTATGGAATATCATCCTTGAATACACGGACAAAGATGATGATTCCGTCATCGCAAGATCGCAATTGCATTCTCTTGTAGTGCTTGGAGAAGCCCAATTATATCCAGATTTATCTTTGGACTATGATGCATTTGTGGGAACCCCACTAATGATGACCAATTCTGCAACGACTCCAGATATTTTGGTACGGCTCAGGCCCACCTCAAATGGTGGTAGTTTGAGAATTTCTCAGGATGGTTATCCACAGAATCAATTCCAAATTGGTGGTACAGCTTCACCGATGGCGGTGATTGATCCAGAAGGAGCATCACAAGGCATCTTCATTCAAGGGTATGGATATGGTGTCGGTTACGCAGAATACGATACGGGTATATCTGTTGAGGTAAAAGTTAGAATGTGCCAAGAAGAAGAGCCCGAGGAGGGTAACACGGAACCTGTAGAAATTTGCACTTATACGGACTGGATTGAAATCCAGAAAGTCAATACCAGCACATGTAAACTTCAGTCGGCACTTATGGCGATGAACCGGTTTGACCAAAGTTCATATGAAATTGGAAGTGCACCAATGGCACCTGCTGATGCTAAACCAAGAGTCGGTCTGATTGTTGACAAGAACCAGTGTTCCATCAATGACAACCAAGTAAGCATTCCGCTAACGATTCATATTTACGATGTGATGTCATCTGTCAGCACAAACACCAACATTGCCATTCCATCGGCAAAGATTTTCGTAAATGGTGTTGAAACCTCCACAGTAGGGCTAAACTGGGGCGGAGTAGGCTCTGGTACGTCGGCAAACTGGTATGCACGCAATGAATATGGCTTAGCACAAATCACGCTAGACCAAACCTTGTCTGATTTTATTGTAGGCATTCTCAGGATTGAAGTCGAGGTAGAAAACCATGCAGGTGTAACATCCAAGTCAGGCGTTACATTTTCTGTAGCCAGTACCTACGAAATATCAACCTTGCCTATAAAATCTGCTGTTCAGGACAAAGACCCAACGGTAGCTAAAATGATCTTGATCCCTGACGCGGTCAATGATCGCATCACCTTGCAGTTCCAAGGAACACAGGAAACCGTTGCCTTGGAATACGACCCGACCTCTGATGCTTATATCACAACTGGAGCCTCTGCTTATCTCACAAGTTGTCAGATCAAGCCTCTTGGAAGTCGTACAGACTTTATCTCGCTGATCAGCGAACAGGTACTTTGTGATGTCTCATACACCGTAGATTTTGATAACTATACTTATCAATCTATCGGTACATTCGCCATTGACAGCACGGGAACATTTTTCGAAGGAACTCCTGCTGAAGAAGCAAACATCATCCTCACTTATGCATCCGATACAGAGATACAGGTATCGCTTTCAGCTGCCACGCTTGGATCACTTAACAAGGTCGCATTTGATCCTGTCACTGGTTACACCCAGTATACTGGTACCATTAGCATTGGCTCTGCTTCTTACCTGGCGACTCTTGATCTAAACGATAATGCACAGGACCAACTCGTTATCGGGCCAAAAGAATGGGATGGCGAATTGATCCAAGTTGATGATAGCTGGCGGTTTGCCGCGATAGCAGACAATGATGTGGTCTACAATGTAACCGGAGAAACGACTTATACTCTGTTGGAACCAGCACGAGACTATACCACTTTCGGTCTGGATGTGATACCCTTCAGGCAGGTCATCAACTGGGAATGCGGTCGTACCTCCGTCAAGCCTGTCATAGAAGCCCATGAAGATAATGAGGAGCTGGACCTTATTCAGGACTCATCATCATCCAACTACGGCTACGTATTTTATTAATCGACAATCAACAAGGTAAAATACAATGAAAACACTCACTAAACTTATTGCGGTTGCTTGCATAGCTCTGCTACCCACCTGGTCACAAGCGGAAACCTACATTGTTTCACGTGATGGAAGTTATTTAACCTTCATCCACAATGGAGAAAGATTTGAAGTCTTGGCAGAGGATGAAGCATCTGTAGAATTTCTTGAAACCTATGCCACGGAGATTGAAGTCGAATCTTCCCATGACTATGCCCGAACTGTGAAAATCAAGTTTGCAGTCGGGCAAGACGAAAATGGTAATCCTATCTACCGCACCATGGATGGGGGTGTGTTTGGCATCACAAAAGTTCAAGCACTGGTTACCGTAGATCCAAGTCGCGACTTTACGACCGAACCGTGGACCTGGGAAGAGGTTAAGTGTGCGTTGGCTAAAGACTGCCAATTTGGCTGGGCAGAATGGACCTTGTTACATGCAGAAATAGACGCAAATATCCCATGGCCAGGTGGGGGAATCAAGATAGGATACAACTTCACTAACCCTATTCGAGATTCAAAATGGATAATTGGTGATGCATACGATTACCTAAATGGCTGCCAAATGCCTTCTGGCATGGATGTGACCTTACGACCAGACCCAGCTGACCCACATTATGACAAAAAGGCAAACCGTCCGATTCTCTTGATTGATGATGACCTAGCAAAAAAAGCAGAGGGGATGCCATCCATCATTCAGGCCATTCACAAGCGCTTTTCCGAAAAGTTCCAGTTCAATCTGGCCATGAATGATAATAATTTTTCATTGGCCCATGCAGTAGAAGACGTTCTGACTTATGCAGGTGGTAGCTCCACCGAATTAAAGAGCCATATAAGCCTGGATTTTGGTGGCTCCTGTGCTGAGCATTTTGATCTGGCGGATTCCAGTTCTATTGCTGCCTGGAACGAATTATCAACACAAGCCGACCCTTTCCGAAATCATCTTCAAAATCTGGCATTGAATGATTTCTATTCCTTTACATCTACCATGGCCAGATCGTATGTCGAGGTCTGGGGTATGGTGATGGGTGGAGGTGCTGGACTCGCTTTTGATGTCCTGCTGACCATTCATGACGTCAACGAGGATGGCATGGTAGGTCTGATGAATATGTTACCACACTGCCCGGCTGCAGTAGGTAAGACAAGTAAGGTCGTGTTTAATGTTTCGGGAACAAGTGAAGAGCTCTTTTTTGGGCCACTCACCCGCGGAGCATTGCGAGATGCAATACCTAATAAGGTAGTTACTAAGCTCGACGACATTAAGGGCTTCATGAAACAGATGACAGATTGCTCCGAGGACGCACGTCCACTGATTGCCCGCATGCTCTTTTGCTTTCCCGAAGGAACTTTGATCCATACACCTAATGGCCTTGTCCCGATAGAAACTATTCGTGGTTTTGATGCTATTTACTCTTATGATGAAGTCACAGGTAACATTCACGAAGATACGGTCTTGACCGCAATGAAGACCCTTTCTACGGACGTATACAACCTGACTTTCGAGAGTGATAATGGCGTGATCGAAGAGATCCGCGTCACTGGTGGTCATCCCTTTCTTTCTTCCAAAGGCTATTGGGTGGAAGCGGGTGATCTCGCGCCTGAGGATCAGGTGGTTCTGGGTAATGGCCAGCTTGCAACCCTGTCCGCAACGGCCCCCATCAACGAAGAAACCCTTGTCTATTCGCTGGATGTCATTGCCTACAACACATATATAGTTGGACAACTTGGCCTCGTCGTGCACAACAAGTGCCTGGCCGAGGCTGTAGAAGATGGCACCGCCGGACTAAAACAGATTGTCCGCGATTGGAAAGCTGCACATCCAGGAAAAGATGGCTACCACTTTTTACTTGATGCGTATCGCAAAGATCCAGACTTGGTAAAAGAATTGGTTAAGCCCTACAAGGGTAACAGGAAGATGAAAGCAATCTTAGCTGAAACGTATGTGATGTCATCACATCAAAAAGGTTTGCATGAAATTTTCCCCCGAAACCTGATCGAGGAAATTTTATCTGGCAATAAGTTGTCCCAGAAAGTGGATGATGTTTTTCAGCAGGAGAAGCTATTACAATTGATCAACGATGCTCGTATTTCCACCATGGAAGTTCTGTTTACGGGCAAGCAAGCAGGACCAGATTTCGAAAAATATCCACTCTGGGGTTTTCCGGGACATACCACCGACACGATCGGGGACATTAAACGAGCAACCAAATACTCCACTACGTTTCACAATGAGTGTACAGCAGCGGCAAGAGATGCCTTTAAGTACAAAATTGTTAATGGCAAAACCATTGCGTATATGGACCCTGTAAAACTCAAGAAAAATTACAAAGAGATCTTTGCTCGCTATTTTAACAATTCCTATATTCCAGAATATGTGCTTGATGACGGCATGCCAATAGGTAATGTCTATAAGAAGATGCTTGACCGGTTTGTAGAGGCCGTGGACAACTTGCAGTTCACCACCCCTTAGGAGAATTTTACATGACACTAGATACTTTTAGGTTAATTGCTGTTCAACCCGGGACATTTCGGTTTGGCTGCCCAGATCCTTACAAACAGAAAAACTGGGGACACGCCTATTTGGACATGACTATTTCCCGACCGTTTCGGATGTTAGCCCACCCGGTCACTCAACGCCAATGGCTTGATGTCATGGGTACGCGCCCTTGGGATGATCTGAATGAATATGATCGAGATATCCTGCAGGAAGGTGATCTGTTTCCGGCTATCAATATCTCTTGGGTACAAGCGACCCAATTCTGTGAGGCGTTGTCTGAGCAAGCCAAAACTCTTGTGAGGTTACCAACGGAGGTAGAGTGGGAATATTGCTGTCGTGCAGGTACCCAAACCGACTATTATTGGGGTGACGAAGATGATGAGATTGATGAATCCATGCTTTACGCATGGACAGACGATAATTCTAATGACCAAATACAGAAAGTTTGCCAGCTTAAGCCTAACGCTTGGGGATTCTACGATATGCTGGGCAATGTGACCGAAGTTGTTAGGGATCGCTGCAACCAGGAAGAAGAAGGTGTTCATATGATTTACCACTACAAACAGGAACCCGATTTCGTCGCGACAGAAGGCATGTGCACGCTCCTTAGGGGTGGAGGAGCTGTTTATGGTGTGATGAAATGTTACTCCAGCCTGCTTCAACACCATGCGCGTGGGGTCAGACATGCAGGCTTTCGCTTCATCGTGGAGGAAGAAGCATGAGAACGGTTATTCAAGCATACTTGGCGCTGTTTATCATGGTTACATCTATCTCCCAAGCACAAAACGAGGATGTAGTCGTCACAGTCGATACTATTCCTACTATGGACAACCTTATCGCCTATGCAGAAGATGTGGAGGGCAATTATCAGCGGCCGATTGAAGCGTTGAAGCTTTTTCTTGCAGTCTTCAAGCATGCCGCCACCAACAAAGATTCCTTGTCCAAGGAACAACAGGAACGTATTCAGAGCCTCATCAAGGCTGATCAGCTCAAACGATTGGCCAATCTAGCCACAACAACTCTGGCACACTATCGTGATGATCCTATGGCCAATCCAGAAATTCGGAAGGATGACCTGAAATTCCTAGTGGATACCAGCGGTTTCCTCAAACGAATGTATCGGGACAAACAACTGCGTGAAGACCTGCAGAACCAGAAAGCCAATGTATTTGTCACCAATTCCGCCTTGCCTCAATACTATCATCCTGGGCTTGGGGATCGCTTGCTGGCAGAATTGGATAAACTGGATGATAAACAGATAGACGCAAAAACCAAGTTGATTCTGCAATACCATGACGCTGCTCAGAAATGGTGGGATGATAAACCTGCTGCCGGAGAGGAAAGCCTTAATTTCGACAGCCTGTACCGTATTAGTAATGCGAGACGGATTAAAGCTCATATTCAAAGCTTTATGTCATCCGTTGAAGACAAAGATATCCTGCTAAAGTTTGAACAATTTCTAGATTGGGAAAATACTTTATCCAAAAATATTCCGCGTCTTTGGTATTCCAAAGCCGCATATACTGAAGGAGGACAGGCTTTACGTTTTAGGCATGCAGATGTGGCTTTTCGTCCACTATCCAATGATGAAAAGAAAGCTATTAGCATATGGATTCAATCATTGCATAAAGCACTTTTGACAAAGCCAGTACCGTTAGAAACCTACCATAAGTTCTTTGAACCAACAGTAGAAAGAATTTCTGATCAGGAGTTTGTTGAAATCGCAGAATACTTACATGATTGTATGCAAGTAAATTTACCCAAACAAATTGCAGAACCGGAAAATTGGTTTTATTCAGATGAGGTTCAGTGCTTTTTTGTTATAGGAAAAGCTTCTAGCATTATCGACTGGAAAGAAAACTCAGAAATGCATAATTTGCTTTGTGCACCTTTCCTGCTAATAAAAAAGGAATCCGACGGAATTCTTAAATGGCATACTGCAGGAATAAGCGATTCTGAAATTATCTTCCAAGCTGCTAGATTAGATCTGAAGTAAAACTCAGGCGACAAGGTATATGAATGACAATTTTCCACGGTGCTTTATTTCGGGTTGGTGATCACCAAATATCATGTACACCTATTGATTCCGTTGAGCAGACTTTGCTTAGTGGAGTTTTTAAAGAAATCTCTTTTACACCATTATCCAACAAGGAATACTTGACACGGTTTGAGCACTTTCACGGTCAGGTCATTTTTAACGGGCATTTTGCGTGGGAAAACACTTTCTACTGGTACCTCTACATGGAACCTTTGGACGATCACGGTGAGCGCCAAGAGGGTCTACCACCTGGCCTACACCTGATCCGTATCCAGAAAAACCGACTGTCTTATGCTTTCTACAATGATCCTGATCAGGTGCTTTTGTTCTTTGCTGTAGGAGGTTGGGAGTGGTGCAGCAAAGCGGATGATCCCCTACAACCTGGGGATCGTACACTGAACCAAGACGAAGCCATGCTTTTGTTTTCTGAAATGGCTTGGATGGATGATCTTCGAGAATAAGTTGGCAGCCAATATGCTCGCCTGCTTTCTAAATAAAGCTCAGTCGGAATAAAACATAATGCCTGTCACAAGTACAATTCTAACACATTTTTTATTGCTGTTGCAGGCTGTGGTTTGTCTTGCCTCCATATCTGAGTCTCCTAAGGTTTTGCGGCCTTTGGTGGTGATGGATGGGGGGAGTGTATCGGCGGAGCAGGTTGGGGGTGCGGGCTGTGAAGATGCCGGGGGGAGCCTGACCATTCACCAAAAGGATTATGTGGGCTGGCGGAAGAATGTGGATCACTATGGACGGCAGTGGACAGGGGAATTGCTGACGGTTGAGCACGGCTACCAGCAGAGCTGGCAACCGGGTCTGGCTTATGCGCTGTATGTGACCTCGAAACCGAACGGGGTGCAATATGTGCAGATGATTTCGCGCAATGAGCTGGTGCTGTTTATGGTGGAGCGGAACGCGGAAGGTGAAGTCTCCTTGCGGTGTGACAGCCACCCGGATCTCTGGACTTTGAAACGACGTGGCCAGTTTGTCTGTGTGGAAGAGCTGAATGGTCGGCGGTTTTACTTTGAGACGCCGGATATCGGGCAGGCCTGGAGATTGTGCCGGTTTGAATATGTCCAGACCCCGGAAATGGGGGTGGAGCTGGATTATGAAGCGGAGCGTCCGCTGATGCCGCAGAGCCTGATCTATCCCGATGGTGCCCGGGCAATCTTCCGCTACGAGGGAGACCTCCTGATCCGCATGGAACTGCCAACCGCAGAGTGGGTGAAGCTGACTCGCGATGCCGCGGGTTTCGTGGCTGGTATTACCATGGAGTATGCTAAGGAAATTAAGGTAAAGCCAAAAATGGCTGGCTTCACGATCACCAGTGATGAAGATGGGGTGAAGGAAGATATCCAGATGTCAAAGGCCAAAACCAAGACCGAGTGGGAGTCTTTCCGCAATTATGTCTTCGAAAATGATGCCAAAGGCCGTATCCATCGGTTTGTGAACGATTGTGGACGGCCTTATCTGGTGGAGTACGCTGAGGCCAAAGTAGAGGACGACCCTAAAGGGACGCTTTACCTGACTGCCCTTACAGATGAGACGACCGGCGATTGCCAGTTTCTGCGTCATGAGGATAAGAAAGGTGGCTGGCGTCTGGAAAAAGGCACCATGAAGGCAGGTGATTCGATCACGGAAGCAAAGCCAGATGAGGTCCGCATCCGCAAGAAACAGAAAACCGTGATGCGCACCAGTGAGATCTATGACGGTGAAGGTAATTTGATCCAGTCCTTTAAGCGGGACCATAAGGGCCGACCGGTCGAGGAAGTCCTGGCCGATGGCCGCACGAAAAAGACGACTTATGGGCAGCATGCCATTGTCAGTACCTACAGCGATGGCTCTAAAGATGTCCAGAAACTGGATGCCGAGCAACGGTTGATCCAGAGTCTGCCTGCTGATGCACCCGTTCAGAGCTGGAGCTATGATGAACACACCCTCGCTGGCCACCAGCTGGGAGATAAGGGTTGGCAGGTCCTGTCGCGCAATACGAAAGGGCTGCCCACATCCATGCAGGAAGAAGGGCAACACAGCTGGATGGTGCACGATGGTATTGGTCGTGAAATCCGTCGCTTAACGGAGAACGGCACCTTACATGAATGGTCCTACAATGAACGTGGTCTGGTATCCCAGGAAAAAGTCTGGCAGGTATCCCGCAGCTCTATCCAGGCAGTGAGAGATCATGGGTCGTCTGACCCGAATTCCCTGGCGTTTGCCGATGATCAGAAGACCTTGGTAAAAGAGGAGTCGTATGCGTATGACAACAAGCGTCGTCTGCGTAAAGTGACGCTGGGAGACGGCAGCAAAGACCAGTATAAATATGGTTGCTTCGGGGTGGAAGAGATGCTGCTGGCGGATGGTCGTTATATTCGCTATGACTATGCGGAAGATGGATCGCTGAAGCGCACGCGGGAAGGCAATGACCAGCATCGCTATTACTATGCGAAAGACGGCAGCAAAGTCATCGGCGAACGCCATAAACTCAATGGTCAATGGTATGAAACCCGCTATATCTTCGGGCCGGAGGATGTCCGGGTTTCTGCACAGTCCAATCGCCCGGATCGTGATCCATTCTCCCGCGACGTGAGTGTCACCAGCACCTCCACATTCGCGGATGGCAAAACGATGATCCAGTTGAAAAACCGTCGCAAAGATGTGCTCTACATTATGGGGGATTACATCGGTTCATGGAAAGTGAATTATGCCGACGACGGCACCTTCATCGACTGCACACCCATCGCCGATGAAGCCGCAGGCGAGTTTATGCTCGGGCTGACGGCCATGCCAACTTTGGGCAAATGATAATATGCTCTTGTGGTTTCTTGCTTAATAGCAAAAGAGTAATGTCCCTCATCCATTTTAGTAAACCGCATTTTGACTTGATAAAATGTTGGACCGCTAAAGGGTTGTTTGATCGCTATCCCATTCGCCTTGCAGCGACAGTTGAAAAGCTTTTGTGAGAAAGGTAGTATGGTTTCCCAATTCCTGAGAGTACTCCAGCAAATCAGCGATGATATCTTCCATGAGTTCCCTACAACCACTTGTTGACATCCCACTGTAAAGCTCCAACGCTTTTCTGTAATGTGCCAAGCCAGTTTCTACACCGCCTCTATGTAGGGGGTTTCGACTTGCTCGTACAAGGTGGTAAAGACCAAGGTTAGCTTCATTTAGAATAGTCTCTTTTGTATCAAGAGCATCATTGCCTTCAGAAAGCTTGATAGCAAGATCAGGAAGACCGGATTTGAAAGCCCACCATGCAAGAGAAACCGTCTTGCTTCCTGGGTTAAATCTCCATGCTTCTTTCGCGGCCTGGTAAGCCCGGCGGTAATCACCATTCTCGGCAAAATGATGTGACTCAATCTGCCAGCGTTCATGTCCAAGATGTTTGATGATTAACCGAAATGGAGTAAGTCTATACCAAATGTGATCCTCTTCTGGGTCATAGTGGAACTCAATTGAAGTCCGACTCTCAAAAGGGTTATCAGGCTGGAAGCGGCGAATCTGATCCTCAATGGGGGTGAGCCAGTTTCCACACTCAATGGCCGCACAAATATCTTGGAAGAGATCTCCAGCTATCCGACTAGAAGGAATTCTTATCATCATTGGTTCGCTCCCTTTTTCCAGCCGAGCATTGATGAGTGCTGAGATCTCCGAGCTAGAGTAAGAAAACGGTAATTCAGGCCAACGATAGCCCTGCCTTAATCCGACATATTTTGATTCCACAATTTGGTCAGAATACTGAAAGATACAATGAAAGCTCGACACAGCTGGGATATTATCGTGATCCAGCATGCTAATTTTTGTGAGTAACTCATTTGCATCACCAGAACCTGAAATATCATCAACCAATGTTCTTACTGCTTTGGGCAGCGGTGAGACCGGGTAAGGAAGCTTGCGACCAAGGGAATTTTCAAACCTCCCCAATATCTGCAAAAGATCTCGGGAAATCATCTTTTCATCTGGAGCGATCAACTGATCGTATGGATTATTCAGATTTACATGAGTTGCTTCTCCACCTGACTGGATTATTAGCAACTCTTGCCAATCACTTTTTAGAAGTAAAACATCAGCTACGGTTGCCCAAGGCAGGTTGAATTGAATCCTGCAGTTAGCGGTTGTAACCTTAGAATTGATGGACGGTTGCTTCTCAATATGTATTAACACGGAACTCTTCCAAAGAGCATAGTCATGACCGGCATTCCAATGCGGTTGAAGAATCAATTTGTGTCCCCTCCGATGAATACTACATGGTAGCGTAAAGCGTGACCCCTGACTTTTCGTGGGATTGATCTGGAATCCTTTAAGTGCTTCCATATCAGCATATTCGGAGATATTTGAGTCGCCAATCTCCAGTTCTACTCTCAAAGCATCAGTTGCTCTAATCTCCAAGGGTGCACAAATCCTCATGGAGGCTGCCATCAGATGTATGGGATTCTGGTGGATATCTGAAGTCATTTGCGTGAACTGAAGCCTGATACTGGTCGCTGTTTTGCCCTTGGAGGCTTCTGGTTCTGGAGAATCGTTGCATATCAATCTTGCCAAACCGCCAGAACTTAGACCCTTCTGATATTCAACCATCTGATGGATTCTACTCGCTTCCCACTGCCTTTTTGGTATGTAGCCGCTCTCATAAAGAGAGTCAAGCAAGTCTGGCTCCAGAAGCAAATCGGGATATTGGAGAAAATCATCCTGAATGCTGGCACAGAGCTTTTCTGCGAGACCAGAAGAGCCAGTTACAGGAGTGGAACCTCGTTGCTCCCAAGTAAGAAATGTTAACGCTGCGGTTGGGCATAGCTGGATCGCTCGATACAGCACATGAGGATTTTGGTGTGTACCCAAAGCATTAGACAGCTTATTAAAGGATTCTCTTGATGCTAACCAAGATTGTGCATAGTGACTCTTAATGAACAGGACTTTCTTCTCTGTAGAAATCAGATATGACTTCGCAAGTGAGTAAAACGTCTCATATTGCGCATCAAGCTTCACTTCTTTTGTTGCTTTATCGACAATGAATGGTGCCAAAACGATGTACTCGCCAAGAAACAGCTCCAACGGTCTTAGCGAGAAGCCCTTCGACTGTAGATCCAGTCGGAGGGCTTCCATTGTCGCGTGTCCCGAATGGAGAAGCTGGTCAACTGCAGCTGTTAGTATCATTCGAAGTTTGGGCAGGTCACCAGATCCAGTATAGCCTATCCAGAATTTACTTAGGCTGGGCAGTGAGTTTACTGGTGTGCTGATATAGAGAGGATTTTCCATTTGGCACCGAATTCGGTGTTCACTCTCAATCTTCCACTGATGCAGAAGGGTAACCGGATACCGCTTGACATCAGTGTCAATTAGCCTGCTGCAACTCTGACAGAGCCAAATACCATTAGAGATCTCTTTTCGCTCGCTTGATGTCATCAGCGGATCAAATCGCTTACTACCTGGTCCTGAAGCCGCACCACAAATATGAGCAGCAACACCAATTGAAATTGTGCCAGTCGGTTCCGAGCCTGGACCACTTGTTACTCTATGGCAACCAGGATTAGAGCAATGGAAGGACACTCGTTTCGCGAGCTTCTCCTTCGTAAGCCTGTTGAAGTCATCTCTTGCCTTTCTCATAGTCTTCTTTATTCCTGTATACTATATAGCAGGTTCCTATCAATCTCTTTTTGGTAAAATACATATGTTAAAACATAATAAAATACAATCTATTTATATTGATATATATACAGGTCAAACCAATTCGTATCCGTTCACCCTTTGTCTTGGTTACTTTTCTTATCAAGACATTACTAATCATGTCTTATTTCATAAATAAGGCAACGTGAACTTGAAAGAATAAGTAGAAAACTACGATTTGCAGTGCAGACAACCGTTAAAAGCTACAGTATCATACAATGTTGATACCGATCACATGGCGGTGCTTGCCCAGAAACCAGACCCATTTACCCTTTGGTTCAATCTGATAGCTACGATTGAACTGGTTGGCGGCCTGAAATAAGGCCTGCTCATCATCCCGGTCGATTGGCTGCCATTCTTCTTCCATCAGATCTTGAAGGTAGAGATCATCCGGTTGCCAGCATGGTCCCCAATAGATTTTTGTATCGCTGTCATCTTGCAGATAAAACTCGCAGAAATCCCGGTCCGTCCCCAGACTCAAGGATTGCCTCGCACACTCTTGGAAACTTGCTGTTGTATGTGGAGTAGCCATCATTATTCCTCGTTTACGATTATGAGCGCATGGTTGGCAGAGCACCGATTGCATCCTGAAGCTGCTTTTCATCGTGGTTGTACAACAAGTGAATATCGGTGGTCCAACCACCAAGCCTCTTTGCTGCGTCTTCTGCCACTTTTGCTTCTGCCAGCAAAG
>MDTD01055825.1_pt1 | contig 15200 bp, 12 predicted proteins | sample 811221 | NCBI WGS metagenome assembly MDTD01 (sample SAMN05326646, study PRJNA326480) | marine metagenome | isolation source: seawater | place: Pacific Ocean: South West | collected 2011
CCCTTTCTTTTTTTAACTACGTTTTACTACCTATTCTCTCATTTAAGTTTATCTGTGCCCATTTGTTTTTGTATTACTTTTTCAACATAATGGATCGTTAATACGATTCCGAAGTGAGTTTTAGTTCAAATTGTAAACCACGAGAAGCACAGGTTTAGTTGATGGTGGTTATAATATGAAATCAGTGTGGGTCTTTCATTTTCAACACAAAAAAAGTAAACTGAGTCCATGATTCTATACCATAACCCGCATTGCAGTAAAAGCCGACAAGCATTGGCCTTATTGCAAGAAAGAAACATTGATGTTGCCATTAAATTGTATTTAAAGGATGGCATTGACGCCGATGAGGTGGTGGCGTTGTCCAAAGCTTTGGGCATGCACCCAAGTGAGTTTGTTCGAAAAGGGGAGGCCGAATACAAAAACCTTGGAACCGATGAGTTCTCTATTGAGGAATGGTCCGACATTATTGAGAAGGCCCCCATTCTATTGGAACGCCCGATTTTGTTAAACGGTGATCAAGCCGTCATTGGCCGGCCACCGGAAAATATATTGAATTTAATCCATTAAACAGCGTTTATCAATAAGACGGTTCCAGAAATGATGAGTAACCCACCCGTCATTTGGGTGATGCGCACGGCTTTTGGAAGTTTATTAATCAGTTCGCCAATGCCAACACCCGCAATATGAATCGCGATTGTTGATATCATAAATCCTGCAATGTAGATTTCAGGCAATACAAAAATGGGCATTTCTATACCATGAGCAACCCCATGAACCAGTGCAAATAATCCAACAGTAACAAATGTGGCTGTAAGGGTTAAAAAACGCGGGACTAAAAATAGGACGCCAAACACAATGACGGACAATGAGATAATGGGCTCAATTAATAAGTTGATTGTACCATAAAATCCAATCACACAACCAAGAGCCATGATAAGAACAAAGCACGATGGCACTTGCCATATTGCCTTTCCACCAATTCGGGAGCTAATCATGCCCACACAAAGCATGGCCAATAAATGATCGAGGCTTACAACGGGATGAGTCATTCCTTCCATAAATCCAAAGCTTTTGGGTGGGGCTCCTGAATGAGCAAAGGTAGTTAAACTAAATAAGGCAATAATTAGTAAATAATTCATGGTTACATCATAAATGAAACTAATTAAAGTTCATAATAATTGGTTGAATTTTTGGTTTGATCATTATTATAATTTTGACAGGGAAAAGGAGAATGCCATGCCAATAACACAAATGGTCGGTGAACTATTTAAGCCGATAACCAATATGATCGATGACCTTCACACCAGTGAAGAAGAGAAATTTAAAATAAAAAAAGAAATGGCCAAAGTTCAATCCGATATTTAAATCAAAGTCTTGGATTATGAAAAAGAAATGGTTCAAGCCAAATCAACCATCATAAACTCAGAGGCCAATGGCCAGTCATGGCTGCAGCGAAATTGGCGGCCCATCAGCATGTTAACTTTTTTGGTGTTGGTGGTATGTGATGCGTTTGGCTTATTGCGCACCCCACTGGCGCCTCAGGCATGGACATTGTTGCAAATTGGAATGGGCGGTTATGTCATTGGCCGGTCATGCGAAAAGGTGTTGCCAAATCTATTAAAGAAATAAAAGATCTTAATTTTTAGCAAGATTATGTAACGTTTAATGAAGCTCTTATTTTATGTCTGCCCAAGGGGCAACATTGCTCAAATAGAGCGGGTATGAACCATGTGCAACAATTCTCAAGTTGCATGAATATCTTCAATGGTACAAAGTAATACTTGGCTCGCCGCCCCCCATCGGGCATCGTCATTTATGTTGATTTGAATGGGGCTGAGTATTTTGATGTTTGGATATAACAAATTGCGAATAAATAAATAATTCGTTAGTATTAGTGGGTAATAACTATATTCTTGAAGGAGATTAAAATGGCACGACAAAAAATTACCGTCGTAGGTGCGGGCAATGTGGGCGCAACGGCAGCTCAGCGAATTGTAGAAAAACAACTGGCCGATGTGGTCTTGGTGGATATTGTTGAAGGGTTTGCGAAAGGAAAAGCCCTTGATATGATGCAATCCGCGGCAACCGAAGGGTTTGATACCAAAATTATTGGATCTGAAACCTACGAGGAAACAAATGATTCTGACGTTATTATTGTTACGGCTGGCATTGCACGTAAACCTGGCATGTCACGGGATGATTTGTTGGCGACCAATGCCAAAATTGTGACCAGTGTTGTTGAGCAAACAGTTGAAAGATCACCAAATGCCGTATATGTCATTGTTTCCAATCCTTTGGATGCCATGACCTTTTTAGCTTGGAAAAAATCAGGATTGCCAGCTGAGCGCGTCGTGGGCATGGCCGGGGTGTTGGACTCATCTCGTTACGCGTGTTTTATTGCTGAAGAAGCCAAATGCTCAATCAAAGATGTGCGTGCCATGGTATTGGGTGGCCATGGTGATTCCATGGTGCCTGTTCCTGAATATTCCACGGTGAATGGAATTCCTATTGAACAATTATTGAGTAAAGAAACCATTGAAAAGATCAATGAACGTACCAAACATGGTGGGGCTGAGATTGTGAAATATCTAAAAACTGGGTCGGCTTATTATGCCCCATCCGCATCAGCTGTGGCCATGGCCGAAGCCATTTTATTGGATTCAAATCGCTTGGTTCCTGCCTGTGCTTATGTAAACGGAGAGTATGGCTTGAATGATGTGTATTGTGGTGTGCCCGTTATTTTAAATAAAAATGGCGTTGAAAAAATTATTGAGATTGAGCTAAGAGATGAAAGCAATGATGCCCTTCACAAATCTGCAAACGATGTTAGAGAACTTTGTGATAAGATTCTAACAGCAGTTTAGGAGGAGTCATGTTAAAATTATCAACCATTCAGAAAAAACAAATTGTTGGAATCACTGGCCTCGCAATGGTTGGGTTTGTGTTAGCACACCTCTCCGGTAATTTTTTAATCTATAAAGGCCCAGAGGCTTTTAATGGTTACGCTAAATTTTTACACGATCTTGGGGCTTTATTGTGGATGATGAGAGCCGGAATCTTGGCATCATTTTTATTGCACATGGGATTCACGATTAATTTGGTAATCACCAACCGAAAAGCTCGTGTTAATCGGTATTACAAATACCAAAATCATCGGTCTGAAAGCTCTTTGGCAACTCAGTTGATGCCATTGTCTGGATCCATTATTCTGATTTATATAATCTTCCATTTATTGGATTTTTCATTGGCGGACAAAGTGGGGATTATTCAAGGCATTGATTATGGCTTGTATGGGTTGGTGATTAACACTTTAAAAGATCCAATTCATGCGGTATTGTACATCATTTCAATGGCAAGTGTTGGCCTACACATGTACCATGCGTTTCAAAGTGTATTTCAAACATTCGGGTTAATGTCAGAAAAAAATCAACCGCGATTGGTATTGGCAAGTAAAGTATTGGGTGTTGCGATAACGTTGGGTTACAGTTCCATTCCAGTCTACATTATGATGAATTTTTAGGAAATAAATATGGCAAAATTAAAATCAAACGAACCATCAGGACCAGTCTCAGAAAAATGGGAAAAGCATAAATTCGATATGAAGTTGGTAAACCCTGCCAACAAACGTAAGTTAAAAATCATTGTTGTTGGCACGGGTTTGGCAGGAGCGTCTGCATCGGCCAGCTTGGGTGAGCTTGGCTACAATGTTCACACATTTACCTATCACGAATCGGCCAGGCGTGCTCACAGCATTGCGGCGCAAGGTGGCATCAATGCCGCAAAAAACTATTGCAACGATGGTGATAGTGTTCAGCGATTATTTTTTGACACGGTCAAGGGTGGGGACTTTCGAGCTAGAGAGGCCAATGTGCATCGCTTGGCTGAAAATTCAGTAAAAATTATTGACCATTGTGTGGCTCAAGGCGTTCCTTTTGCGAGAGAGTATGGCGGACTACTTGATAACCGATCATTTGGTGGCGCTCAGGTCTCCCGGACATTTTATGCAAAAGGTCAAACGGGTCAACAATTACTGTTGGGCGCTTACCAAGCCATGATGAAAGAAGTTGAAGCCAAAACGGTAACCCTTCATACACGCGCCGAAATGATGGATTTGGTCGTGGTTGATGGCAAAGCTCGTGGTATTATTGTTCGTAATTTGTTGACGGGGGAACTTGAAAAGCATGCGGCAGATGCGGTCGTTTTAGCTACCGGTGGGTATGGCAATGTGTTTTATTTATCTACCAATGCCATGGCATGCAATGTTACCTCAACATGGCGAGCCCATAAGAAAGGCGCTTATTTTGCGAATCCTTGTTACACACAAATTCATCCCACTTGCATTCCAGTTAAAGGGGATTATCAATCCAAGCTAACGCTAATGAGTGAAAGTTTAAGAAATGACGGTCGCGTATGGGTGCCCAATGCTGTGGGGGATCATCGTCCAGCAAAAGACATTCCAGAAGATGAACGTGATTATTATTTAGAAAGAAAATACCCTAGTTTTGGGAACTTGGTTCCTCGTGATTTGGCATCAAGAAATGCCAAAGAACAAACCGACTTAGGTAAAGGCATCAATGGTGGCCTAGCGGTTTATTTGGACTTTGCTGATTCCATTAAGCGTTTGGGTAAAGATACCATTGAAGCGCGGTACGGTAACTTATTTGATATGTACCAACAAATTACGGGAACCAACCCTTATGAGTCTCCAATGATGATTTATCCTGCGGTTCACTATACCATGGGTGGTCTTTGGGTGGATTACAATCTCGAAAGTACCATCCCTGGCTTGCATGTGTTGGGCGAAGCCAATTTTTCTGATCACGGAGCCAACCGATTGGGTGCATCGGCATTGATGCAAGGCTTGTCCGATGGCTATTTTATTATTCCAAACACCATTGGTCATTATTTTGGATCCAATGATTTAGGAAAAGTAACCACAGATGCCCCTGAATTTGATGAAGCATTAAATAATGTTCAAGAAAAGATTAATCAGCTGGTCAATATCAAGGGGTCGAAAACAGTGGACCACTTTCACAGAGAACTTGGGTTATTGGTTTGGGATAAATGTGGAATGGCAAGAGATAAGGCTGGGCTTGAGGAGGCGTTGAAACGCATTCCTGAAATTCGTGACGAGTTTTGGGATAATGTGAACGTGACCGGTGATGGTCAATTCAACCAAACATTGGAAAAAGCCGGTCGTGTGGCGGATTTCTTGGAATTTGGTGAACTGATGTGCCAAGATGCATTGCACAGAGAAGAGTCTTGTGGTGGGCATTTCAGAACGGAACATCAAACCAAAGAAGGGGAGGCCCTTCGTAATGATGACGATTTCTGTTTTGTGTCCGGCTGGGAATACAATGAAGGAAAAAAAGCAAAACTTAATACGGAAGATTTAACATTTAAGGATGTTCCATTATCACAAAGGAGCTATAAGTAATGGCAGAAGATAAAACAATCACACTAACCTTAAAAGTTTGGCGCCAAAAAAACGCTGAAGATAAAGGTCATTTTGAAATTTACAAAGCCAAAGATATCAATGAAAACATGTCCTTTTTAGAAATGTTGGACGTCATAAACGATACCTTAACATTAAATAATCAAACCCCGATTGCCTTTGATCATGATTGCCGTGAGGGCATTTGTGGATCCTGTGGGGCAATGGTGAATGGTGTCGCTCATGGCCCAGTGTCTGGCGTGACATTATGTCAGCTTCACATGCGATCATTTAATGATGGTGATACGGTTGTTATTGAACCATTTAGAGCCAAATCATTGCCTGTGATTCAGGATTTAGTCATTGATCGAACAGCCTTTGATCGAATTATTGCCAAAGGTGGATACATTTCGGTAAAAACCGGAAGTGCGCCAGAAGCCAATGATACTCCGATCGAAAAAAAGAAAGCAGATGCTTCATTTGATGCCGCAGCCTGCATCGGTTGTTCAGCCTGTGTTGCCGCATGTCCGAATGCATCAGCGTCATTGTTTGTGTCAGCAAAGGTGTCTCATTTGGTATTGCTACCTCAAGGGCATGCCGAGAAAAAACGAGTCGTTCAAATGGTTGATCAAATGGATAAAGAGGGCTTTGGTGGTTGTTCCAATGCGTATCAATGCCAAGCCGCATGTCCAAAAGAAATTAAAGTCGAGAACATTGCTCGAATGAATCGTGAGTATATCAAAGAAAAATCAATCCGATAAACTGAACAAGAACTGGTTAAGCACTAAAGCGTTACTCATCATCTTTTTTTGTGTGGTTGGTGCTTTTGTTTATTTATTAAAGTCAAAATCAATCTTACCATTGGTAATTCATTATTGGACCAAGCAGTTGCCACAAGCCGGTGTTGGTTCGCCACGATTGGTGGATATTAACAATGATAGTATCAAAGATATCATTATTGGGTCAGGATTTGAATGGTCCAAAAAAGATGAATCCGCCGTGAATGCCATTGATGGGAAGACCGGTGAGATTATTTGGTCCACCATTGTTCCAGAATCGGCGTATGGCACCCCGTTTTTAGTGGATATCAATAAAGACGGGATCATGGATACGACGGCATCCGGTCGATTTATTGATGTCTACATGCTCAATGGTAAAAACGGTGAATTTTTGTGGAAACTTTCTGAAAAGAATCCTGAGGTTGAATTTCTACCGTGTAATTTTAATTCTCCCACACCCATTCCTGATTTGGATGGGGATGGGATTCGCGATTTTGTTTTGATTCAAGGTGGCTTGGCAAACAACACCAATCATGTGCGGGTTTATAATGAGAGAACGGGCGAGCAGATTGTTGATCGATACAACAAAGATCGTATTGTAAAGGCCATCAAAACGTTATTGGACAATAGCACAGATAAAACATTTAGTCTTCGATTATGTCAGGGGGATGACTGTGAAGTTAAAGAGATTGATCGTGACATGTTTGTTTATTATTCATTTGATGTTGTTTTGTCAAAACTATTTTTGAATCAAGAAGGGCCGGGTGGGCGAGTTTATGTCGTATCGTCTGGATCTGGAAAGGTTTTAAATCATTTTCGCGTGCCCATGAACCGTGAAAGCTGGAGTGTTCCCATTTATTTTAAACATAATAATGAACACCTCATTATTTATGGGTCGGGGGGTGAGCGTAAGAATGGGTACATGCAATCGAGTAATCTTGAAACCGGGGAATTAAAGTGGTTGGTGGAGTCACCGGATAAAGGTGTGTTATCATCACCCATGCTTCATATTGAAAATGACGTGCCAAAAGTCTCTGTAAGCACGATGGGTGGGGCTGTGTACCAATTAAATGCGATTACAGGGGACGTGATATGGCAAGCCAATATTGGGTCTGAATATGAATCTTATTCTTCGGTTGCACCAATTAAATTCAAAGATAAATCCACCATTGATATTGTGGCGGTATTTTCTCGAGGAGTTTGGCCAAAATATGAGTCCGCATCTCTGTATATTTTGGACGGTCAAACCGGCAAGGAAATATTTCGTCAAAAGATCGGGTTTTGCAATGGGGCCTCCTCACCCATCATTGCCGATATTGATGGCGATTATTTGGATGATATTGTACTGATCACTTGCACAACCCGGCAGCCTCGTTTGTTGGTTTTAAGCAATGATTTAAAAGAAATTCATTCAGAGCCACTGGATTCGGGTGGATTCGCAACCCCAGTGGTTGATGACATTGATGCGGACGGCTATACCGACATCATTGTGCCAAGATTTCATTTTATTTCCCGATTTAAGGTGGATCAGTTACGAACACAACCACTGAGTCTAAAATGGAATCAGTATCGAGGGGTTCACTGGAATGGGGTCTTGGATTAAAAGTCTCCCGTTTGGATGGTCCATAAATCGTAATAATCGCCGCGTTTGTTAATGAGGTCATCGTGATTGCCAGATTCTGTAAGTTTGCCATTTTTTAAAACATGAATGGCATCGGCATGACGGATGGTGGATAACCGATGCGCAATAATCAACGCTGTTTTTCCTTGGGTTAATTGGGCCAAGTTTTGTTTTATGGCCCGTTCCGTTTCAGTGTCAACGGAACTGGTGGCCTCATCAAATATCATGATGGGGGCATCTTTTAAAATGGCCCGGGCGATACTTAAACGTTGGCGTTGCCCACCCGATAGCTTCACCCCATTTTCGCCAATGATGCTATCGTAGCCATTTGGACAAGATTCTATGAAGGCATGCAATTCTGCCATTTTCGCCGCATGATGAATGGCCGCATCATCCATGGCATCATCCAAGCCATACGCAATGTTTTCTTTGATGGTGCCATGAAACAGGTAAATGTCTTGACTGACCAAGGCCATATGTTGCCGTAGATCTTTAAGTTGGATGGCCGTAATGCTATGATCATTGATGGTAATATCCCCAGATTGAATGTCATAAAGACGCAGTAAGCATTTGATGATGGTGGATTTTCCAGCACCAGTAAAACCAGCCAATCCAACGGTTTGCCCATGCTCAATGGACAAGTTGAGACCATTTAATATATTTTGACTCGAATCATAGCCAAAGTGAACATCTTTAAATTCAATGCGTGAATTATGTTGATTGAGGGTGACGCCGATGGGGGGGGACGAAATGGTGGGTTCATTCGCCAATAAATTGCTTAATCGTTTGGCCGAGGCATTGGCGCGTTCATATTCATCGAATATTGTGCCAAGCCGGGTTAATGGCCACAACAACCGTTGAATCATCATTGAGAATAGCACCAACTCACCAATGCTAATGATGCCTTGATCGGTCAGAACCCAATAACTGCCCAGCAATAAAACCCCAGAAAAACCAAATGCAATCACCATGCGAATGATGGGAACATACAAAGTGCTGATCTGAATGGCCTGAATATTGGCATCTCGATAATCCATGGATGCCTTTTTTACACGATTGAGTTCGAATGGTTCAGCCGCAAAACTTTTAATAACCGCAATGCCCGATAAATTGTTTTCCAATCGAGCCACCAGTTCACCAACAAAGTGCCGAATGGTTTGATAGTACGGTGAAATGCAGTGTTGATAAATGATGCTCCCTATAATAACGATGGGCACTGGAATTAGTGAAAATAGAGCCAGTTGCCAACAGGTGCTGGCCATGACAAATAGCACAAAACTGCATAAGACCACCAATTGAATCAGTTCGTTAAATATCGAGTTTAAAAAACGCTCCATTTGATTGACATCATCATTGACAATGGCAATCAGTTGTCCCAATCGAATATTTTCAAAAAATGCCATGTCATGGTGCTGCAAATGTTGATAGGTGTGGCAACGAATGTCGTGTTGCACATGTTGCGCGGTGGTTTGAAATTGACGTTGATAGACCCATTGCGTGATGCTTTCAAATAAGAAGATCAGTGCCCCCAGGACCGATAAAAATATGGCCACGGTCCACGCCGAATTATTGGGCAAAATGGCGGTGATCCATTCGGGGGTGCTACCTTCAACGGTATCGATGACCCAAGCCACCAATAATGGTGGCATTAAATCCAATATTTTATTGAGAACACTTGCAATAATGGCCACCCAAAATTTGAATCGATAGGGGACCAGCGTCCAGCGAAACTGGGGCAGGTAATGTCGCATTACCCGCCAATGAGTTCTTCAATGGGTGTTTTGTGTTGAATATTAAGGTCATCCAGTTGCGCCTCATCCACCAAGCTGGGCGCTTTGGTGAGTGGGCAATACGCCACCCGGTTTTTAGGGAAGGCAATCACATCGCGAATCGATGGGGTATTTAATATGATGGATACCAGTCGATCGATGCCAATGGCCAATCCACCGTGGGGTGGGGTGCCGTATGTTAGTGCATCAACAAAGAATCCAAACTTCTGCTCAATTTCGTCTTCCGATAAGTTTAATAATTTAAATATCATGGCTTGTTGTTTGGAATCATGAATACGAATGCTTCCACCACCGACTTCCTGGCCATTGATCACCACATCATAAGCTCGGGTGGTCATGTTGAGTAATTGTTCTTGGCTCATGCCATCGTGAACGGGTTCGGTTGGCTGAGTGAATGGGTGATGGGGGCTGGTTAATTGCCCATCATTAAGCTCAAATAATGGGAAGTCTGTGACCCAGCAAGCACTGTAAACACCCTCTGGAATTAAGTTGAATCGCTCGGCGACCAATACCCTAAACCGACCCAATACCTCATTGACTGTGGCCAATGACCCATCCGCCACAAATACCATCACATCGCCGACATTGCCATTGACCGCTTCACGCGCGGCCATGAGTTCTTCATTGGTAAAAAATTGCACAATATTGGATTCAAATTCATTGTTGTCCAATACCTTCATCCAGGTCAGGCCCTTCCCGCCACAGGATTGAATGGACTTTCCGGCCAAATCATTTTGAAGCATGTTCTTGCTCAGCTCATTGGCAAGTCCTGGAATAGCAAATCCTTTGATGGCACCACCGGCATTTGCGATGGAATTAAAAATTTTGTATCCACAGTTTTTAAACGTTTCTGTGACATCACCGAATGTCATGTCATAACGACAATCTGGCGCATCAGACCCATAGGTATTCATGGCATCCTGATATTTGATGTGCTTAAACGGGGTCTCAATGGTTAACCCGTTGGATGCAAACGCCGCTTGAATCAATGATTCTGTAACCGTCATGACGTCGGTTTCATTGACAAAGGATGCTTCCAAGTCCAATTGGGTAAATTCTGGTTGGCGATTGGGGCGAAGGTCTTCATCGCGAAAACAACGTGCCACTTGATAATACCGTTCAAAGCCACTCATCATGAGCATTTGCTTAAATAGTTGAGGTGATTGGGGGAGGGCGAAGCATTTGTTTTTATGAGTTCGAGATGGCACCAAGTAATCCCGGGCACCCTCCGGTGTACTTTTGGTTAAAAAGGGCGTTTCAATATCCAGAAACCCCGCATGATTGAGTGTGTCTCGCATGGCATTGATAATCTTGCTTCGACCAATGATGTTTCGTTGCATGGTTTGACGGCGAAGGTCCAAGTATCGGTAGGTGAGGCGGATGTCCTCATCCACAGTTAAATCCATTTTTTCAGTGGCTTTTTCAGACACCATAAAGGGCGGTGTTTTGGCTTCACTTAGAATCTCCAACTCCTCGGCAATCAATTCAATGGTGCCAGAATTCATTGAGCTATTGATGGTTTCAGGCGATCTCATCTGAATGGTTCCGGTAACGTTTACTACAAATTCAGATCGCAGTGTTTTTGACTGTTTATACAGTCCTTGATTCTTATTTTCATCGCACACAATTTGCAAGGTGCCAGAGCGGTCGCGTAGGTGAATGAAGAGCAAATGCCCATGATCCCGAGTGGTGTCCACCCAACCCGCAACACAGACGGTGTCGTTTACATTTTGTTCAGTTATTTCAGCACAAGTTTGACGGTTATTCCAAGTAAATTTCATAGGTTTCAGTATAAACGAACCCGACTTAAAATTCTAGATGTTCATATGGTAAAATAAGCCATGTTTCATTTGCGATACTTTCAACAACACCATTGGTTTTATGGGCCTCGGTGTGACACATCCTGTGTTGTTTGTCAGAAAAGTGAGCCCGTTGGCCAATTACCAGATTCTGTGATTCAGCTCGCCAAAACAGGCGATATTTTAAATATCAGCGCAACCGTCATGGATCAACGGCTCATGGATCAATTGATATTGGCCAAATCGAAGGGGCTATTTCGGCGATTATGGTTCACTCACCGGGTGGATCAGATCCGCCCAGACATTTTGACCGAATGCGTGGATGAACTCATGGTCTGGTGCCCCGCACCTGACCATAGTGAGTTTAATCATCGCTGTGGCCGCGAATTTTTTGAGGAATTTAAATGGCATGTGAAAACATTTAACATTCGCACCACCTGTGTCTTTCCCATCTTGCAAATGAATATGGCCGAGCTTCCAGAATTTTATGATTTGGTGGATGAATTGAATGTGTTTGGCCTGATCTTATATTGCCCGAAGGCATTTAATCGGGAAGAAAGGCGCTACATTACGCGGTTTAAACGGGTGCCTCGCATGCGAATCTTGCCCATCAAAGATGCTCCCCTGCACTCGTTTTTAGGGACCCCAAACACCATGGGTGGGGTGGCATTTGAATGGGCCGATTGGTGTTATGCAATGCGAAAAACACTCCGGCAATGGCCGCTCATTAAGCACACCCTATAATATTTAAATGCCATCAATATTCCCCCCCATTTCTTTGATGACAATTTATGATCTGGCGTTGGTGACCAAGTTGAATTCATGCATGAACGATGCAAATCGTTCAATATTATCGAGGGTTTGCGCATTGTAAATGGATGCTCTTAATCCACCCACACTGCGATGCCCTTTTATGCCATCAAATCCAGCCGCTTTGGCATCGGCAATGAATTGCTTTTCAAACGCTTCATCGTGATCTTTTTGTCGGAACACCACATTCATCAGTGATCGGTCTTGGGCAGGCACCGGGCAGTAAAAAGATTCGCTTGAATCAATGGCCTCATACAAGGCCTTGGCTTTATCAATATTGCGTTTTTCTTGAGCCTTTAACCCACCGTTGTCTAGCAGGTATTTAAACACCAAGTTGGCCATGTAAATACCAAAGGTGGGAGGGGTGTTGTAGAGGGAATTGGCATCGGCATGTGTTTTGTAATTAAAAAAGTTAGGAATGTCATTGGGGCACTGATCCAATAGAGCATTGCGAATAATCACCAACGTCACCCCAGATGGGCCAATGTTCTTTTGAGCACCGGCAAAAATAACACCAAAATCAGCAATATTTAATTCTCTGGATAAAATGTCCGATGACATATCGGCCACCAATGGCGTCGGAGTTTGGGTTGGAAATGATTTGAATTGCGTGCCAAATATGGTGTTGTTTGAGCACATGTAAGTGTAGGCGGCATCGTCATTAAATCTGACGGAGGATAAATCCGGTAATTTTAAGAAGTTATCGTCTTCACTCGAAGCGATCACCTGGTATTGGTAGCCTTTTTTGAGTTCCCCAATGGCTTTTTTGGTCCAGCTTCCGGTGTTGATGACGTCCACGGATTTTCCTTGGGCAAAGTTCATGGGTAACATGGCGAATTGATGCGATGCGCCCCCTTGCAGGAACATGACGGTGTAATTGTCTGGAATGGACAGCAGTTGTTTGATGTTATGGATGGCCGATTCATGAACCGCGTCATATTCTTTGGATCGATGCGACATTTCCATGATGGACATGCCGGATTCTTTGTAATTCACCAACTGATGCTTGGCTTCTTCTAAAACAGCTTCGGGCATGGCGGCGGGGCCGGCACTAAAGTTAACGATTCGCTTTGACATGAGTTCCTCCTGATTTTTTTATTCTAAAAGGAAAGGGCGCACCTTACAAGGGATGATCGCGATGTTTAATACTTATGGTTTTTGGGAACAAATGAGTATTATGGACTCTGTTTCACGGGCTGGAAATTCCCCGTTTGCGAATTTAAAAAAAACAACAGGTACATCTTCAAAACTTAAGCTTGAGTTTAAAGAGTTAAACCAACAGGCCATTCAAGTGGCGTTTGGTTTAAAAAAAGATCAGCCGGACACATTACTTAAAGCCTTGAAAGCCATTTGCGTGGATGCGGGCGCACCATTTACTGACCTGTCAACAACGCATCAAAGTACCCCTGATTTACTCAATGCCATTGGGCAAGCGGTGCATCAGGCGCAAACATCCAAAACATTTAATGACACGCACCGGCAAGTGGCCCAGAACATGTACTCGCTTTTAAAGGCCGCACGAAAATTTTTTGGGGGTAAGCATGAGGTATTTACAGGATTTAAAAGAGACCAGCGTGGCGAGTATCAAACGGAAAAAACTCAAACTGGGGTAACAACAACTGTTTATAAAGATGAACGTCGAATAAAAAGTAGCGATAAAACCAATCAGAAATTTAATCAAACCGCGTGGACATCGTATTTTAAAGATGCCTTGGCGTTTCAAGAAACTGTTGATGCCCCAAAAACCTCCGATTTGGAAGTGTTGGGCAAAAAAGTAACCCCGAAAGAATCACAAAAAATCTTGTTTCGCTTGGGGGTTCGTGCAAAAGGCCAACAGGTAAGCCTTGATCAGGTGAATGACCATTGGAAATCACCGGTAAAAAACACTGGCACCCCGCTACAAGTTGCAGAGACTGTAAGGCTTGCGGGTGTGGTGTCAATATTGCCCAACCGTGGCCTCCCTGGTTATGGTGGATGGGATGATGCAGGTCGACAATCATGCACGAGAAAATTACGGGAATATTTTTCTAAAAATAGGGGTACTGGCATAAATCAATTGAGACCAACGAGCCGATTACCCTATAAAAAAGATCTTAAATCACTTCAACAATCGGTTCAGGTGCATATTCGGCCAGACTCAACCATGAAAACAAATGATGTTGGGAGATGGTTAAAACAAAAGCAATACTATGATCCAATATTAGACTCGCAGATCAAAGAGAATGCCATGGATGTGGTGCTAACGGGGAGCATGAAACAATTCTATGATTATGATGAAAACACACCCGCTGCATCACGAGATTTAACTAAAAACCCTCGAGATTTTGAATTTATGTACAATGTCATGCCAAATTTCCAGAAACAAAATAGACATCTAAATCGTCCAGAGGGGGCTCATTATAACCAAGTATTTGAAAATTCTGGCCATTTAAAAAGTGGGTATGAAGGCACCATGAAAACATTGTTTAAACGCTCATTTACAACCATGATGTATGCATGCACGAAGCATTATGAAGCAACAAAAAGAAATGGGTTTACATCCTTTGAGTTTCCTGTGCAAATGCCCAATGCGTTTTTTGATGGTTTTGATGATGAAAGAGTTGAAATCGATGGTATATCTTATAATGGTAAAGACATCGCAAAAAGAATTTTTGCCAAAGCCTTGCATGAATTTCTTGTTGAAACCACGTTACCAGAGGGTTGCAGTGGTGTCACCACCATTGGTTTTGGCGGACATTCATCGCATCTAAACCATGCAAACGTTCGCCATTCCAATGCCAATAGTTTGCATTATTATGACGCAGCAAAAAAAGCTAATGTGCAGTGCCTTGTGCCCATTATGGGCGATGAGCATTCGAGAATGATGAATGGGGCATTTGATAATGGAGCTGAACAGGCCGCGGAAGAAAATATATCCCGTCAAACATTGGGTCAGCCGGCCATGTTATTATGCCCAGTGAACAATCC
>MDTD01043537.1_pt1 | contig 15196 bp, 16 predicted proteins | sample 811221 | NCBI WGS metagenome assembly MDTD01 (sample SAMN05326646, study PRJNA326480) | marine metagenome | isolation source: seawater | place: Pacific Ocean: South West | collected 2011
ATACGCTTGACTTCGTTTTCGGTCCCTTAATATTTCCCGAAATTTCTCCATCTATACGTGCACTCTTATCAAAATAAAAATCTCCCTTTATTTTAACAGATGCATCCATCAACGTGGCTAGTGTCTCAGTGGAGACAGATCTCTGTCTGTTTCGTCCAAAAAACATGGCATTCCTTTTTAAATACTTGTTATGGGTATTATAATAACCTCAGATTTTGTTATGTCATCAAATGGCAAAATAGTTGCGATAAGAAATTTTGCGCTGATTGACTCTAATTTTCCTTTTATGGCCTCAGCAACTTCAGGAACTCTTATTTTATGTTGTCTCATTCTCGTTTTGCCTATTGATTCCGAGATCGCTTGTTCTGGTCTCAATGGGTCAATATTTTCAACACCACGAATAACTATTCTTACCTTTTTCTTTCGTTCTTTTGAGCCAGGTTTTGGATTGGCAATTAAGAGCTCGTAGCTTATTTTATTTTCGCCGCGAATACGAACTGCAGAAAATTGACGTAGAAAACCATTTGATTGAGTTGCCTGAACTAACTTTTCTAACGTTTGTATTCTCGTTTGCATCTCTGCTTTTTGCGTAGCAAGGTTTTTTACATTTTCACTAAGTTGACTTGACTGCTCTAGCCCAACATTTTTTTGAAACTGCCAGTCTGCCAATCTGGAGATACTCAGTCTCCACCAGGCTTCCGTGTAAACCTGTTCACCGAAAGATTTCAGTAGCCACAACCAGGTTAAAAGTATTACGCTTATTATCCCGAGTAATACCCAGTACGTAGTTTTAACCCGGCGGAATGTTCCCGCAGATGCCGCAATAAGAGGTTCATCAATTAGGGGGTTTTTTTTTGGCTGAAGCATGTTAGTTTGTTCTACTGCTCGTCCTTTTTGAGGCGTAAATTAGCGAGCTTTTCCGACCTGCTGACTCTAGACAAGAATGGCCTAGGATTTATTGGTCGTTTATTTAGTACAAGTTCAAAATGAAGGTGTGAGCCAGTTGATCGACCCGTGGAGCCAACTCTACCAATCCGCTGCCCAGCCCGAACCGGCATCCCTTTGACGACCTCGATACCTTGTAGGTGCGCGTAAGCGCTTACCAACTGAGGGCTATGGCGTATTTCAATGATTTTACCATATCCCCCCATTCTTCCAATCTCTTCAACAACACCGTCCCCAATTGCATAAACGGGTGTTCCAGCTTTTGCTATAAAATCGACCCCTCGGTGAAAAGCTTTTTTCTTGCTAAATGGGTCTCGTCTCATACCGAATCCAGACGAAATTCTCGCATAACCGGAGATTGGATGGGCAGCAGGTCCGGTCGATATTCTTTCAAAAATCTTTTGCCGATTAGCCTGTATTGAATCTATCGCCATAGAGATTTTTTTCACTCTTACCTCTAGTTCCTCCATTCTCGGAGGTCTATCTTTGGGGTAATCTCCAGCGGGAATATTAGTATCCCCTCCCTCAATAACAGACACAGTTGACTCGAGCATGTCCACTTTTGCTTTAAGGCCGCCTAGTTCCTTCGCCAGGGAATCTTCTCTAGTCTCTTCCCACCACTCTATGACAGACTTCGTGAGGCTGCCAGACTCTGTATTAATTGCCATTCCTATTCGCATTGCAAATAAAATTACTGCAGCAATTACCCCGATTGCTACCCATAATCTCCATCCCATTAATCTAATGGACACATGCGGTTTGTCGGACCTTGTAATGAGGATTAATTGCATAATATTGGTGCCCCTAATACAAATTAATTATCATAAAGTTTACCATCTTAGGAAGAAAATATAACTCATACTTTAGTATGAATCAAGGTTTTTTTATAGCTTTTGGATCTTATTTTAAAACTTTGAATTATATAGGGTTAAATTTTCCATATTTAGCTAAAAGCGTGGGCAATATCAATAAGTTAAGAATAGTCGAAGTAAATAAGCCTCCAACAATGATTGATGCCATCGGACCCTCAATTTCCCTACCGGGTTCTCCACTTCCTAAAATTAGGGGAAGCAATCCTAAGCCAGTAACTATCGCCGTCATCAAGATCGATGGCAATCTTTCGGAAGCTCCTTTAGCAGCAGTAGCAAAGTTCCACACTAGATTCTCATTCTGCACTAAATGCTGATAATGGGAAGTTAACATTATCGAATTGCGTATTGTAATTCCGAATAGAGTGACGAAACCTACGAGTGAGCCAATTGATAACCAACCCCCTGTGAAAACTATAGCCATGACCCCTCCAATTAAACAAAATGGTAGGTTTGCAAGAACTATTATCAGATTCATATTAGAGTTCAAAGCTATCCGCAAGATTAAAGCTACGAAGAAAAGAGCAATAATGGCGTTACGAATCAAAGCAGCGGTACTTTCGCTTGCTTCCGTAGATGAGCCTAATACACTTACGTAATTACCAGGTGATAAATTTACTTCTTTCTCAATTTGAGTTCTTACCTCTTTTTCAAAATCAAATATGTCTCGCCCAACCAAATTCGCTGTTATAGCTTGGACCCGTTTCCCACCTGTTCTGAGGATCTTAGACTTTCCGGTATCGAAATAAATATTTGCGACATCGGCTAATTTAAAAGCTTGCCCTGTTCTGGAGCGTAAGGGAATATCAGCTAGCTTGTTCATGTTGTTCCTTAAATTTCCTGCAAAAGTAACAACAACAGGAATTTTATTTTCTCCTAAAACTAATTCGCCTACTGGGATACCGCGGAAAACTGCCATTATTACCTTGCTTATCTCATCCGGGGTAACCCCAAATGATGCTATCCGATCCCACAAAATATCAATTTTGATTTGTGGTATTCCTGTAGGTGTGACCATCTGGACATCAGTTGCACCTGGTATAGATCTGATTACTTCCGTAATTTTTTTTGCATCGATATTTATGTTTTCTAAATCAAGTCCCACAACTTCTATTACGAAGTCTGCAACATATCCGCTAGCTGTTTCTTCGATTCGCTCGGCCAAAAATGTGTTGATGCCGAAAGTGAAGCCAGGTACGGATGAGCCCTCGAAGTTTGTTGAGGTAGTAACTGTAGTTTTTATTTTCTCCAGTGTATTTTCCTGCTCTTCTCCCGACAAGGGTCCCACCTCAATTTGAATTTCGCTGTAATTCATTCCAAAGGTATCGGCTCCGTTTTCAGCTCTCCCGACCCATTGCACGGTTGATTTAACATTTTCAATATTATTAATTTGTTCGGTGATCAAACCTCCGACACGATTCATTTCAATGTGAGAAGTACCGGGAATCCCTGCCATGTGCATAATGTAATGGCCTTCCCTAAGTTCTGGGATAAATTCCATTTTAAATAATGGAATAATTGCCAGACCGAGTGAAACAAAAAAGATAGCTGTGAAGGATATCCCCCTGGGATATCTCTGCATTTTATTAATTAAAAGCAAATATTTTTGTTTAAGTATCCGTACGAGGGGTGAGTCTTTGGTTGAAAGAACTTTACCTCTAGTGAGTAGCACAGCGCAAAGAGCCGGGGTTATTGTAAGCGCAACAAGTAAGCTGGATGCTAACGCGTAAATATAAGCAAGACCTAATGGTTCGAAAAGTCTTCCTGCAATACCTGGCAAAAAAAGTAACGGAGAGAAAGCAATTATTACTATCAACGTCGCATAAATTATGGAGTGTCTGACCTCCATTGACGCTTTAATAATGGTTATGAAAGAGGAAGCTGGAGTTTTTCGCTTTTTATTCTCTCTTAACCTTCTAAAAATATTTTCAGTATCGATAATTGCGTCATCTACAACTTCTCCCAACGCAATAACCAGACCCCCTAGAACCATTATGTTCAATGTCAGACCCTGGCTTACCAAAACGATAATAGAAGATAACAATGAAAGCGGTATTGCGATGGCTGATATGAAGGCACATCTTGCATTGAATAAGAAAAGAAATAATATGATTAAAACAAGAGAGGCGCCTATCAAAACATCCTTCTGTATATTTGATAGTGCTTCATTTATGAAATTTGCTGGTCTAAAAAGCCCATAATGTAACTTTATTCCAGCGATAGTTAAACTCGGTTCCAATTCTGAAAGCTTTTGTTCCAACTGTTTCGTAACACTTAATGAATCAATTAAAGGCTGGCTTTGAACCATTAAAAAAATTCCTGGAATGTGGTTGATTCTAGCCGTGCTAATCAACGGAGCATAGCCATCTCTCACAAAAGCTAGATCAGATAATTTTATTGGACGTTGATCAACCGATCCTACGATTAGAGATTTTAACTGTTCTGTAGTTATTGGCTGCGAGTTTAAAAATATTTCACTTCTTTGGTTATTATTTTCCGAAAAACCGCTAGCGCGGAGTTCTAGCTCTTTTTTTAACTTATCCTCAAGATCACTAAGGTGAAATTTGGTGTTAAAGAAATCATTTGGTTTTAGTTGTATTTGTCTCTCTCTATCGTGACCCCCGAATACGTGAACGTCGGCAACACCTTCTGTTTCCATTAGTGTAGGAATAATCAATTGTTCGACAGCTTCTAGCTGCTCCATCAAATTTTTTGTTTCGGATGTTATTCCAATACCCAGTAAAGAGCTTGCAGAACTGGTTAAGGGTGTAACGGTTGGGAATCTTACATTTACAGGAAGTTTCTTAGATATTAGTGACAATCTCTCCGCTATTAATTGCCTACTGATAAAAATATCTTGTGACTCCTTAAAAATAGCTGTGACAACGGATAAGCCGGGAGATGATTGCGATCGTACTTTTTTAAGCCCGGGTAATCCAGCCAGAGATTTTTCGATTGGTTTTGTTACGAGCAGTTCGCTATTTTCCGCGGTAAATCCTGGAGCCTCAGTTTGTATCACAACTTGCGGAGGTGCGAACTCTGGAAAAACGTCAAGCCTAGCAGTTTGTAGCAGATATATTCCAAAAATGAAAATAATAAAACCAATTATTAAAACACTACCCGATCTTCTAACGCAAAAAGTAACTAAACTCTTTACCATTCTTAATCTTCATTTTCATTGGTGATAAGGTGTTTCAATTCCTCTGAGAGTAATGTTTGAGCACCCCTCGTGACAATAATTTCATTTGGCGTTATTACATCCGTAAAATAACCAAATTCAGTTGGAAAGTTTTCTGGTACATTTTTCCTGGCGAATTCATCATTTGCAACTTTTACATACAGCCAAGATTTGCCGGCATATCTTACCAACGAATCGGGAGGTATTTCGACACCCTGAAGTTGCTTTGTCGACTCAGAAACTACTATTATTGGCGAATTAGATGGCAAATCAAGAGATTTTGACTTTATCAACCACGCTTTACCGATATCCCCTAATACTGTAGAACCAGCATTGCCGATCAGTTGCGCAGTTACTCTGTTTGCAGATGTTTCACCAACCCTTTTTACCCACCACTTTGTACTGTCTATTTCCAGCTGTTCTCTTGTCGCGAAACGGACAATTTGTATTTTTTTATTTATGATTGACAGAAAATCCGGATTTTTTGAACCTAGCATATTCGAAATTTTTCCAGACCAACTGGCCATAATCTTTAGTTTAAGGAACTCCCTTTCTTCAATCAATCCTTTTAAAACTTTCTCGTTTTCTTCAACCTCCAATTCAGCCAGTTCAAGTTGCCTGGAGGAAGCTTTTTTTCCAGCCTTGAACAGATTTAGGATTCTTGAAAGATCCTGTTGTCTCTGCTCTAATTTCGATGCAGTTTCATTGATTGCTAAATTTAATATCTTAGTGTCACGTTGGGCCTCTATAAGATCAGTTACCGGCATGATTAACCCTGGGAATTCATGACTGAAAGTGTAAGTCTTAGATTTTGCTTTTTCAACTTTTAAACCGATAAGCCCCTGGACCTCATTACTTAAAATAAGTCTATTACCCTTTATTGCAAACGATTCGCTTTCTATAGTTTCATCATTTTCCTGTTTGTGAAACTCATCTCTTCCGTAAACAGTCAATAGGAATACAAGAACTATTATGACTAACGACTGAATAGCTAGAACATATTTTATCATTTTGGTGTTTCCAGCAAGGAAGAAATTTTATTAGATTGGCACACGCCTAGTTTTAATAAAATTTTCTTCAGTGAGTTTAAATAAAATAATTTTGACCCTCCTAGAGATTTTATTTGTCATGTTTTGATTAGTTTTTCGAATCATCCCTTAAAAAATCTAAAACATTGAAGGAGGTTTCAAGGCTGAGCATACTGCAAATATTATCTGCAATTATCTGTGTTAACTTGATAGCATGCTCTTTCGAAATATTTTTCCTCTGGAAATCGGATGCAATATCATAAACTGCCTCAGCGCATTCAAACGGAATATACCCTACAACTTCTCCCTGGGAACTTTTAATTAATTGGAAATTGTTTGGACGAGGATTTTCAGGAGGACTTTTTTCATCCCATAGCGCTTGGAGTTTTTCCTCATGGTGAATTTCATATGCTTTTGCACCATCGATAAATATCTTATCAATTACAGCTCGACATCTCAGGCCAATTTTAATTCTATTAGCTCTGCTTTCTTTGTCCTCGTGAGTCTCTGCGCATGCCGAATCAAATTCGGTTTTAGCTGTTTCATTTTCGGTTTCGGTAACTTTTTTATTATCGTTAAACCAGTTTAAAACCATTTTTCTCCTCAATTTAGGAACAGTTTTTGCTCTTGCCTTATATATTAGCTAAACTACGAAAGAAAAAGGGAAAAAAATGTGGATGAAAGCAACTGAGGGCGCCGACGGTACGGTTTTTTATATCGACCGTGACTCAATTAAAAAAGAAGGAAGCCTTATCAGGGTATGGGAATTGCAGGATTTGAAGGCAAAAGGACCTTTGGAGGAAAAATCGCGAAGAGTTCTAGTAGAGTATGATTCAAAAAACGAAAGAAGGAGAGTGCTTTCGTTCAGTTTCCATGGCGATGCAATGGGCGCGGGTGTGACTCTTAAATCTGATCAAACACCTGGAAAATGGACAATGGTTGCACCCAATACAACTGCAGCAGTGGTATTTCAAGTAGCTAGCGCGCTTAAAAGACCAATGGGTAAGGCATCCGCATTGCCACCGCCGCCTCCGCCACCTCCGCCACCTCAAACTCAATCTAGTTCTACAACCCAACCAGCGGGACAGGGTGATCAGAGGAAGGATGAGACATCGACCCACGCTGATGGAGAGAGTAATTTTGACGGGTCAAAACCTGATTCTGATGCAACAGAACAACCGCCAACTGATAACAAATAAAACTTATGGGAACAAGCTACCTTAAAGTCGCAGCTCATGCAGTTTCGTTTGTGGGAATACTGCTTATAATTTGTTTCAAAAATGACATTTATGCCGCATGTAGATGTATTTGCTCGGAGGGTTCAGTCAGACTGGAATGTAGCCGACCTACCTCATTTGCGCCTATTTGCACCTCCAGGATTTGTCCAAAGCCACAAAAAACATTTGTTCCAAAGAGTAGACAAGTATTTCCGCCACCGCTGAGACTGAAAATGTCTGATTGTAGGCAAAGACAAGTTCTTAATCCGCAGACAAATAAAATGGTTTGGAGGACCATTTGCCGATCCGAACACTCCTTTTAATCCTTTTTATTTTGCCGTCTTTCGTAAATGCTCAATGGGATTTATTATCCAAAAGCTATCTTGGCCATGTATATTTAGACTTTTCAACGTCAGAAAGGAAAGGACCATTCTTTTTTGTTTGGCAACTCCAAGATTTTTACGTTGTAGATAAAACAGGAATAAGATCAAGACGGATTCTGAATAAAATTAATTGTAAAACTAAAGAACGGCAAATTTTATACTCTTCTAGCCACTCGGAACATATGGGGAAAGGAGTTGTCATAATTAGCGGAAAGATTGCGTCTGAGTGGGAAGAACCCTTGCCAAAATCGGTGGGTGCCAGGCTTGTAGCCGAGGTTTGCGGTTGAAGTAAATTAGCAAATAAGGAGATAGATATGTTAAGTTTTTGGGAGAAGTTAATAACGATTTTATTTGTTTTACTGTCCACACAAGCAAGCGCCGAGTGGCTTGAGTTAAGTTCGGACGATGAACGGAGTGTCTTTATCGAGACGGACCTAATTATTCCTTATCTGAAAGACAGAAAGATGGCAAAAGAGCTACATGAATATAAAGTTGCTAGAAACGATGGCGCCACCAGTTTGCGTATTCGATCTGATTATGATTGTAAAAAACGGATGGTTCGAACATTAGCCGTTGATAGAGTTGCAGGGGAGATGGGAGTTGGGAAAATAATTTCCTTGAGTGAAAAGCCCTCGAAATGGAAAAAAATTAAATCAAGTGACAGTCGGAGTAAAGTTTTAGATTTCGTTTGTAAAAATGAGTAGAAATTATGGACGGTCTGACCTCAATGCCTGCGCGGATAAGCTACTAAAAATTGCGGTTATGGGAATAGCAATTAGCAAACCAGTGAATCCAAGAATTGATCCGAAAATGAGGAGGGAAAATATAACTGCTAATGGATGGAGTCCGACACTTTCTCCAACAAATTTTGGAGTTAATAAAAATCCTTCAATAAATTGACCGATAAAAAAGACTACGAGTGTTGCTAGAGTGCCGTGAGCAAAGCCAAGATCTAAAATACCAGCGAGCAGGGCAATTATCATAGAGATTACAAATCCTATATAGGGCAGTATCAAAAGCACGCCTGACAATATTCCAATTGACACCCAATTTTCATATCCAGCAATTAACAGGGCTACTGAATAAAAAGTTGCCATTGCACAAATGGTATAAAATTGCCCTTTGAGATAGAGCTTTAATTTTTTGTCGGTTTCTTCTGCAACTGCTGCGATGATATTTTTTAGTTTACTAGGTATTATTTTTCTAAAATTAAAAAATATTCGATGCCAGTCTTTCAATAAGTAAAATACGGTAACAGGCACTATTATAAGCCACCCCAAAAAATCTAAGATAATGTTTGTCCCTCCCAATAAAAAACCGATAACATATCCCGAAATTTTTTCTTTAAATTTACTAATAAACTCTAATACCTTACCTTTTAATTCTTCAATTAAATCAACTTGGAAACTAAGATTCAATTCGATTAATTGGTTCATCAAATGGCCATGAGCAACAGAAATCATCAAGGGTAGTCGTTCTCTTAGCTTTTGAAATTCAGATTCAAATAGTGGTAATATCACCGAAACAAGTATGGTGAAAACAAGTAGAGCGAAAAGGATAGACAGAAAACTTGCTATGGCACGGGAGTTGCATATTGTTTCTGCCTTTGAGCAAAGTGGCTCCAAAAGGTAAGCAAAAAATAGAGCAGAAAAAAATAACAGAATAATTTCCATTATGAATCCATCGCTTCATCTAAATCCGAAATAAGGTCACTATAATCCTCCAAACCAATCGATAATCTGATTAGCCCGTTAGTTATGCCGGCTAATTTTTTTGTTTTTACGTCGACTTTTGCATGCGTCGTTGTTGCCGGGTGTGTTACCGTAGACCTTGTATCACCTAAATTACCCGTTCTCGAGAATAATGTCATATTATCGATAATTCTCCATGCCCTGGTGAGAGCAGAATTGCTTTTAGGATGGTTTAACTCGAAAGAAATCAATGCACCTCCAGATTTCTGTTGTGACATAGCTAGTTCGTATTGTGGGTGACATTTGAGGCCTGGATAGTATACGGAACTGACTCGTTTATCAACAGATAGCCACTCTGCTATTTTTTCTGATGATTGCGAGTGTTGGTTCATTCTTATGCTGAGCGTTTCCAATGACTTGAATAGTAGCCAGCAGTTAAATGGACTAAGGCTGAAACCGCAAAATCGCATTGTTTTCTTTAGTTCATCAATTAATTTTTTGTTTCCGGCTATGACTCCACCTAGCGACCTTCCTTGCCCGTCGATAAACTTTGTTGCTGAATGTAGAGATAAATCAATACCAAATTTCAAAGGGTTTTGTAGAGCTGGAGTGCAAAGACAATTATCTACGATGGAAATGATACCGGCATTCGATGCAATCGCTGATATTTTCTTAAGGTCAGCTATCTCATTTAACGGATTTGATGGTGATTCGAGAAATATCAGTTTTGTATTTTTTTTTAATTTCCTTTCCCAATCAGCAATATCTGTTAAACGAGCATAATCAACTCCAATGTTAAATTTTTTGAGCATAGTCTCAAACAATTGAATGGTCGCCCCAAATAGACTCGGTGTGGCTAAAATTCGATCTCCGGATTTCAAGAAAGTCATGCAAGTAAGCATGATGGCCCCCATACCAGTCGAAGTAGCGCAACCGGCTTCTGCGCCCTCCAGGGAAGCTAATCTTTCTTCAAACATTTCAGTGTTTGGGTTTGTAAATCTAGAATAGATCAATCCTTCCTGATCTCCAGAAAATTTCTGAGCAGCCTCCTCAGCAGTATCGAAAACAAAGCTAGAAGTTTGGTATATTGCCTCAGAGTGCTCACCAAAAAAAGAACGCTTTGTTCCATTGCGAACAGCTCTTGTAGAAAACGAATTCTTTTTTTTCTTGTTCTTTGCCATGATCTTTTCTGTTAATTTATACTTAATATTTTTAAAGTTACCCCGTAGAGTATTCCGTTTAAAAGGGTTATGCTACATCGTGTGCGTATTTTACAATTATAACTCTATCAAAATGAAAATTTATTCTTTGGTTTTATTTTATGGCAACTGATATTTTGTCACTCAGCTTATTATATAGCGTAACATTCATACTTTTGACTGCTGGATTTATTATAGCTGGATACAAATTATACAGTAGGTTCCAACAAAAGGATCGAGAAACGATCGATTTGAATTTCGAATTGGAAAGAACTAAGGCTAAACTCGAGAAGCTAAATGAGTCGGAATTGAAAAATGCATTGTTAGAAAAAAAATTACAGGAATCAAAAACCGAAAATCAAATTCTGGAAAGAGAGCTAATTGTTTTTAAAACCAGGGTAAGTTCCCTCCAGGAAAAGTCTGATTTTTTTCAAGAAGCAACGGCACGATTAGAAGTCAACTTTAAAAATCTTGCATCTCAACTATTTGAAGAAAAAACTCGTCTTTTCAAAGAAACTAATAATTCTCAGATTGAGAGTCTTTTAAAGCCATTCAAAGAAAGACTTGTGGAATTTGAAACCTCGATAAACGTAATGCACAAGAAAGCTAGTGATGACAAATTAATTCTTAGTAAGGAAATTGAAGGTTTAAAAGAGCTTAATTACAGTATGAATGAGGAGGCAAAAAAGCTAACGAAAGCGTTGAGTCATGAGGCAAAAATCAAGGGAAACTGGGGCGAGCTCATTTTGGAAAAAATCCTAGAGGGTAGCGGTTTACGACCGGGTAAGGATTTTAAGAGAGAAGTTGTTTTTCGAACTGACGAGGGTACACGGAGGCCAGACGTAATTATTTATCTTCCGAAAGGAAGGCATATTGTTGTTGATTCTAAAGTTTCTTTAAATGCTTATTTAAAGTTTGTAAATAGTGATTCGAAATCCGAAAAGGGCTTTGCTTTGAAAGAACTTACGCATACTATTAATGCCAGAGTTAAGGAACTATCGGAAAGGGACTATTTTGATCTTCCTGGGTTAAAAACTCCAGAATTGGTGCTTCTATTTTTACCAAACGAGGCAGCGTTTATAGAGGTTTTTAGAGATGACGAGGGAATTGTACAACGCTCAATGAGCAGTAATGTCTTAATAACCGGCCCCTCCACTTTTCTCGCTAGTTTAAATATTATTCGACAGGTTTGGAGTTTTGAGGAACAAAATGATCGGACGATGGAATTGATTAACAGAGCGAGAAAAATTTATAAAAAATGTATGGGTTTTGTTGGAAACATGGAGGACGTCGGGAAACATATAGATAAGGCAAAAGATGCACACTGCATAGCATACAGTCAGTTATCTCATGGCAAAGGTAATTTAGTCAGTCAGCTTGAGGGAATGGAGAGAATTGGTCTATCTGTGCAAAAGCAGCGATCTCCTTCGACATTAGCTACGCAAATAGGAGATGATGGTCATGAGGATAAGTCGGAATAAGGAATTATTAATGAAGGTTTAAAAACTTATTTAAAGTTTTTATCACTTTATATAGGGACATTATCATGTTCGCCTGTGATTCATAAATGCTAGTGGCATCAGGGGGCAAAAGAATAGTTTTTTGCGTTAATTTTTTTTCTCGTGGCGACAAAGTTATCTTCGCCTCCATCGTTTTCATATGTTTTACAAACGTTCGCATTTGTTTTCTTTCGAGCATAACACTAGATGTACAAAGTAAAAAAAAAATTCTTTTTATTTTAGAAAGTGAATTCCTTAAGGAATTGCTGCCTGATTTCCCCGCGCTTTCACAGTAAATGGATGATGTGTATACAAAATTTGTAACATTATCCAAAAATACCGTCTTGATTCTTCGAAATGGAAGAGCATCGCTACCTTTTTTCTTTTTAAAACAAGGAGAGATCAAATACCAGTTTTCTGTCAGCTCAAGTCCTCGCAAGGCTTTAGATTTCCCTTGAAAAAAAGTTCTGGGCAGTTGCTTCCAAATAATCTCAAAGAACTCAAGTAGGTATTCTTTGTTATCGTGAACAGATTCTATTTCGAGTTCATTAATAGTTGCTTTCCTATCATTACAAATGATTTCTCCTTCATCATAACAAATCTCAAAAGTTGAATCCTTGTACAAAACTAACCACTTTGTTCTAAAAATATCTGTTTTAAAGATCCTTTTGCTTCTAGACATTATGTGGGTGAATCGTAACATCTGCGGTATAAAGCTTTTTTCTTTTAATTCTTTCTCGGTTGGAAAATCAGGATAATTCTCTGTAGTAAATGGTAGGATATTTTTATCATGGACAACAGTGTTCCATTCAAGACTGGTCCCATGCCCTTTGTCAATTTTTAGCTCAAGCAAGCCTTTTTCGTTCTCGATACGACTTCTTAAGGCAATACCGTTTGTTAAAAAAGTATAATCGCTATCATCAAAATATTGCGTTTGTATTTTATTTTTGTAAATCAAGGGTGTACACAGGCAACTTATGTTTGTTAATATTTCCAGTGAAAGGTTGCCGCAGAGTCTTAACTCTTTTTCGGTAAATGGTTTTGTCATGTGAGCATTCAAATGTTGAAACAGCAGGATGTTATTTGGAATATGAATTATATTAGAAAAGTCATGTTTTTACTCGTTTACCTTTTTTTTTTAAAGACAGGGTTTTGTGAGTGGGTACAGGTCAGCAAATCGGAGAAAGGAGCATATTATGTTGATCCAGGAAGTGTGCTTTTGATTGATGAGGAGGTAAAGAGTGTCTGGGTTCTCATAAATCTCAAGCAAACAGAAGATAAAGTAAAATCCCGCCAGTTGAAATTAGAGATGGACTGCCTTTCCGAAGAAATTAGAATTAAGTCACTATACTCTTATAGTGGCTTTTTTTTAGGAGGCATCCCTATAAAAAATTACTACAAAACTGAGGAATGGAGATCAATTGAAACTGATACGGATTTGAAAGTCGTTTATACACGTTTTTGTGATAAGTAAATTTATAGTGAATAGGTTAGAAATTCACTAATTTGGGAATCATTTACATTCGTAAAAAAAAGATCCGCAGGTTGCTGAACTATTAACTGTCCTTTGGCCATAAAAAGAATTTCCCCGTTTAATCGTTTAGCCTGATCAATATTGTGAGTGGACATAATAATCTGCGTTCCGTTCGCTGATATATGTTGGATGAGGTCCTCTATTTCTCTGGTGTAGTATGGATCAATATTCGAAGTGGGTTCATCTAAGAATAATACCTCTGGTTTTAGCAAACATGCTCTGATGATCGCTAGTTTTTGTTGTTCGCCTTGGGAGAGTTTTGGCGCATAAACATTCGCTTTTTTAGAAAGATTTATTTCGCTTAAAGCTTTTTCAACAAGCTGTTCCTTACTTACAATATTTTTTTCTATAGTGCTTAATGTAAATAGTAAATTCTCTCTCACCGTTCTTTTGAGCATGATGGGCTTTTGAAAGACCATTGTTTGCCTGACCGAGTATTGAAGCTTAGTTTTATCGGCCCACGAGACCTCCCCATGAGTGGGTCCAATGAGTCCGTGTGCAACCCGCATAAGTAGTGTTTTTCCAGATCCATTTGCCCCTAATAGGATTCTCGGCACTCCTTTTTTAATGGTTAAAGTAATATTTTTAAGAAGCATTTCTCCTGCACGTTCAAAACAAACTTGTTTCATGTTCAACGGCAGCATTGATTTCATTATTTGGTTTCTAAATATTCTTTTATGAAGAATATTACTCCATTCAAGGTAAAAATAATCGAGATTAGGATAATTCCCAACATGATAGCAAAGGAAAGGTCTCCTTTAGATGTCTCTAGCGCTATTGCTGTTGTCATCACACGCGTAACCCCATCAATGTTTCCTCCTACTATCATAACTGCTCCGACTTCAGATAATGCCCTGCCTGTTGCGGCCAAAACAATTGTTACCAACGAAAATTTTACGTCGAGTAATAGCGCGCCTATTATTGTTTTTTTGGGGACACCAAGTGACGTGAGCTGTTCTGAATAATCGATCCATACATTCTCAATTATCTGCCTACTCAGTCCGGTCACAATAGGAGTAATCAATATTGTTTGAGCAATTATCATAGCCGAGGGCGTGAATAAAATTCCGAAAGAACCGAGTGGTCCAGCTCTAGAAAGTAAAAGATAAATCAGCAAACCAACAACAACTGGAGGGAGGCCCATTAGAGTGTTCAACAATATAATTGTCAATCTCTTCCCATAGAAGCTAGTAGTCGCAATGACCGCAGCCAACGGAAAACCTATCGCACTAGCAAAAAAAACAGAGCATAGGCTAACTTGCAAGCTAAGTTTTACCGTTTCATAGAGTGCAATGTTATTAATCTGACTGAAAAATGCTTCGATAAATCCGTACATATACTCAATTTCCCTATATGTTGATCAAATCCCAAAGTGTTTTTAAGGTCCTCAGTTAATTTTTCCATCCAATATTCATCTAACCCTCGGTATTTGATTTTAGTGAGCAATACAGCTTAGATTCACAAATAATATAAAATTGCGTTTGTCTAGTTTTATATAACAAGCTTTTAAGCTCATTATTCCCCTGGGTTTTTTGTTTCAGTGCGGAAAATGTTCCAGCTGAACTTCAGCAAAAGTTTTTTTTTCCAGCAATTTAGTTTCATCCTTGTACTTTAAATCGAAAACACATTTCTTCAAAAGTATGTTGATTTTTA